>ERZ772979.186-NODE-186-length-50548-cov-6.608084_pt1 | contig 50548 bp, 56 predicted proteins | sample MGYA00511130_ERZ772979 | MGnify/ENA primary metagenome ERZ772979 (study PRJEB29015, sample SAMEA2738103) | human oral metagenome | biome: human oral; feature: human-associated habitat; material: saliva | place: China | collected 2186 ...
GTGATTTTGTTGTTGCTATCGGACAAAATGCCTATAACACATTCTAAAAAGAGAGTTCCTCAACCTAAAGCGACCCCTATACCCAAAACAGCTCCTCCAAGTTCGGTAATGGGAGAAAGCAGGTTTGTACCTCCTGCAAAGGTAGTCCCTACAGCTATCCCCTTAACAGAAAAAGAGCAACAGGATATTCTGACAGAATGGGAAGAGGAACCTACCATAGACCTTGAAGATGAAGAAGAGGATTTACGCAGCTATCGCACAGAGGAAGAGGACAATGATTTTGCTACAGGGCTTTCATTTGAGGACTTGGAAAAGGTAGCTACTTTCCTCTCTGAGGACAAAGAAGAGGTTACCACCGAGAACATAGAGTTACTGCAAAAAGTAGAGGGCACCAGCTTATTAGAAGCCATAGAAAAAGCCTTGCCCCAAGCGACTCTTAAAGTAAGTGCGCTCTTGGAGAAGGCGTTGCCTAAAACTGTAGAGAGTGAAACGGAGTTTGATATTAGGGAATTTGTGTGAGGGGGAGTACCTAATAAAATATACTATTTTTATATCCTATCCTGCCTCCTACATATCAAATTCTACTATCTTTTTATAATACGAATCAAGGGTTGAAAAATAATTATCTCTGATTTACAACATTATAGTTACTTTTGTCTTGCATTTTCCCCTTTAAAGAGGATTGAAGGGATATTAAACCAATTCACTCCTTGGTTGGTTTATTAATTTCATATTCCTCTAACAAATCTATAAGTCCATTGATAGACAAATAATTTGTAAACAGATTGAAATAAATTTCTCTAATGCTATAAATAAGATATGTGACTATATAACATATAAACGGGGTTAATAAAATTGTATACACTATTATATCCAAAGGATTGTTTCCTACAAGTTCATAAAATCTATTACATGCAGATGAAAATATAACTAGTGCTATAGCTGAAAATATAGAAGAGCTTATAATAAAAGGAGCTTTTTCTTTTTCTGATTTCTTGTTTAATATAACAATTATATCCTTTATCTTGTTTTCTGAAATTTCTTTATCATTAAAATATTTTTTTAACTCAGAAAAGAAATACTTCTTTATTTCTTGACGATTTAATGAGTAGTATTTTTTTTCTACAATAAATTTTTTATTCAATTCTTTCATTGTTTTAAAGATTAGTCTTCTAGTAGAAAGAATAAGAAATAATATGTCAAAAATAGTTATCATTACAAAAATAATATAACTACAAAAACTATCAAATCCAAACCTATATTTAATACCCATAAAAATTATAGGTATTAGAAGATATATGATAGGTATAATATAATGTGCCTTATATTTCTTTTTCATAAGGCCTCTTGTTGTAAGATTTTCTTTGTAAAAATTGATGAAGTCAGATAGATTCATTATTGTAAGATTTTAAGAGTTAAGTTTGTTTTTTCAATAAGACAAAATTAATTTTCTTTTTAGAGTTTTTTGATATTGGGGAGTTTGTGTGAATATAAAAACTAAATATAAGTGGTAAATATAGTGTTTAACGACAATTTTATGTTATAAGATTTAATTATTCTATCATATTGTTAGCTTTTTATATTTCTTTTCCCTTATATATGTTTCAAGATTTAAAATATATTCATTTAAGAACTCATTACATTCTTTATAATATTTATTAATATCCTGCTGGGAATAAATCCTACCCAATTCAGAAAAACTTTTTTCTCCATGAGCTAATATATTTCTATTACGCTTAATAACGAGTAGCTTTTTCCCCGTTATTTGTGTGTTATGAGGTAGTCCGTATACACTTGAAATATTCCTTATTTTTCTTGCATCAAGATTTCCTGAGATCTTATTTGTTTTAATTTTTTTTTGATAATCTTTATATTGAATGTTAAAAAAGTCAGAAACTATTAAAAGTGAACTATCAGTTGTAGCATTAGAAGGTTGTTTTTTTCGTTCAAATTTAATCCATAGATCTTTAATTTGATCAATACACTCTTCAACTCTTATTTTTTCATCGTTTATAGTATTATGTATTAATATCAATGATTTAGTTATGATAGACTCTATCACATTATAAAGCATTAAGAATAAATTTCCTTTCATAGTTTTTGATAACTGAGAATAGTTCTTTTGATTTTCTAATTCCTCCAAATGTTTACAATATATTTCGATATCTATCATAGCTTCATTATACTCTCTTTTTAAATCATTCATTATTAATCAACTTATTTTTAACATATGATATCCTATCTTTTATTCTACTTGGAATATGTGTACGATACTTTCCAGAAATAATTGACTTGAAATCCGTCGAATTAATCCAAGCACTTACTTCTTGTTTTGTTGTTTTCAAGTTAGGTTTCTCTTTTAAAGCCATATAACTCCCTACAGAAACTGCTTCAAAATAAATTCTTGATACTTGATGTCTTGCATTTTTTGAAAAACCATATTCAAAATATTTGTTAACTAATTCAAGCATTGAAGTGAAATCCTTATAATATTGATCAAGTTCTTTACTCTTTTTTAGATAATCTCCTACTTTATCATCTTTTAAAAACTCATCAAATTCCTTATTTTTCTTATCTAAATATTCATCTAAGTATGAAGCAATACCTTTGCTTTTCAAGAAATTTTCATAACCACCATCTTTAAGGGCGAAGAATCTTAGAATTAATTCTTCTTTTTCTTGCCTTTTTGATTGTCTGTTATCTATTTTTGTTAATTGATTAAATAATTCATTTTTTGCACAAATCTCATATATGAAATTTGAAAATACACCTTTATAAATTCCCTTCCTTTTCTCCATTGCTTGCAATAAATCACTTCCTCTATTTATTCTTTCAAATATTTCATTTCTGATCTCATCAGTAGATTTATTTGATAAAACAATCATTCTTAAAGGAGTATTTTTAAATTTTCTTTTTCTTCCATCTGATAACTCAGAAAACTTATAACCATTTAATCGATCTAACTTTTCTAATCCAACTAAAATTAATTCATCTTTTAGAAAAGCTGCTAATGTTCTAATCCTTTGAGAACCATCTACAATCTCTAATCGATTTTCGTTATCAGCATTTTCAGCCAAAAAGATTAAAGGGATTGGCAAGCCTAATATGATAGATTCTATTAATTTAGATTGTCGCACATAATCCCATACAAATTCTCTTTGATAATCTGGGACATAAATATCATTTTTATCTTCATCTATTCTTTTTAAATACTTGTCCACAATATATTCTATTGTGAATTCTCTTGTATCAAAATCAATTATTCTTTGCTCTTTTTGAATTTGTTCTTCAACTTTTTCTATATTAACCATAATAATTCTATAATAAAATTCCACGCCGCAAAATTACAAAAACTTTTCCATATACAGCCATATGAAGCCAAAAACTTCCACCCTTTTTCTCCTTATCTCTTTATCCCCCTACCTTTGCACCAAATTTTAAAATAACAGATTATCAATGAAGCGAAAATCAATTCTAAAACGGCTCCTTCTGCTGACGATGATAGGAGTTACACAATTTTCCATTGCTCAGGGCAATGGCGTAGGAGGTATCAACGAAGCTACCCGTATGGTTACCTCGTATTTTGACCCTGCTACCAAGCTCATCTATGCCATAGGGGCTGTGGTGGGACTCATCGGTGGGGTGAAGGTGTATAACAAGTTTAGTAGTGGCGACCCCGATACCAGCAAAACGGCTGCCAGTTGGTTTGGGGCTTGTATCTTCCTAATTGTAGCGGCTACTATCTTGCGTTCGTTCTTCTTATAGATTATGGAGACAAAAAACAGCTATTCTATCAACAAAGGCATCGGCAGAAGTGTAGAGTTCAAAGGACTCAAAGCGCAGTACCTCTTCATCTTTGCAGGGGGACTGCTCTCGGTGCTCATCTTGGTGATGATCCTCTACACGGTAGGGGTCAATTCTTTTGTATGCTTAGGGGTAGGCGTTAGTATGGTCAGCCTTGTGGTTTGGCAGACTTTTTCACTGAACCAAAAATACGGTGAACACGGCCTGATGAAACAAGCAGCTCGCAAACGCCACCAAAGATCACCACGCCAATTTATTCGTTACCCTAAACCTAAAACAACCCTCAATGAGAAATAGTTCTAAAATCAACACCTTAGAGAGTAAGTTCCCTATTCTTGCCATAGAACAAGACTGCTTGCTCACCAAAGAAGCCGACATCAGTATAGGCTTTGAGGTACAGCTCCCAGAGCTCTTTACCATTTCGGGTGAGGACTATGAGATACTCCACTCACTTTGGCATAAGGCTATCAAAGTATTGCCACAGTATACCGTTATCCACAAACAGGACTGGTTTATCAAGGAACAATACGAACCTGAACTACAAGGTGAGAATCTGAGTTTTCTCTCTCATTCGTACGAAAAGCATTTTAACGAACGCCCGTTCTTAAACCACAGATGCTACCTATTTATCACCCAAACCACTAAAAACCGAATGAGAGCCCAAAGCAACTTTTCCTCCCTTTGCAAAGGAAACTTCTTGCCTAAGGAGCTCACTAACCGAGAACACGCTACTCAATTTTTGGAAGCGGTAGCGCAGTTAGAGCGTATCTTAAACGACTCTAACCTGATAAAGCTCCGTCAGCTAAAAACAGAGGACTATATAGGCACTCCCCACAAAAAGGGACTCTTTGAGCAATATCTCAGTCTTTCCACTGATGAGAAAGAGAGCCTGCAAGATATATGCCTCTCTGCCGAGCAAATGCGCATTGGTAACCAAAGACTCTGTGTACATACCTTATCAGATACAGAAGACTTACCTTCTAAGGTACAAGCCGATAGCCGTTACGAGCGACTCTCTACCGATAAGAGCGATTGCCGTTTGTCCTTTGCAGCTCCTGTGGGCTTGCTACTGAGTTGTAACCATATCTACAACCAATATCTGTTCTTGGACAATTCCGATGAGAACCTCAGACAGTTTGAGAAATCAGCACGCAATATGCACTCGCTTTCAAGATACAGCCGTAGCAACCAAATCAATAAAGAGTGGATAGAGCAATACCTCAATGAGGCACACTCTTACGGACTTTCCTCTATCAGAGCGCACTTTAATGTGATGGCGTGGTCGGACAACCCACAAGAGCTTAGGAGCATTAAAAACGATGTGGGTAGCGCTTTAGCGTCAATGGAGTGCAAGCCTCGCCATAACACCATTGATACGGCAACTCTCTATTGGGCAGGTATAGCTGGCAATGCAGCCGACTTCCCCAGTGAAGAGACTTTTTATACTTTTATAGAGCCCGCTTTGTGCTTTTTCACTCAGGAGACCAACTATCAAAGTTCTTCCAGTCCTTTCGGCATTAAGATGGCCGACAGGCTCACAGGCAAGCCTATCCACTTGGATATCTCCGATGAGCCTATGAAAAAAGGGATTATCACCAACCGTAATAAGTTCGTCTTAGGACCTTCGGGGAGTGGCAAATCCTTCTTCACGAACCACTTAGTAAGGCAATATTACGAACAAGGAACACATATCGTTTTAGTAGATACAGGGAACTCCTACCAAGGGGTCTGTGAGCTTATTCACCACAAGACCAAAGGCAAAGATGGGATTTACTTTACTTATACCGAAGACAATCCCATTGCTTTTAACCCTTTCTACACCGATGATGGGGTGTTTGACATTGAAAAGCGAGAGAGTATCAAAACACTGATACTCACCCTTTGGAAGCGAGACAATGAACCTCCTACACGTGCGGAAGAGGTAGCCCTTTCCAATGCAGTAAACCTTTACCTGCAATTGGTAAAAGACAATCCCTCGCACACGCCCTCTTTCAATGGCTTTTATGAGTATATCAAGAATGACTACCGAGCCATACTACAAGAGAAGCAGGTAAGAGAAAAGGACTTTGACTTGGCTAACTTCCTCAACGTGTTAGAGCCTTATTACAAAGGAGGTGAATACGACTATCTGCTCAATTCTGACAAGGAGTTAGACCTGCTCTCCAAACGCTTTATCGTATTTGAAATTGATGCGATTAAAGACCACCCGATACTCTTTCCTGTGGTTACGATCATCATTATGGAGGTATTTATCAATAAGATGAGGCGCCTGAAGGGTATTCGCAAGATGATTCTCATCGAAGAAGCGTGGAAAGCGATTGCCAAAGAAGGAATGGCGGAGTACATCAAGTACCTATTCAAAACTGTGCGTAAGTTCTTTGGAGAGGCAGTAATTGTAACCCAAGAGGTAGATGATATTATCCATTCACCTATCGTAAAGGAATCTATCATCAACAACTCCGATTGCAAGATATTGCTCGACCAGCGCAAGTATATGAACAAGTTCGATGCTATCCAAGCGATGTTAGGACTTACCGAGAAAGAGAAGTCGCAAATCCTATCTATCAATCTCTCCAACGACTCTCGTCGCAAATACAAAGAAGTATGGATAGGCTTAGGAGGCACACACTCTGCGGTGTATGCTACAGAGGTGAGCCGAGAAGAATACTTTGCCTACACCACTGAAGAGAGTGAAAAACACCAAGTGATGGAACTCTCCGAGAAGTTAGACGGCAATTTAGAAAAAGCCATCGTACAAATGGCTAATGGACTGTAATAAACTAATAATCATACGTAAATCATAATAATTAAAGTCAATGAAGAAAATGTTATTAACGGGGCTTTTTGCTATAGCTATGCTGGCAAGCCCCAAACTAAGCGCACAATGGGTAGTAACTGACCCGACTAATTTTGCTCAGAGCATTATCAACACTACCCAACAGATAGTGCAGACCTCCTCAACAGCTAAGAATATGCTCAACAACTTCCGAGAGGTAGAAAAGCTCTACAACCAAGGCAAGGAGTATTACGATGCTCTGAAAAAGGTAAATAACTTGGTAAAAGATGCCCGCAAAGTACAGGAAACGGTGCTACTGGTGGGCGACATCTCCAAGATGTATGTAACCAACTTCAAGAAGATGAGCCAAGACCCTAACTTCTCCTCTCAAGAGTTGTCGGCTATTGCCAATGGCTACTCCAAGCTCTTGGGGGAAAGTTCTAAGCTGCTCAAAGACCTGCAACAAATCGTCAATAGTTCTTCGCTATCGATGAACGACAAAGAACGTATGGACATTATCGACAAGGTGCATAAGGAAGTGAAAGAGTACTATAATTTAGTACGCTACTACACCCAGAAAAACATCTCGGTAAGCTACCTACGAGCTAAGAAGCAAAACGATGCGCAAAAGGTACTCTCACTCTATGGAACAGAACTCAAATACTGGTAAAAACTGATAAATGGAAAATCTACACCAAATACTTCGTACTTTATACGATGAGATGATGCCCCTAACAGCTCAGATGTCTGCCATAGCCAAAGGCTTGGCAGGCTTAGGGGCACTGTTCTATGTGGCAATGCGTATATGGCAAGCCTTAGCCCGTGCCGAACCTGTGGATGTATATCCCTTGCTCCGTCCCTTTGCCATAGGGCTGTGTGTGATATTTTTTCCTACTCTGGTGTTAGGAACAATGAATACAATATTAAGCCCTGTGGTAACAGGTACCCACAGTATCTTAGAAGGACAAACGCTCGATTTGCACAAACTACAAGAGCAAAAAGACCGATTAGAGCGAGAAGCACAATTGCGCAACCCCGAAACTGCCTATCTCGTCTCAGATGAAGAGTTTGACAAAAAGATTGATGAATTAGGTTGGATGCCCGAAGATATGGCTGTAATGGCAGGAATGTACATCGAAAGAGGGATGTATGACCTCAAGCAAAGCATCCGATCGTGGTTTCGTGAGCTACTCGAAATGCTCTTTCAAGCAGCCGCTTTAGTGATTGACACTATACGCACTTTCTTTCTTGTGGTGATGTCTATTTTAGGACCTATAGCCTTTGCTATTTCGGTATGGGATGGATTTCAATCTACCTTACTACAATGGGTTACCCGCTATGTGAGTGTCTATCTATGGCTTCCTGTATCCGATTTGTTCAGTGCTATTTTAGCACGTATCCAATCTCTTATATTACAAAGAGACATAGAGCAACTCTCCGACCCAAGTTTCATTCCTGATACTACCAACACAGCCTACATTATCTTTATGGTTATTGGTATCATAGGCTATTTTACCATTCCTACTGTGGCAGGTTGGATTATACAAGCAGGAGGTATGGGTAATTATGGTAGAAATGTAAACCAAGCTACCTCCAATGCAGGTAATATAGCAGGTGCAGGAGCTGGCTCTCTTTCAGGTAATATTACAGGTAGGTTAATGAAGTAAAAAACAAGTCTAATTGAATACTAAAATTAATGGAATTTAAAATCTTTAGAAACATCGAAAACGGATTCAAACAAATCCGTATGTATGCTATAGCCTTTGCAGTGCTCTGCTCAGGCGTGAGTATCTTCGCTGTAGGCTATGCCTATTACTTTGCTGAGAAACAGCGCGAGAAAATCTATGTGTTAGACAACGGTAAATCACTAATGCTGGCACTCTCTCAAGATGAGAAAATCAATCGCCCTGTCGAGGCTAAAGAACACGTGCGCAGGTTTCACGAACTCTTCTTCAACTTAGCCCCCGATAAAAAAGCAATTGAAGACAATACCAAACGTGCCTTCTTTATGGCTGATAAATCTGCCTTTAACTACTATAAAGATTTGGCTGAAAAAGGCTATTACAACCGCATCATCTCTGGTAATATCCTCCAAAGGGTAGTCATCGATAGCGTGCGCTGTAACTTTAATAGCTATCCTTATCAGGTGGAAACCTTTGCCAAACAGTTCATCACTCGTGCTAGCAACATCACCGAAAGGAGTCTTATTACCTCCTGCAGGTTGATTAACTCCGTGCGTTCTGATAATAACCCTCAAGGGTTTATCATCGAACAGTTCAATGTAATAGAAAACAAAGACCTTAGAACCGTAGAGAGATGATAGCCAAAATCCAAAGAGAGATACATTCTCTAAAAAAGCAAACCCAAAGCTATTGTCAGGGACTTTCCCCCTCACAAAGAAGGCGCTTGGTACTCTTAGCCTTTGCAGTCTACTCGCTACTTACTCTTTTTATACTATGGCACGCTTACCAAGAGTACCACCAAGGCGAAGCCCCTGCCATACAGCATATTGACAACAAGGCTATTGTACCTACTGAGGGAAATACCCCAAAAAAGGATTCGTTAATTTTTAAACAACTTAATAATGGAAAAGAACACACCCCTTCCAGAGCAAAACGGTAATATCCCTGCCTCAGATAAGGCTAACGCTTCTTCTACACCGAGTTTCTTGGTCAGTGAAGAAGAGGAAAAAGCCCTCCAAGAGCGCAATGAGGAAAAAGCCCTTGCTAAAAAACAACAACTCAAGAAAATCATCATCTATGCCCTAATGGGGATAATCTTCCTCGCTTGTATGTATCTGCTTTTTGGTGGCGGAAGTGAGCAAGAACAAACACAAGTAGGTATCAATGAGGCAATACCACAAGCTACCGAAACCCTCTTGCCTTCTGATAAAGAAAAAGCCTACGAAGAAGCCCTCTTAGAAGAAAAAGAAGCTGATAAAAAAGCCTCTCTCAATGCGCTGTCGGACTATTGGCAAGAAGACGAAGGCGAGGAGTATCCTGAAGCTATCGAAGAGGAAGAGGAACCCTCCCCACGTTATCGCAAGGCTACCCCTAATGCCTTTGAGCGTTCTGCTCAGTCTTATCGCGATATTCACCAGACTTTAGGCAGTTTCTACCAAGACAATAGTGCTTACGAGGAGCAACAACGACTCAAAGAAGAGATAGCCTCACTCAAGTCTCAACTCTCCAACAAGCAAGATCCTACCTCTATAGATGCCCAAATGGCATTGATGGAAAAGTCTTATGAAATGGCTTCAAGATATTTGCCTAAAGGACAACAGAACCCTTCAATGATGAGTGGAGCAAACTCACAAGAGGGTGAGGGAAACAATAGTAGCGAAGCTGACAATGCAGAACAGAGTAAAAACATCGCTCCTGTCTATACCCCAGAGGAAAAGGTAGTCAGTCGTTTGCCCCGCAAGCAGTCCGAGAAGGAGGCTCTGCAAGAATGGGTAAAGGAGCAACAGACCGCTTTTTTCAATGGCGAGAGCTTTAAGCCACAAGGTAGTATACTAAAGAATAGCATTCGTGCTTGTACGCATATTGAACAGCTATTAGGAGAAAACTCAAGGGTGCAGCTAAGACTTTTAGAGCCTATACGAGTAGCAGGCATACTCATTCCCAAAGGAGAACTGCTTACAGCCTCTGCTAAAGTGAGTGGTGATAGATTGTTACTCACCGTAAAATCCTTAGAATACAAGGGCAAGGTAATTCCTGTCTCTATAGCTGCCTACGACATCGATGGGCAACAAGGGTTATACCTGCCCGCTTCTTCCGATGCCAATGCCTTTAGAGAGATAGCAGCAGGAATGAGCAAAAGTTCAGGGAGTAGCTTTACCTTTAGCTCTTCCGCCAAAGACCAAATTGTCTCTGAGCTGAGCAAAGGGGTCGTACAAGGAGGTACGTCCTTTCTTTCTAAAAAGATTGCACAGCCTTCCATAAGGGTTAAAGCAGGTTATCAGCTCCTGCTTATCTCTAAGAAATAGCCTTTTAGACAAAACCATAAATACACAACAAAGCATAAAGCACAAAACAACACAATTATTTATTTTTCAATCTATTAAACACACTTAATATCATTTTATTTATGCGTAAATTACACTTATTTTTATCGGTAACAATGCTTACTGTTACCGTGCAAGCCCAAAATGAGGCAAAGGAAAACACAGCTCTCAGTACTGAGAAAAAGGAACTTTTAGCTCAATCAGGAAAGGTAGTGCCTTATCCTTTGCAGGTGGCTTATGATCAAACGACCCATCTTATCTTTCCTGCTTCTATCCGCTATGTGGACTTAGGCAGTGAAAACTTAGTAGCTGACAAGGTCAAAGATGCCGAGAATGTACTAAGGGTAAAGGCAGCTAAAACAGACTTTACCGATAACACCAACCTATCGGTTATCACTCAAGACGGAGGCTTTTATAGCTTTGAGGTAAGTTATCACACCACACCACAACCTCTTACCATTGATTTTGGTAGAGGAATGCCCCAAGGTAACAATGTGAAATCGGATATTCTCTTCTCCGATACAGGCTGGGAATCACCTGCGGTAGCACAGATTATTATGTCGTCTATCTACCATCAGAAAAAGAATTACATCAAGCATATAGGTTCGGAGAATGCAGGTATACAATGGCTACTAAAAGGCATCTATGTACACAATAGCAAACTCTATGTAGATGTGCAATTGTCCAATCGCTCTAATCTGCCTTTTGAAGTAGATTTTATCACTTTTAAAATCATTGATAAAAAGACCACCAAAAAGAGCATTGTACAGGAAGTGCCCGTTGAGCCCTTGCGCGTATACCAACCTATATCACTACTAAAGGCGCATAAAGAAGCCCGCTCGGTGTATATGTTAGACCAACTCACCCTCTCTGATGACAAGGTTTTGCGGGTAGAAATCTTTGAAAAGAACGGCTCTCGTTACCAATCGTTCCTCATCACCAACGAGGAGATTATAGCCGCTCGCCCTATAGAACAGTTTAACCTTAAATTCTAATGCCAATGGTAAGAATTATCACTTGTATTTGTCTGTGCTTTTTAGGAGGCTCCATTGCCCAGGCACAGCGATTGTTACCCAAGCAAAAAGGGATCTCGCTCTCTTGGGTTGCACCTGCAGAGGCTTTTACTTCCTCCTTTTCTGATGATTTTGGGGTGCAGTTGGGCTATAGTATCAATGCTAAAAGGGGTAACTACAAGCATTTTGCTCTTGAATATCAAAGGCGATTGTACCCTTACAAGAGTCTGAATATACCTGTTGAGAGGTATATAGGTGCAGGAGGCTATAGCTTTGCCTTAGTCAGTGACAGCAGTAAAACGGTGGCTTTGAACTTGGGAGCAGAAGCTCTTTTGGGCTATGAGGTAGTCAATCATAGCAAAAGCCTCCTTCCTGATGGAGCTTTGCTAAAGAATGAAAACCATTTTCTCTATGGCACACAGGTAGGTTTGCAGGTAGAGACTTACCTAAGTGATCACTTTTTAGTGCTTTGCTCTGGCAAGGTAGCAGCTCTGTGGGGAAGTTCCTTTGAGCTACTGCGTCCCTGTGCTACTGTAGGACTGCGCTATATGTTTTAACCTTTAAAAGACAATATGATGAAGAAAATAAATCAGAAAATTGTAATAGGACTCATCGCAATGCTATGTGTGAGCCTATTCACCTCTTGTAAAAAAGAGTTGGACGTACAACAAAATTTTCCTTTTGAGGTAAAGGTATTGCCCGTGGCTAAACAGCTACCACTCGGTGGTACTGCTGAGCTGCGTTTGGAGATACTCCCCACACAGGTATACAGAGAAAACGCCTATTCTCTGCGCTACTTTTCCTTTGAAGGTAAAGGCTCTCTGCGGTTTGAGAAAGGCGCGCCTTTTATCCCCAACGACGCCTATCCCCTCCCTCAAAAGGTTTTCAGACTCTATTACACTGCCCACAGCATCGGATCTCACGCCTTTACCCTCTGGCTCACCGACAGCTTCGGCAACGAAAAGAGAATAGAATGCTCCTTGCAGGTGCAGAAGTAATGAAAACGTTATTACATATCCCTATAAGACGAAGATTCTTGTAGGGATATTTTTTGTTTCATTGCCAATTCAAAAATAATGCTTACATTTGCCTCAAAATGGACTGATAACTATGGCAACATTCCTAAGACCCAAAGAAAAAGAAATTGAAAATATAGCCAAGAAGACAGGAGAGAAAGTACTAAATAATAAATCAGGAAAGACTTTTGGAGAGTTATTTCTTGAAACCAAAAATCTGCTTGACGATATGCAAGCAAGTTTGGCAAAGACGTTAATGCCCTTAAAAATTTCTATGCCTGCTGCCAAATATGGAGACATAGGAATGGGAATAGATTATCATACATCAATAGCTCCTCCAATTTCTATGACACCTGTTCCTAATGTAGTTATGGTTTATGACATAATTGCTGGTATTTTTGAAGGATTAGACACGACATTACCACCAGTACCTCCACCAAATGAAGATGAAGAAATACCTATACCAATAGCAATTGCTCACATAGGAAGATCTATTATTGCTATGATGCGCCCTACGGTAAAGGTTAATGGCAGATGGATAGCAAATGCAGGAACTGCTGTACAAACATTGCCTGCCGTATTCCAACATATATCTCCCTTAGTGGCTCCTATGGCAGAAGGTGAAATCTATATGGGAAGTAGTACGGTACTTGCTGATGGTTCTCCTTTCTCATATCAACACTTGCCTATATTATCTTGTAATTTAGTAGGCATTCCTGCTCCTTTCAGACCAAGAGGATTGCAAAGACCTAAACTATCATTAAAGGCACCAACTGTAAGTCTTACCACAGTGATACCCAGTGGTAATCCTGTAATGATAGGAGGTGCACCTACCATAGATGCTTTTGCTTTGGCAATCAACTTAGGCTTAAAAGGTTTTGCCAAGTTATGGAAAAGGTCAAAAGATGCTATAAAAGCAATACGAAAAGCCAATAAGGTCGCAGATGAAGTTTCTGATGAAACTATGGATTTTATGATGCGGAGAAAAAGACGAGATAAGATAACTAAAGAACAAAGACCCCGTATAATAACACGTAAAGAATTAAAACAATATAAAAAAGAAATGAATGCAATAGGTGTAGAGGTAGTTTTAGTCAAAAGGGGTAAGAAAATCCCTAAAGATAAAACAGGAAAAGCTGTTGGAGCTTATGATCACGACACAAAAATTATATATCTAAAGAAACCTCCTAAAAAATACACTGCTATGCATGAACGTATTCATGCAGAACAGCATAATAAACTAGGAGATAAAGAATATAAAGCACAGACAAGAATAGAAAAAGAACAACATGTATATGATAAATTAATGGAGAATAAGCATTTATTAACAGAAGATGAAATTAATCATGCTGACGATTACTTAAAAGGCGTCAAATATGAGGAAGCTACCAGATTTATTTAACTTAGTAAATTAAAAAAAAATGATACACACTGCACAAGAGATAACAGATATTGCAAAGCAGATAAAAGCCCGTATAGAGAAAGAGTATAATACAAAATTAGACCATACTATCATTGGGGCTGTATATGATGAAGAAGATCAATATTGGATTGCGATAGGTTCTTATGAATTATTAGGAGAAAAAGAGTCTTTTTTCTATCATATTTCAGATAAAACAGGAGAACTAATTAAAACATTAGATAAAGATGGGTATGATACCTATCTCCCTGAAGAATATACAGAAGAAGAAAAAGAAATTCTTAAAGAATGGGATGAATATGAGAAAGAACACCCAGAAGATTTTATTTAAATAATGAAACATACTGAACAAGAAGCAATAGTTATTGCACAAAATTATAAAAAGAAGTATTCTAATTTAAATAATAACATAAAAAGGGCTGAATTTCATGACAAATATAATGTTAAGGGAGATAAAGCTTGGGTTGTTATATCAGAGTTTGAACTTTTCGGAGATATAGAAGAATTTTACTATGTAATTTCTGATGAGACAGGAGAGGTGGAATACACTTTTAATGAACATGGAAGTATCAATCCTCATATTCCTGTGCAAATCACAGACAAAGATTTTCTTTGCGAATGGGATGAATATGAAAAAAAACACCCAGAAGATTTTATCTAACCAACAAATTTAATACCTCCCCTTACCTCTCACTGCCAAAGACTGCCAGCTGAGAGGTTTTTCTGTACTTATACTCTACCTTTGCGCTGAAAAACATAGCAAAGTAGTAACAATGGAAGTATTAGTAATAGAAAAATCTATTTTTGAACAGATACAAAAAGATGTACAGCAACTCAACAATTCTCTGCAAGTGGTAATGGATACTTATAAGGGAATTTGGCAAAAAGAAAAGTGGTTGGACTCTCAGGAGGTTTGTCTGCTTTTGGGCATTAGTAAGCGTGCTTTGCAGTATTATAAAGACCAAAAACTGTTGCCTTTCTCGTGCATCCACCGCAAGAACTATTTTAAGCGTAGTGATGTAGAACAGCTTTTAACCTCTAACCTTCAAACCCGATGAACTTACTCACAGAAACACACCAGGAACTAAGCTCTTACCTAAGTCAGCTTGAAAACCTTAAACAACAAATGGACTTTATCCTTAAAAACTTCCGTCCTGTATTTGACGGCGAGGTATTTCTATCAGGGAAGGAGGTCTGTGAGCTGCTACATATCACCAAAAGAACCCTACAGCAATACCGTGATGATGGGCTATTTCCTTATATCCAAATTGGTAGTAAAATTCTCTTTAAACAAAGTGATATTCTAAAGATTTTGGAGGCTAACTATAAGAAATAGCTCCTCTTTTTATCTTTAATGGCTTTCTTATAAGGCTTCTCTTTATCCTAAACTAACAAAAAATCTATCTGTAAGGTCTTTCTTTTGCTTCTTTTCTTTCTCAAAGAAAAGAAGGTCGTGAGCCACGACAGGCAATTAATAGCACTGACAAGCAGTCATAAAAAATGCTTGTCAGTGTTGTTGTTTATACAGCTAAGGGTTGTGTACGAAAGTCTTTGAGGTTGAGGAAAAAGCCTCTGTAGGGAGTGAGTCCTTCTCTGAATAAGTTCCAAAGTAGGGTGCTTCCCATCTGTGAAAGGGTGGCGTTGATGAACAAATCTTGCTTGGTTAAGGCTTCGGAAAGGGAGCAACTTGGGGTATTGTCATTATGCTCGGCTTGCGTTAATAGTTCTCCAAAGGCTTGGGTAATAGTAGGCAGGGTGTCTATGGGAGTAAAAGTATCGCTATGAGGTTGCTCAATGGCTTGTAAAGTACCTAAAATCACTTGCCCTGAATGAGTGCTGTTGCCAAAATCTAACCAATACTTAGGGTTGTTGTGGTAGTGGTGAGCTCGTTCTAAATGAGTGAGTACTTCCCCAATGTCAAAACGTGCCTTTACGCTATCTACACACGAAAGGTAAATACTTCCTCTCATTGTTTCTTCTTCAGAGGGAAAAGTCTCAGTGCTGAATAGCTGTGTTTGCGCTCTCCAATCTGTACCAAAAAAGCGATTGATACGGCTTATTAGAGCAGTGGATTTGTACATTCCTAACTCACAAGCTGAAAAGAGTTGTCTGCCGAGATTGGCAGGGCTTACAAGGTCGTTGTCCCAAAGGGTTACCGATAACCCTGCGTGTCCTAAAGCAACCAAAGCGTGGTTGATACGTGCTAAAGCAGTGGCTACTTGCGAGCCTGTGCCTCCTGCTCCTATCAGATGTACTTTAATAGGATTGGTAGCATTGAGCAAAGCAGTATCAGTAAAATGTACCCGCTCTTTGTGTGCTTGGACAGAGGTGTTGAAAGGGTTGAGGATGTTTGTACTCTGTTTCATTGTTATAGGATTTTTTGTAAGGTGAGGTGATTGGAGTTGAGCAGTTCGCAAGGGAAAGGCTTATTACTTTGAGTGAGTTCCTGCCAAAGGGTTATTAAGGGTATTTTGGTTATAGGATATGAGCCTAATTGATGAGAAAAATAGCTATTGAAAAAATAATCTTCCCATTGGCTGATAAAGTCTTCTAAGCAAGAGGCTTTACGCTCATTTACCTGTACTGACCCCATACACACATTACCATTTTCATAGACGTTGAAAAAAGGCGCATAGCACAGAGGTGTATTAAGGTGTGGCTTTTGGTTTTTGGCTAAGGCATATATCCAAAGGCTCTTGGGGGTAGCTTTCCACAACAGAGGAGGTAAACTTACTTCTTTGCTTTCTATAGCGAGGGAGGAGGCAAAAAATAACTGCTTTTTTTGTGTTTTAGAGTACCAAACAGCCTGCCCCTCGCCTTTATGGGATAGATGGAGCACCCTGCGAGGAATAATACCTTTGGGGACTAAAAAGGCTTGTGCTTGCTCTTTTTGGCAGGTGAGCGTTTTGGCAAGTGCTTGCGCTTGGTCGAGGGTAAGCGGTTGTGCGCTTGTAGGGTTACCATTGCTATCAAGGTGTAAGTACTCTACATAACTCTGTGGGTTGTAGCGGTTACTGCCTTCGTAAAAAACAAGTGCTGATGTAGGGCGATATACTTCCCCTACTTCTGGGGTGAGGTCTGTGTATTTCATTTTAAATGCGGTTTAAAAGGGTTATAAGTTCGGTTAAGAGAGGAAAGAAACGCTGTTCAAAATCAAAGTTAGCAAGGGGTGTTGTGCTGTTGAAATGTTTGTAAATAGTAGGGAGTTCTATCTCACTACATTGAGAGTATTCTCCATTGAGCCAATCTAAAAGATAGGTATGGAATAGGTCGCTTTGGTCTTCATAGATAAAAGATAGGTATTTCTCTACTTCAAAAAGTTCCTCTTCACCTTGCTCATAGCCCTCTGCTCTGTGCAAATGGGTATAGATAGAGTGGTTAGGAAAATCCTGCCACAAGGTATAAAAGGCTTGTGAGAGGGCAAGGCATTCGGTTTCTAAATCATTCTTAGGAATAAAGCGGTTTATGCGTATTTGAAAAAAGTCTAAATGGCAAGGGTTGCGTATCTTTTTGGAAAGAATAGCACCTATTTGTTGTGCCTGCTTTAAAAGGTGCAGGAGGTGGTCTCTTTCCGCTATTTCTTCATAGTCTTGGCTAATACAATCCTGCAACATTTCATAGGCATAAGCCACAAAACAATCTTCTTGTACATAGTTTGCTATAAAAGCACGTTGGTTTAGGTAGGCATATACCGATAAAAATAGTTCATAAAGTGGTTTGTTTTTATGTACTTTCAGAAGTTCATAAAGCGGTTGCAGAGGAACAAAAAACACTTCGTTGGGCAAATAAAAACGTTCTTCGCAAGAGAAAAAAGCATCGCTATTGGGGGCTTTCAATACTTTTAGTTCACAGAAAGTACCTTTGGTATCTCTCTTTTTGATTTGCTCTTGGCTGTAAGAAAGGGCTAAGGCAATCCCACAAGAAAGGTCGTACCGCTCTATGGGAAAGGGAGTAAAGCCGTAATGGTCTGCCATTTGAGCAAGGGAACACTTGAGAGTGGTTTTTAGCTGTGCCTGCTCCTCTCCACTAAAAATGATGTGCTTGCTTGAATGATACACTTTAGGAGGAAAGGTCGTTTTTAGAAAACCATTGGCAAAAGAGTTTTCGGGGCTACTTGTTGCTGTTCTTGACGTATCTGTGAGCGGTCTTTGGAGCGTTGGACTGCTTTGGAAAACTCTCTTAACCTGCGGTAGAGTTCTCTCTGTGCTTCGCTTTGTATGGGTGCGAGGTTTTGTTGGGATTGCTGTTGCATACATTTTTAGGTTGTTTTTAGTTTTTGATAATGTTTGTAATTTTAGCTATAAGCCTTGTTTTAAGCTGTTTTACAAGGCTCATAGCTTTAGAATTAATAGAGATTTAGCCTTTTGTACCCATTGTGATTTGTAAAGGATAGACAACGCTGTCTCCCTCTACGTAAGGTGTGCCTGCTTTGGCATTGGTGAGCAGGGGGTAATGGGTGCTGTAAAAATTCTTGACTTGCTCTACTGACCACGATGGATTAGGGTCGGCAAGGTGAATAGTTTGTCGGTTTTCTTCAAAGACAAACATTCTTTTCAGTTGGGTAGCTATGAGCATAACAATACTTTTTTTAGGGGTTAATACTTATTCTTCAAACAAGGTAGGGGCAAAGTGTGTGGATAGTTCTGACCTTTTTTTGCGGATTTTATCGGAATAGTTAGGGAACTCATCGGGAGGAGGTAGTTTTGACCACACTTCTCGGTACTTGCCCTGCGCTTCTAAATCAGCTACTTTTTTCATAGCCTCTTCGTATTTCTTTTGTTGTTTCTCGGCTTTTTCTTTCTCCATAGCTGATTGCCTTTGGGCTTGCTTTTGCGCCTCGATGTACTGCTCCATATTCACAAGCAGAGACGAGGTTTCTTCTAAGGGTTGGGTGATGCTTTGAAAAAAGCCTGCATCTAATTCTTCGGCAGTGCCTCTAAGTACTAAGGGAGGCAAAAGGTGCTTGGCAGGGTCTGAACATTGTTCATTCTCAAGCAATACCGATACAACAAGCTGGCTATTTGCTTCTTGGGTTATGACTAAGTGTAGTTTGCCTTGTATGGCTAACTGAGCAATTTGATTGAAAAAATGGGTTTCCATTGGATACTTCGTTTTTAAATTAATACTTCTGTTTTTATATCCTTATCTTTTAAGGGGCTTTTTTAATAGTGTTTTCAGTGTGATAACTCACTATGTAGCCGTTTGCCTTTACGATAGCTTCTAAGGCTTGTCGGGCTTTAAGGGTTGCCTCTCGGTCTTGGTCACTAAGGTTCATAAAGTGCAGTGGTTCAAAAGTTCGGATAATTATCCCTATGTAGGATAGGGCTTGAGTGTCGGTTGCTAAGGGTTGTTTGAGTGTTTTCATTGAGATACTCTTTTTTAGGTTAAACTACTTCTTGGGGTTCTATCTCAAACTCAATGCTTCTTTTGCTACATTGGGTTTGGTCGTACCATTGCAAGTTGGTTAGGTCGTCTTGGGTAAAGGGTAGCTTGTACCGCTTGCAATAGGCTTTTATCACTTCGATTGCTTTGTACTTGCTTGTGCATACTTGCATAAGGACACGGCTACTCATATAGTGCCAGCTGTCGGTTTTATAGACTAAGTAAACGCTTTCCATAGGCTGTTAGGTTTTATTAAGGGTTGAGTTTTGGGCTTCTTTGAGTTGCTTTAGTTTAATATATAAGTCCTGCCAATAGGCTTTTAGCCTCTTGTCTAACGCCTTGTGGGTGTTGTCAGTATGCTTATACCCTCTAAAGCTATCGGCTTGTGCTAAGGCTTTATCAAGGTCGGTTACCTCTATAGGTACACCATTGAGGTCTGTTATTATCATTTTTCAAAGTTTTTAAAAAGTTCATCAAAACGGATGTCTTCTGTCCAATACTCATCGGAGGAGTATTTTCCATAGGTTTTTATATAGAAATCATCGTATCGGGTAAATACGCTTCGGTAAATATCCAAACGGCTTTCAGGCGTATTGAAAGAGGCTAATTCCTCCTCAGTGAGTTCCACAAAAGCCCAAGTACGTTCTTCCAAAAAGGATAAATCGGGCTGTTCCTCATCGCTGAGGGTATAAAAGTCGGTTCTTGCCTCATAGAAACTAAGGTTCACAAAATCGGGGTCGCTCTTTAGGGTAGCCACTTGTTGGGCTACTTTTTTCACTTTCTCAAGCCATTGCTCGGTAAGGCTGATAAGAGCAAAGTCGCAACTATCCCATTCGCTATTGGTATAGGCACGCACCAATAGGTGTGTTGTAGGTGTTTTGCTGATATTCATTTTCTGTTCAATTTTAAAGGGTTATACATTTAGAAAGGCAAATCGTCCTCGTCTTCCTCTGCGACTTGCCCTGCTGTGACTTGTGGCTTTGGCAAAGGTGTTATAGCATTTGCGTTATTTGTCTCACTTGCAGAGGTATTAGGTGTTACTTCTGCTTTCTTGCTAAAGTGGAATTTGATTTTGGAGGTGTGAAAGTTCAAGCCTGCTTGAGGCTCTCCCTCACGATTGAGCCACGCTCGTGCCGATACTCGTCCTTCCAATTCAACCAATGTGCCTTTGGTAAGGTACGGAGCAACCCTCGTACTGAGCCAATAAGTACAGTCAAAAAAGGAGGTTTGCTGTACGTTTTCACCTGCTTTGTTTCGGTAGTTGTCGTTCACTGCTACAGAGAAATTAACGACTTGTTTGCCATTTGATAGGGTTTGCACTTGTGCATTTTCGGTAAGTCTTCCTACGATATTCATAAGCGTTCTATTTGTTATTAGGTTACTAAATTTCTACTATTTGGTCTATGCGCCCATAAAGATAGGCACGGAGGCTGGTGCGGTCGATAGCATAGTATTCATACCAAGTATTATACTGCTTTACAATGAACTTTCTCAGCACATCGGAAAAGTCAAATCGGTAGCCCAATAAGGGAATAGCATTTCTGAAAAAGTAGTTACTATTGACCGCTTGGGTAATCCAATTTTTCTCTGTTCGGGTGAGTTTCTCACCGCTATTGAGCTTTACACGGAGCTGATAGACTTGGCAGTCTTTCAGATGTTCTAAGGGACTTATTTCGTGAGACACGAATTTAGTTGCGATACAGGGTTCTTTTTTCATCTTGTTGCATTTTAGGAGTTTTATACGGCTTTACGGCTTGTTTGGACACGATACGCACGATTTTCGGCTTTTAGGTTGTCTTTTTGAAATTTTTTTATTCGACAATGGGAGGAAAAGCGGTATTCGTTTCAAAAAACAATCTGTAAGAAGCGGCATTTTTCTCATATTTGACATTTTTTTTATTCGCTTAAAGGTCGGAATGAGCTGGTTTCGTTTCGAGTGCCATAAAAGGTCTGTGTTTAGCTTCTGCAAGGTTTTTCAAAAAAATACTACCCGCAGGACAACGGACAAGGGCTGGAGATTTTTTGAAAACCCATCGGGCTTGACCTTGCAAGAAGCGTTAAGAACACAGAAATACCTTTGCACTCGAACAACGAACCGCCATTACGTGCCTTAAGTGTTTAAAATAGGGAAAATAGGTAAGCCTTAATGACGTATTTCTATTTGTGACAAACGAATACCCTTTTCCTTATTTGTTGAAGTCTTTTTCTCTTCTAATAGCTTTCTGTAAGGCAACAAAAAAATCCATTGACACATCTCTTTTTGAAATGTTATCAATGGATTTTAATTCTAAGAAGAAATTAGTTAGTTATCCTATCTTTAAGTTTTTTAATCGTTCGGCAGCAATTTCCATATCCTTGCTAATTTTCTCATTGGTGATTTTAGCATAAATCTGGGTGGTTTTGATATTCTTATGTCCCATCATCTTGCTAACGCTTTCCAAGGGAACCCCTTCTGTTAAGAACAGAGTACCAAAGGTATGGCGTGCCCAGTGAAATGAAATGGGTTTTTCACGAATGATGTTACAATCTTTCATCATCTTTTTGATCAGGAGGTTGCAATTTGCATTGGAGGGTGTAGGAAACAGTGCCTCTGTACGAGTCGTGCCCTCATACTTTTCAATAATTTTCTCAGCTATATCTAACAGACGTACATTACAGGGCACATCGGATTTCTGACGGCGTTTGATAAGCCATTTGTTGCCGTCAAAGAACGATTGTAAGTGACTTTTCTTGAGCTGCTTGATGTCAATATACGAAAAACCTGTAAAGCAACTAAAAACAAATAGGTCTCGTACTAATTCAGCAGAAGCACTCTTAGGGTGATATTGCAGAAGAGCTTCTACTTCCTCTCTAAGCAAATAGCCTCTATCTTTCTCCTCCATAGAACTTATATAATTCTTAAAAGGATTACGATAGATGATACCCTTGTCTATGGCTATTTCTACCATTTTACAAAGGGGCATCATATAAACCCATATTGTGTTGTGAGTAAGACTTTTATTAACTCTAAGATAGAAGTCAAAATCATTGATAAAGTCTTCTGTAAGCTCTTTGAAAGAAATATCACTTCTGCGGTATTTGTACTGGATAAACTCGCTCAAATGAGTATATACATTTTCGTATTTGTTGAGCGTACTATAACTTCTAACACCTTTTTCTACCATCAAGGCAAAGTCCTCTTTGAACTTCTCATAGACTTTTAGCAAGGAATCTTCCATTACTCCTATACCTAGAAAAGTAGCTTTTAGCTTCTGAGCTGTAACCACTCCCTCGTACTTCATCAGTTCCTCGTAATGAGTAATGATACGTGAGCGAATCTCTTCCAGCTTTCGGTTGAGTTGGGTAGCTTCTTCTGTTTTACCTGTTACCCTTCCGTACTTCAAATCCCATTTCTGTGGAAGAATTTCAAGTTTGGTACTAAACTGAGCTACCTGATTGTCAATGGTAATACGTCCCATAATAGCAACCTTACCGTTCTTCTTTGGGGCATTCTTTTTAAGGTAGAACAATACCTTAAAGGTTGAGCGTTTTACTTTTTTCATACTCTAATTTTTTAATTTGCGAAAGTACTTTTTATCAAGTTACTGTACAATATGAAAAAAGGTGTAAAACACTGAAATATAACCTATTAATAAAAAATATTTTTCAGTATGGTAGGTAACGATTTAGAAACCTAATTTTGAAAAAACCTATCTAAAACATCTAAGACTCTGTCTTCTCTTATCTTCCTGTCAAAAAATTAATCCTCTTTGTATGAGCTAATTACATTATTTTTTGTAGTTTTGCTTTTTATTCGTAATTTTGCAAAAAAAATAGAGATATGAATGCAACAGTATCACCATCAATAGAACCTCTATTCCTTATAGATGAACAAGGAAACTATACACATGCAGTACTTCCTATTGAAAAGTATAATAGCATACTTAGGCTATTAGAAGAAAAATATGATAATGATTTTGACTATTTTCCTCCAGAGGTATTAGAGGCACTTTCTATAGCTAAAGAACAATCAAGATTAGGAATGATTATATCAAATGAAGACCTATTTAAAGAAATAGAAGAAAAAAGAATTGAAAAATGGAAATAAAATGGGTTCTTAATGCCAAAAATAGTCTTGAAGATACACTTAACTATTGGGATAATCGTAATGGAACCCCTTCCTATTCTAATAAAATTATTGCTGAGTTGAAGAAGTTACTATCTAAAATTAGTAATGATCCTTACTCTGAAAGATACGAAAGAGATTTAGGAATATATGTGGGAGGTATATTAAAAAGGAGATTTTTGATATATTATGTAGTAAGGGAAGAAGAAAATATAATAGAAATACAATATTTCAGAAGTTCATATCAACAGCCTTTAGCAGATTATTTAAGAGAGAAAAACAGCTAATTCTCTCCGTACAATCTGTGTAAGGTTTTCAAGGCGGTTTGCTGCCTATTTTGGCAAATAAAAATCTTCAGTAAGAGCTTTATAAGCAGGGGTATAGACGCCTCTGCTTTCTTCTATAATAAGCTCAGTCGGGGTGTAAGGCTGTTCTGTCCGGCAAAAGCTGATAAGGCTGCGCTTTAGCGGAGCCGTAGCAGTTCCTTTAGTGCGCAACAATGCGTGAGGGTAAAGCCCTTGAGCAGCTGCCAAACGGATAAAAGAAGCCTCTTCCTGATAAGGAATGATAACCGCAAAACGCCCTCTATCCGATAACAATTGCGCTACCCCTTCTATAAGGGTTTCAAAAGGGAGCGCAGCAGCCGAACGGGCAGTACTGCGTGCTGTCTCAGGCGCTTGAGTGTCGGCTGTGTAGAAAGGAGGGTTAGAGATAATAAAGTCGTAAAGAGTGTCTATTTCAGCCACTAACTCTTCAAATGAAGCGTGGTAACAGAAAAGGCGGTCGCCCCACGGACTGTTTTCGAAGTTGTCAGTACACTCTATATAAGCCGCTTCATCTATTTCTACGGCATCTATTAGGGGGGCATCACAGCGTTGGGCTATCATAAGGCTCAATAACCCTGTACCAGCTCCTATATCTAATACCGATGCAGCGTCTTCTATGGGTGCCCAAGCCCCGAGCAATACCCCATCGGTGCTGATTTTCATCGCACTATGTTCTTGCTTTACACTAAATTCTTTAAATTGAAATATCATATTTAATTGGCAAATTGGCAAATTGACAAATCGGCTAATTGAATAGCTTCTTCATTTCGTTGAGTTTCATTAGCGCTTCTACCGGTGTCAGACTGTTGATGTCTAAGCTCAGTAGGTCGTTTTTAAGTTCATCAAGAAGAGGGTCAGTCATATCAAAGAAAGAGAGTTGCATTTCCTTCTGAGCAGCTTTTACCGCTTCGGTAGTATTAACGTTGTGCATCTGCTCGAGCTTCTGTAGCATCTTATTTGCTTTCTGAACTACATATTGCGGCATTCCTGCCATTTTAGCCACGTGTATACCAAAACTGTGTGCCGAACCTCCTGCAGCCAATTTGCGCAAGAAAAGCACACTATCTTGGGTTTCTTTTACGGTTACGTTGTAGTTTTTGATGCGCTCAAACTGCTCAGTCATTTCGTTCAGTTCGTGGTAATGGGTTGCAAAGAGCGTTTTAGCACGCGAGGGGTGCTCGTGTAGGTATTCGGCTATTGCCCACGCTATCGAGATGCCGTCATAGGTGCTGGTGCCGCGCCCTATCTCGTCTAATAGTATAAGGCTGCGGTCAGAAAGGTTGTTGAGTATCAGGGCAGCTTCGTTCATTTCTACCATAAAAGTCGATTCGCCTACTGATATATTGTCGCTTGCCCCTACACGGGTGAAAATCTTATCTACGATACCTATATGGGCTGAGGTAGCAGGCACAAAGCTACCTATCTGGGCGAGTAGTACGATAAGGGCTGTTTGCCGCAGTATAGCAGATTTACCCGACATATTAGGTCCGGTAATCATCATCAGCTGCTGGGTATCACGGTCTAAATACACATCGTTAGCTATGTAGGGGGTGCCGACAGGCAGTTGTTTTTCTATCACTGGGTGTCGCCCTTCTTTGATGTCTATTACATAGCTTTCGCTCATTTCAGGGCGGCTATAGTGGTTCTCAAGGGCGAGGGTAGCAAAACCGCAGAGAGTGTCTAACTGCCCTATTAGGGTAGCATTAGTCTGCACTTGTGCTATGTATTCGCTTATATAGTTTATCAGCTCAGCATACAGCGATTGCTCTAGCTGACTGATGCGCTCTTCAGCCCCTACTATTTTAGCCTCGTATTCTTTCAGCTCATCGGTGATGTAGCGTTCAGCATTCACAAGCGTTTGCTTGCGCACCCAGTCGGCAGGCACTTTGTCTTTATGAGTATTGCGTACCTCTATGTAGTAGCCGAAAACGTTGTTATTGTCTATTTTTAGTGAAGGGATACCCGTGCGTTGGGTTTCACGTAGCAATAAGTCGTCTAAGTACGATTTGCCTGTATGCGAAAGGTTGCGCAGTTCGTCTAATTCTGCCGAAAAGCCAGCTGCTATAGCGTTGCCTTTGGCTATGTTTACGGGGGCTTCGTCAGTAAGGGTTTGGCGTATGCGTGTGCAGAGTTGCTGACAGTCGTGTAGCTTATCGCCTAATAAGCTCAGCGACTCTTTGCCTGATTGCAAGCATTGTTGTTTTATAGGGGCTATATGTTCTAACGAAGCACACAATTGCACTACCTCCCTCGGATTGATTTTCAGCGTTGCCACTTTAGAGATAAGCCGCTCTATGTCGCCCATACAGCTGATATTCTCTTTTATTAGGCTAAGAGTATCTGTATGGTCGAGCAGGTAAGCTACCACCTCGTGTCGCTGTTCTATTTTTTCTATTTTCTTTAGTGGGAGGGCTAGCCATCGCTTTAGGGTACGACTACCCATAGGCGATAGAGTCTTGTCAATCACATCTATAAGTGTAACCGACTGAGCCGAGCTACCCGCATAGAGCTCCAGATTCCGAATGGTGAATCTGTCAAGCCATACGTATGCATCTTCAGCTATGCGCTGTAGGGTAGTGATGTGCTGTAGCTGGTGGTGTTGGGTTTCTGAAAGGTAGTAGAGTATCGCCCCTGCAGTTAGTATTGCTTCGGTCAGTTCATCTACGCCAAAGCCTTTTAGCGAGTTGGTTTGGAAGTGCTTAGTGAGTGCCTGACGGGCGTAATCGTCTTTGAAGACCCAATCTTCTAAGAAGAAACAGTGAAAATCCTCGCCAAAACTTTCGGCAAAGGCTTTTTTCTGTTGTTTAGCTATGAGTATTTCGCTGGGTTTGAAGTTCTGTAGTAGTTTGTCTATATAAGGTTTATCGCCTTGGGCTACCAAAAACTCCCCTGTCGAGATGTCGAGGAAAGCGATACCACACAGTTGTTTGCCCAACCATACCGAGGCGAGGAAGTTATTGTTTTTGCTTTGCAGAATATCATCATTAAGGGCAACACCAGGGGTTACAAGTTCCGTCACGCCGCGTTTTACAATGCCTTTTACTAGTTTAGGGTCTTCTAGTTGGTCGCAGATAGCCACGCGGTATCCTGCCTTTACCAGTTTAGGTAGGTAAGTATTGATAGAGTGATGAGGGAAGCCCGCTAATTCCGAGCGTTCGCTACCGTTATTGCGGTTAGTAAGTACTATATCGAGGGTATGAGCAGCTTTTATGGCATCTTCGCCAAAGGTTTCGTAGAAATCGCCAACGCGAAAAAGGAGGAGAGCATCAGGGTATTTACTCTTTATCTGATTGTATTGCTTCATCAGAGGGGTTTCTTTTGCCATAGCTGTATTTAGTTAAGAATAAAGGGCAAAGGTACATATTATTTGATAATTAGCAAATTTGTTGAAAGGCTAATTTATGAATAAAAAAATAGTCGCCAGTATTCACTACTGACGACTAAATTATTAATTTCTAAATTAAGGTAGATACAGCGAGCTGTCTATGAGACTTTCATCAGCCTCATATTTGGCACCTTTCTGCCTGTCCTTAGGAGGATTTGCGTAGAAAAACTCTTCCGAGTCTAACGCTTTCACCTTACGTTCCGCATCAACGGTTTTTCTTGCAAATCCATTAGATACAGACATTTCCGCGGCGTCATTGCTGACAATCTCTTCGTAGAGATGATTGATTTTGGGTTTAGCATTTTCTAATTTCATTTTGTCTGTTTTTTAAAATTATTATTAAACTTTCTATAAACTCCTAACTAATTTAGCCTTTCACCCGCTCGATGAAGTCGCTTAGCACGTTCATATAGTTGATAAACGCTTCATATGGTGATTCATAAGGCAGAATGTACTTGTGATAGTCGGCTCCTGAGAATAGCTTAGTGCGCATAAAATAGAAATGCTCACTAGCTTGCAGCCTACTATAGTCTTCGTTTAGCTCTGCATTCTTTTTCTTCTTCACCAAAGGCTGTATTTTGAATAGCTCGGTAAAGGCTTCTTTTTGTAGCTCGTTTCCTAACCACGAAGTGATATCGCGCTCTTCGTCTGTCCACGAAATAGGGTAAGGCACTGGCAGTATATCTTTAGCTGTATGCTTTTTAGTAACTTCCTTAGGCAATAAGAACTGATAATTAGGGTTTTCGGCTATTTGCTGGATGAAATATCTCAGAAAGTCGAAAATACCACTTTCTGCGCGGTTGTAATGCCCTATTACTTCGTAGTTCATAAAGAGGTTGAGCACTTCAGTATCTTGTAGACTGTGCGATACCCAATCAGCATATTTTTCTGAAGTAAGTGGGTATTCGCTCCAGTTTCTGTCAGAAAAGCGTATTGCTATATCATCACTCAGCTTACTGTTCTTTAGCAATAGGTTGAGGTTTTCGTCTAAAGCATTTTTATAGACGAAATTAGGACTCTTCCAACCTAATACGTGCTTAGCACCATCGGTAAGCATCGTCTTGAAGCCCAAGTCGGCTACTCTTTTGCCTATTTTATCAGAATAGATGAGAGATGTATTGCGGAAGGTTACCGGCTTTTTGCCAAAAAGCTCTTTGATAGCGGCACTATGGCGTTTTACCTGCAATTCAAACTCATCAGTGTCTTCAGATAGCGATGCCAATGAGTGCGAATAGGTTTCGGCTAAGAACTCTACCTGTCCTGTTTGGGCGAGCTCCTGAAAAGAGCGTATTACCTCTGGGGTGTGCATTTCGAGCTGGTCAATAGCTGAGCCCGAAATAGAGAAAGCAACTTTGAATTTGCCTTCGTATTTCTTGATAAGGTCTAACAATAAAGTGTTAGCAGGCAAGTAGCAGTTTTCGGCTAAATCTTCTAATTCTGAGCGGTTAGCGTAGTTGTCAAAATAGTTGTGTTTCTTTCCTATGTCGAAGAATTGATATTTTCTAAGACGTTCGGGGTGATGGATTTGAAAATAAATACAAATTGACTTTTTCATAATGGTGGTTTTACATTAAAGATTCGTAGATTTTTTTGAGTTTCAGTGAGGCGGTTTCCCATTTTAGTTGGTTTACCTCTTCATAACCTTCGCGTTGCATAAAGTTAGATAGGGTGGGGTAAGCCAATACGCCGTATATCGCATCGGCGAGGGCATTGATATCCCAATAATCTACTTTTATAGCGTGGTGGAGCACTTCGGCTACTCCCGATTGTTTAGAGATGATGGTGGGCACCCCAGAGCGCATTGCCTCTAAGGGCGAAATACCAAAGGGTTCAGATACAGAGGGCATCACATACACATCGCTATAGCGGAACATACGTTGTACATCGTTGCCGCGCAAGAAACCTGTGAAGTGGAAACGTGTGCCTAAACCCAATTGGGCTACACGGCGTACTAAAGGGTTCATCTTCTCGCCGCTACCTGCCATCACAAAGCGTACATTAGGCAGGCGTTTCATCACTTTGGCAGCGGCTTCTACAAAGTACTCAGGCCCTTTTTGTAGGGTGATGCGCCCTAAGAAAGTTACGATTTTATCTTTGATGCCGCGTTCCTCACGGTCTTCGGTATCGGTTTTAAAGTCTACCGCATTATGCACTGTGATAACTTTTTCAGCAGGGATACCATATTTTTCTATAACGATATTGCGTGTCCAGTTACTTACCGTTACTACCCTGTCGGCAGCTTCCATACCTCGTTTTTCGATGTCGTACACTAAGGTATTGCGGTTAAACTCACCTCCGCGGTCGTATTCGGTAGCGTGTACGTGTACTATTAGCGGTTTTCCTGATATTTTTTTAGCGATGATACCTGCACTATAGGTTAGCCAGTCGTGGGCGTGAATTACATCGAAATCGTGGTTTTTGGCTACGGTACCAGCTACTAAGGCATAACGATATACTTCTTCCATTAGGTTAGCCCCATATTTGCCCGAAAACTGAAATTTATTATGGTAGCTGATGCGTTCACGGTTTTCGCCTTCTTTGAGGTAGCGGTCGCGCTCGCGAGCAAAGGTTTCGGGGTCGAGATAAGGCACAAGGTTAGAGCCTATCTCCATAAAATTGATATGTTTCCAGAACTCTTCTATCTTCTCGGTGTTCTGAAGCATTTCTACATCGCTGGCATTGATAATCTTTGCCACACTACTATCCTCATCACCTGAGGCTTTAGGCATTACAAATAGTACTTGTACGCCATTTTTGGCTAACCCCTGAGCTATACCGAGGCAAGCCGTTCCTAACCCTCCACTGATGTGTGGGGGGAATTCCCAACCAAACATTAATACTCTTGCATTCTTCATACGCTTTTATTGATTTTTCTAAACCCCTCGATTTCGAAGGGTTTAAATTCTGAGTTATTTATTACCTTTTAGCAGCCATTGTGCCCTTAAAATCTCTGATACATTCTTAGCTTTAGAGATACATCCTCTTGATTGGAATGGAGGATTGCCATCATAGATAGCCGAAATACAGCCTACTCCGTGGTCATTGAGTTCTTCTTCGAAGTCAGCGAGGATACTTTCAGCATCAGGTATGTAGGCATCGCCGTAGAGCTTTAAGTTAGCTTCTATGTAGAAACCTATCAACCAAGGGTGTGCTGACCCGTTGAAAGTTGCCTTATCGCGTACGTATACAGCCCCTACACCTTCGCCTTCATAACGCGGACTCTCAGGTGATAGCGTGCGCAAACCACGTGGGGTAAGGAGCTCTTGGGTGATAATCTTTAACACCTTGCGTTGTCTTTTTTCAGTAAGGGGCGAGTAGTTAAGCGCACAAGCCAATAGCTGGTTAGGACGTACTTCAGTGTTTTGATGAGTGTGGTTAGCATAGTCAGCTAAGTAAGATTCGGCTTCATACCAGAAAGTCTGGTTGAAACTTTCGGCTATAGTAGCCGGTAGGGTAGCCCATTCGCTCAAAAAAGCTTTGTCTTTAGCCTCGTCGGCCATTGCAATAGCATAGCATACAGCATTGTACCATAGCGCGTTTACTTCTACCACATATCCATTTCTAGGCACAATAGCTCCGTAATTGCCTTCAGCGTCAAACCACGTAAGGGGGCGACTTAGGTTATCACTCCATATCAGTCCGTTGTCGTCCATACACATTGTTTTGTGCTTACGGCTGCGGTAGGTTTGTAGGATAGCTTTCATCAGCTCGCCATATTCTTTCCACAGTTGTTTTTTGGTCTTATTGGTTTCTTTTTCGTATTGCTGAAGCGTCCAGAAGAACCACAATGAGGTATCGGCATCAAACACAGGATTGGTAACGTGGGTACTAATGTCGCGAGCGAAAAGTCCCTCATAAAAGTACTTGCAAGCAGAGGTAAGCACCTCATCGAATATCTTGGCTGTATTGCCAGAAAGAGCAATACCCGGTAGAGAGATAAAGGTATCGCGGGTGTTGCTGTCAAACCAGTGATATCCTGCTTTGATGCGTGTTTCGCCTGCCTTGTGTATCAAGAATTGGGCGGCACTGTATTGTAGGCATTCTTGAGCTGAGTTGCGCTCACTGCGTTCTTTTAGATATTTGTTGAAATTCTTTTCGAGGGTTTTGCTTTCAGCCTCTTCAATGCTGGCAGAAAAGACGATACTTTCGCCCTTCTTTAGGCTCACTTCAAAATAACCAATGCTTAGCAAATCTTCCTGATAGTCATAGCCGCGTTCTTTCTCTTTAGTGTAATAGATATTGTTATTCCAATACGCATTGTTTATAAAATCAACTTTTTTGCTAAACTGCATATATAGGTATGGAAACTCAGGGTATAGGCGGGCACGTATGCCGTTATCAGCTGCTTCGGGTTGAGTGCTAGCTACAGGGTTTTGTTTGCTAAGCGAATGTATATCGCGGAAAGCCAAAAGAGGGTTTAAGCGCAACTTGGTAGCTGAGTGAGCCTCGAGTAGTGTATAGCGCACCAATACTTGTGGGGCGTTGTGCATCATTAGTATTTCTTTCTTTAGCAATACCCCGCCCACTTGGTAGGTAACGGTAAAAGCTTTTTCGTACGAAATATCTACGATATACTTATGTCCGCGTGGCTCATAAGTACCCTCGTACTTATGTACCCCAAAGTTGAAATCACGTCCGTGCTGTATGATAGTCTCATCGAGTGATGAAAGCATTACATAGTTTTTGCCTCTAAATTTTTCGATAGGCACTACTAATAACCCGTGGTATTTACGGGTATTGCAAAATACAAGGGTAGAGGAGCAGTAGCCTCCACCGCGGTTGGTACCCAAGAACTCTTTGCTAAGAGAGTACTCTAGATTGATAAGCTGGTCTTTTTTGAATGATAGGTAACTCATATTTCAATTAACAATTTACGATTAATAATTAACAATTATGGTTTATTGTTCATTATTCACTGAAGCTTTGATGTTTTCTTTTTTAGTTCTGATGTAGGAGTCTATTATCCTGCTTCATCTCTCCCAAAATTTGCAATCTTTCCATTAATAATTGTAAAGTAATAAATTACTGATGATTCTACTACTACATCGTGTTCTTTTAAGTAGTAAGAATACAATAGGTACAAGGAAAAATCACAGCCTTTTGGGTGGAACCTTATATAGATTTTGTTCTTCTCATTGCTGGCTTGCTGAGCAAACTCTGGAGGTACTAACTTATAGTGGTACATTCTTTCAGAAGTTGTTGTATCAGCAACCTGTGTATTGAGGTTATTTTCAATATCGTTTAAATACTTATTGAGCATAGCAGGAGTAATATTCACGGTTTCATCTCGATTCCTCTCAGCGTATTGTTCTGCAGTTGTAGCTTCTATCTTTCTAAAGAACTCAGTTTGTAAGGTTTTGTTTTTTAGTAATAGAATGTTCTTTATCTTACAATAATAACTACTTTCTCGTAGGCGCCTTTTCACCTCTCGGGGTGAAAGTATAACTTTGTCAGTTTCGTACAAGTCGTAATTATTAGTAATAGTATCGCGATGACCTCCTTTGTTGTCATAAGTACGATGGATAATATAGTCTCTTCCTAAAATATCGTTGTGATAATATTTTGTTTCAATAAGCTTAGCATCTTTATAGAAAAAGCGGGTGCCAACCCCTATACCAGTGCATGCATCTTTGTTGCATTCCTGTCCCATACAAGTGCGTTCTTCTATTTTGCCATTGCTGTCGTACGATATATGCAAGCTATGGCATTCTACGGTATCGCGGTCGTAAATCACGCTGTCTTTTTTGCTGAAATAATAGATATAGTCTGATAGTTTCCCATCGGTATTGTACCAATATTCTGCTAAAGGTTCTAATCCCCATGATTCACGATTGTAAAGTTTTTCTCTATACAATTTGCCATTAGGATAAAAATACTGATGGAGTTCTTTGCATACTAAAGTGTCTTCACCTCTATAGAAAACACTGTCTTTATAGAAAATATACTTCTTAGCCAAAAGGTTTTCATTTGTATAAGGGTCTACACCATACTGATAAGTACTAATTATATCAGGGCTAAATTTCCCTTTTATAAGAAAAGTAGCTTTCTCTGCTGTTTTTTGCTCACAACTAATGCACAAAAAAACTAATAAGAGTAATATGTGATTGACAATTGGCAATAAATAATTAACAATTAGGTTGCACTTATTTGTTCATCTACAAATTTGCTAATCTGCAAATTTTAAAACCATTGCAATTCTCGCGGGTATATACAGCGATAATAGGTTCTTCTTCTCTAAGTACTGGGTAAAGTGCTCGATACTCTCATCTATGCGGTTAGCTCCTGCAAAAGCAGGGTTGTCAGTACTTAGTACGGTTAGGTACTTGCCGGCACGCACCTCAAACGGATAGTCGCTATATGAGGTGGTAGGGTTAAAACTGAATACGAATAGATAGTTGCCACGCTCGAATACGAGTATTTGCCGCTCGATGTCGCGTACTAATACACGAGGTTCGTAGGTCAGTAGGCGGCTACGTGCTATTAGGTGTATCATTTCGCGGTCGAAAGCGTTCAGATATTTGAATTTTAAGTTAGGGTCATCAACCAAACTCCAGAGGCGGCGTGCGTGGGCGTAACTCCAGCCGTTGCCCTCGCGAGGGAAGTCAATCCACTCGGGGTGCCCCCATTCATTCCCCATAAAGTTTAGATAGCCTCCGCCGGCTGTGCCTAACGTTACGAGGCGTATCATTTTGTGTAGAGCCATTGCGCGGTCGATAATGAGATTATGGTCGAACACGCTCATACCGGTGTAGACCTCCTTGTCGGTCATACGGAAAAATATGGTCTTATCGCCCACGAGAGCTTGATCGTGACTTTCGGCATAGCTTATAGTGCGTTCTTCGGCGCGTTTGTTGGTCAGTTCATAATAAATATCGCCTACGTGCCACTGTTCATCGGGTACTTCTTTTAGCAACTTAATCCAATAGTCGGGTATGCCCATACTCATCTTGAAATCGAAGCCCATACCGCCTTCGGTTATAGGCGAAGCTAAGCCCGGCATACCACTCATCTCTTCGGCTATGGTAATAGCCTGAGGATAGAGCTGATGTGTGACTAAGTTGGCAAGCGTTAAGTAGGTTATTGCCTCTACATCTTCATTGCCGTCATAATAAAAACTATAGTTAGTAAACGCCTTGCCAAGTCCGTGGTCGTAATAGAGCATACTGGTTACCCCATCGAAGCGGAAGCCGTCAAACTGGTATTCTTCAAGCCAATACTTGCAGTTAGAGAGCAAAAAGTTGAGTACTTGGGGCTTGCCATAGTCGAAGCAGCGAGAGTCCCACGCAGGGTGTTTGCCGCGCTCACCACTATGGAAGTACAAATAATCAGTACCGTCAAAATAACTGAGTCCTTCTGCCTCATTGCTTACCGAATGCGAATGTACAAGGTCTAAAATTACGCGTATGCCTAAGCCGTGTGCCGTGTCGATAAGCTCTTTGAGCTCTTCAGGGGTGCCAAAGCGCGAACTCACCGCAAAGAAATTGGCTACCTGATAGCCAAAAGACCCATAGTAAGGGTGCTCTTGTATAGCCATTAGCTGTATGGTATTATAGCCCAAATCAGCGATGCGAGGCAATACGTATAGACGAAACTCCACAAAGGTACTCACGCGCTGATGCTCGGTGCTCATACCTATATGCGCCTCATAGATAAGGGGCGGTTCGGCAGTATTGGGGCGAGAATGCTTCCATTGGTAGGGTACAGGGGGTTGCCATACTTGCGCAGTAAATACTTTAGTATAATCGTCTTGTACTGCACGTAGGGTATGCGAAGGTAACCGCTCACCGCTACCGCCGTCCCACTCTACTAACAGTTTGTAGAGCATTTGGTGGTGCAAAAGATGTGCGGGGAGCCGTAGTTCCCAATTTTCGTTGTTGAGTTTTTTAAATGAGAAGTGATTGTTTTTTTGCCAGTCATTACCTTCAAAAAGGAGGTAGATAGCCGTTGCGTTAGGAGCCCACTCGCGCAACACCCATTCGTTAGCTTCAAAATGTAAGCCGTAGTACAGGTGAGAGTTGCAGTTATCTGCCAATCGGGCGGCATCGCCTTGCATAGTGCGTGCGGTGGCAGTAAAGTGTTTTTTTCTATCCTCTATAATGCTGAGGTAGGGTAATAAAAGTGGGTCGATCATAGTGGTGGTATTTTTTTGGCTTATGGAAAAGTCATTGAGTAAGGCTTTTGAGTAAGTCAAACTTAATTTCGCCGTAAAATTAAAATAATTTTTTGATATTCGCAAAAGTTTTTTACGAAAAAATAATATATTATTAAGGATTGCTTACTTATTTGTCAGTATATTAACAAATTAGCCCATTAACAGACAATCACATCTGTTAATGGGCTAATTTATTAATTATTAAATTTACTAAATGTTTAGAATTTGTAAGTTACTCCTAAACCTAATACTTCGCGTATTTGGAAGGCTTTAGCAGCGTTATCATCATAGATAGCTTGGAAAGTGAAGTTTGCTGTTAGATACTTGTTGATAGTCATCACTAAGTTGGCAGTGTAGTCAATATCTATGTTTTGAGGTTTATCAAGGTAGTTGCTGTACAATGATAGTATGTTTTCAAATGAAACATTGTCCATTACATTGAATTTAGCATAGCCACTAAGTGAGAAACCGAGCTCATAGCGTATTGTTTTACCTTTCTCTACTCCGTAGAAACTACCAGCTTGCGTCCATCTACTTCTGGCAGTAGTAATTTTAGAAGTTGCAGGAGCGATATTCACTTTTAGGTTGTCGCTTTTCTTCCACAAGATACCAGGACCAAATTGTACATACCCAGGTGAAAGTAATTGGTTTATAAGGTCGCGCTGAGTGCCAGAAGTGTACTTATAACCATCGGTCATTTGGGTTTTGAAGTTGAAGAAGAATGAGTAGAACCACTCTGGATTGGTCATCTGATAACCAAGTACAGAGTTTACTTCGAAACGGTCTGTTGTTTTGCGAGTGAATTCATCGCCTTCTAACTTAGTAAGACCGTAATCGATGTATAGGTTGTTATCCCAAGCTAAACGGTCTTTCTTATAGTTGAATGCATAGCTAACAGCAAGGCTTGCCGCTACGTTGTTAGTACCCCCTCCTGTCCAATCGTTATTGAAGGCAGCTTGCGAAAACATTAATGAGGCATTGCCTCCTTTTGTCCAACGAGGGGTAGCAGGAGCTTCTTGCTCAGGTGCTACAGTAGGGTCTTGAGCAACTCCATCGGTGCTCTCTTCTTGGGCAAAACCCATTGATACAGCAGAAAGTAATAATGCTGAGAATAAAAGTTTTTTCATAAGTGATTTATTAATTAGTTTACAAAAATCCGAGTTCGAGTTTCGCTACCTCGCTCATCATATCCTGATGCCAAGGCGGGTCGAAAGTGAGTTCAACAATGGTTTCGTGAACTTCATCAATGCTCTGTACCTTTTCTTTTACTTCCATAGGGAGTGCATCGGCTACAGGGCAGTTAGGCGAGGTGAGGGTCATAAGTATCTTCACATCGCAGTCTTCATTTACGAATACATCATATACTAAGCCTAATTCGTAGATATCTACAGGTATTTCGGGGTCGTATATTGTTTTAAGCACTTCTACGATTTTCTCGCCGAGTACTTCAGTGTCTATTATTTTTTGAGTATTTGTGGTCTCTTCAGCCATTTGTTTATAGATTTGTATTCTTATTTTTTTGCTTGTAGCAGGGCGTATCGCTTCATCTGCTCGAGCATACTCACCAATCCGTTAGCACGGGTGGGCGACAAGTGTTCTTTGAGTCCTATTTGGTCGATAAAGTCAGTTTTAGCCGCTAAAATCTCTTCAGGGGTGTGACCTGAATACACGCGCACCAATAAGGCTACAATACCTTTGGTGATAATGGCATCGCTATCGGCCGTAAAGAATATCTTACCCTCTTGGTAGTCAGCGTGTAGCCATACTTGACTTTGGCACCCTTTGATAAGGTAATCGTCAGTTTTGTATTGTTCTGCTATTAGGGGTAGCGACTTGCCCAACTCAATCATATATTCATATCGCTGCATCCAATCTTCAAAGAGTGAAAACTCTTCTATTATCTGGTTTTGTATTGCTTCTATAGTCATTAGAGTGTGTGTTTTTGGGCGGCAAAGATACAAATAATTAGCTAATTAGCAAATCAGTAAATTTACAGGTTAAAAAATTGAGGTATGGGTTTGGGCAGTAAATTCCTCTAAAAATAGCATTCCGCGGTATGAGTTGCCTTTGTTATTTAGCTTAGGACTCCACACGGCTATGCTGTAGTGGTTAGGCAATAAAGCTACGATGCCTCCACCCACACCACTCTTGCCCGGTAAGCCTACCTTGAAGGCAAATTCACCCGACTCATCATAAAAACCACAAGTTTGCATAATTGCATTTACCCGCTTAGTACAAGTGTCGGTGAGTATCTGTACGCGGTCGTGCATACGAATACCATCATTGGCTAAAAATGAAAATATATAGGCTAAAGACTTGCAGCTGAGTTCTAACGAACAGAGTTTGAAGTAGAAGTTAAGCACCTCTATAGGGTCATTTTCTATATTTCCTAACGATTTGATGTAATAGCATAGCGCAAAATTTCTATACCCTACTGATTTTTCAGACTCGGCTACTCTAATAGAGTAGTTTACAGACTCATCATTTGCCAAATCGCGGACGAAAGTGAGGAAATCGGCTTCGGCATCTTCTAAAATGGATAGCAAAATGTCGCATACAACTATAGCTCCTGCATTGATAAGAGGATTGCGCGGAATACCATTGTCAGCCTCTAATTGCACAAGTGAGTTAAACGAAGTGCCCGAAGGTTCTACATCTACGCGTTTCCAGAGTTTGTCGCCTATGATGCTATAAGCTAAGCATAACGCTAATACTTTTGAGATACTTTGGCACGAAAACTTCTCGTCGCAATCGCCTATGCCAAAGGATTGCTTGTTGAGGCTATAGAAATACACCCCAAACTTATTGGGGTCTACTTGTGCCAATTCGGGGATATAAGTGGGTACAATGCCTACATTCTCAGCTTCCATTACTGTTTTATAGGCTGCTTCTATAATTTTTGAATACTTCACGTCAATTAACTGTTAATTCTTACTTTAATTTCCTTTATTCGGTGTTTGTCGAAGGCTTCTACGGTGAAACTATAGTTGTGAAACACAATAGGTTTGCCTTTTTGAGGGAAGTTGCCTGATATTTCGAGCAAAAAGCCTGCTAAGGTCTCTGCTTCTCCTCTTTTTTCATCAAAAAGCAAGATGTTTTCATCGTCCATCTTTACGATGCGGTAAAAATCTTTTAACACAGTCTTGCCTTCAAAAATATAGGTGTGATCATTAATCTTAGAGTATGTAACATCATCATCATCGAACTCATCATTGATGCTACCTACTATTTCCTCCATAATATCTTCTAAAGTGATGATACCGCAAGTGCCGCCATACTCGTCTACCACTACGGCTAAGTGTATTTTCTTTTCTTGGAACTCGCTGAGCAAATCGTCTAACTTCTTATTTTCAGGCACGAAGAAAGCTTTTCGCATTACCTTAGTCCATTCGAAATCAGTCTTTTCGATATAAGGTAGCAGGTCTTTGATATAGATAACCCCTGTAATGTTGTCTAAATTTTCGCGGTATACGGGTATGCGCGAGTAGCCTATTTTTACTATCTCGCTCAGCACCTCGCTAAAAGGGGTATCCTCGCTGAGAGCAAAAATATCTACACGGGGCACCATCACTTCGCAGGTTTCAGTATTGCCAAACGATACGATACTCTCTAATAGTTTCTTTTCTTCATTGGTAGTATCCTCTTCTGATGCCAATTCTAAGGCTTGCGAAAGTTGTCCAACTGATATATTGCTCTTGGTTTTGCCTAATCGCTTTTGAATCCATACGGTGAAAGACTTCATCGGCAGGCTGATAGGAGAGAAAAACGTGTCGAGCGCGTAGATGAAGTAGACGATTCTCTTGGCAAAAGCCAAGTTGTTGCGATTGGCGTAAATCTTAGGTAGTATCTCGCCGCATAGCAAGAGCACGAAGGTTACCAACCCAATATCCATCACATCGCGCAATATAGGGTTTTTGATGCCTCCGAAGGCAAAGTTGGTCAGCTCTGGCGAGATAAGCACTATAGAGATATTGACCAAGTTATTAGCGATGAGTACGGTAGCTAACAGCTTTTTAGGGTTTTCTACCATTTTGGCTATCAGGTTATTGGCGGAATTATGGTCTTCTTTCAGCTCGTCTATTTCAGTAGGCGAGAGCGAAAATAAGGCCACTTCAGAGCCAGAGATGATAGCAGAGCAGAGCAGCAGTAAGCAAAAAATAGCAAATTGTACTATCAGCGCAATATCTACGGTTAAAAAGGGCATCATTAATGATGCCGAGAGGGGTTCTGTTTCCAAAATAAAAGAATTTCGTTATACATTAAAACGGCACTCCATTAGCATCTAACTCAGGCGACGATTGAGTAGTAGGGGTGCCAACTACCGGTGGGGTAGCAGTTTTAGGGGCGCGCATATTGGGCAGCAGATTCATATCGCTTACTACTACCTCGGTAATGTAGCGAGGACTGCCGTCTTCAGCCTGCCAAGAGCGTGTGCGCAACTGTCCTTCTAAATAGATAAGGTCGCCTTTTTGGGTGTACTTTTCTATGGCTTCAGCTAACTTATTGCGTACCACTATATTATGCCACTCGGTATGCTCTACGCGCTCATTAGTATTGCGGTTAGTATACTCTTCGTGGGTAGCGAGTCTGAACTGACCTACGCAATTGCCTTCGCTGAAATACGTTAGCTTTATTGCCTCGCCTATGCGTCCGACAAGGATAACTTTATTTACATATCCGTTCATTGGTAAATTGGGTTATGGGGTTAAAAGATGTTACAAAAGTACGATTTTTTTTATAACTTCCAAAAGTTTTTAATAAAGTTTGCGGTAAGAGCCGACACAGGATAGCGCTCTAACTGGCTGATAGATATGCCTTTTTCGAGTGGAGAGTGGGTGGTAAGTACCCAAAACGAGGTGTGTATGTGCTGGTGCGTGAGCTTATGTACCACAGGGTTTTCGTTATACAAATAAGGAGTGATGAGGGGGTGTTGCTCTCTTAGCTGCTCAGTAAGGGCAGCAGCAGAGAGGGGAGTGGAGGTTTCGATAAGCGGAAATTCGTAGAGTCCGTGCCATATATCTTTGCCTTCTCTCTTCTGAAGGAGGGTTTGCTGATCGGCACTCAGCCATACGAGGTAGTTGAAGTAACGCTGCTTTATCTTGATTTTCTTAAGTTTGGCAGGCAGAACGCCTACTTGATTGTGCGCCCAAGCCCAGCAGCTGTCGCGCAATACGCAGTTAGCACAGTCGGGAGACTGAGGGGTGCAGACGATTGCACCAAACTCCATTATGGCTTGGTTGTACTCGCCTGCTCGAGGCTTGTCTAACAACTCATTGGCTAAGGCTTTGAATTCTTTGGCTGCAGCAGGGGTATTGATAGGTGTTTGCACCCCAAAGAGGCGTGATAATACGCGATATACGTTGCCATCGACTACTGCACAGGGTTCGTTATAGCAGAAAGAAGCAATGGCACTGGCGGTATAATCGCCTATGCCTTTAAGTTTTACAAGTTCTTGATAACTTTTAGGGAAAACGCCCCCCAGCACTGTGGCTATGTGTTGAGCGGTATGATGTAGATTCTTAGCGCGTGAGTAGTAGCCCAAGCCCTGCCATAGCTTTAGCACCTCTTCTTCTGATGCGTTTGCTAAATCGGATACGGTAGGAAAATGAGTGATAAATCGCTCGTAATAAGGGAGCCCTTGTACTACGCGCGTTTGCTGGAGGATAACCTCGGAGAGCCAGACTTTATAGGGGTCGGCTGTGCCACGCCACGGCAAGTCGCGCTTAGCCGTAGCGTACCAAGAGAGCAATTTTTTAATTTGCCGATTTGCCAATTTGTCGATTTGCTGATTTGTCGATTTGTTGATTTGCCAATTTGTAGATGAGCTAATTATACTAGTACGGCTGTGCCACTGGCAGTAACCATTAGCATACCCCCATTAGCCCCTACGGTTTCATAATCGAGGTCGATGCCAACTACTGCATTAGCCCCGAGAGCAGCAGCGCGCTGTTGTAATTCTTTTAAAGCAGTCTCCTTACCTTCGATAAGTACTTTTTCGTAGGTAGTAGAGCGCCCACCGAAAAAGTCGGTAAGCCCCGCCATAAAATCCTTAATAGCATTCGCCCCGATGATGGTCTCGCCAGTAACGATGCCTAAATATTGCTTAATAGGATGTCCTTCGATTGTAGGTGTTGTTGTTAAAAGCATAATGTTAATTTGTCGATTTGCCGATTTGCCAATCTGTTAATTTGCCAATCTGTTAATTTGCCGATTTGTTAATTTGTTCGTTTTCTGATTTGCTAATTTGCTCGTTGTCTTTAGCAGGGTCTTTAGTGGCATCTTTGAACTCGCGAATACCTGTGCCTAAACCACGCATTAATTCAGGGATTTTCTTGCCCCCAAAAAGCAATAATATAAGGGCTACAATAATTACTACTTGCCAAGGCCCTACCATTCCTAAAAAAATATTCATATATTTTATGTTGTTAATTGTTATACTTTTTGATTTTTATAACTGAGTAAAGGTGTTAGCTACCTGTTCTTCAGAAAAGGTTATCTTTTTTAGTTCGTCTATTTTACTTTCTAAAGAGAGTACTACACTGAACATATTTGTTTTAATATCTTCATTTGAAAAACGAATAAAAGTTATTCCCCATTGCTCTATTTGCTCTTGTCGAACTTTATCTTCTACATATCTGAAATCGTGTATATGACCATCTACTTCAATAGCTAACTTCAATTCTTGGCAATAAAAATCAACTATGTAATCTAATATAGGTACTTGTCGCTTAAATTCTACTCCTAAAGCTTTATTTTTGATTTCTTTCCACAAAAGCACCTCAGATAAAGTACTATTATTGCGTAAATATCGAGCAAATTCTCTGAGTTTAGGGTTATAAGGTATGATGTTTGGCATTGGTGGTTCCTTTTTTGACCTCCCCCTGCCCCCTCCAAAAGGGGGAATGGGTAGCTATAATTTTTGTTGGTTTCTCTTTTGACCTCCCCCTGCCCCCTCCAAAGGGGGAATGGGGTAGTTATAACTTTTATTGGTTGTATGTCAAATTCATTTTTATAGTGCAAAAGTACATTATTTTTTTTAATTACCAAATAGCTGTTAGTCATTAAAGCTAATTGATTTGATAATGGCTTCGAGCTCAAATAGTACATCGCGTTTTGATACGCCTGGCGCATACAGAAAGCCCTCGGCTACTAATAGGCGGTTCTTAGCTTTGTCCTCAATAATATAGTTGATATAAGGGCCGCCTAAAGCAAAACCTTTTACTTCCCACAAGCCTTTGCTCTCTAAAGCAAAATGGTTCTTTATCTTTACTTCGCTTACACTGGGTGCTAGATAGGTTTCGGTAACCATATACATTCCTTTTTCAGGTCCGGGAATGTACTTTTCGCCTATAGAGTCGCGCATTTTTACAATCGCTTTAGCACGTCCCTCTTCATCAGTGGGAATGCTCTTAAGCGGCATTTCGTAAAGGATAACACTTGCACGACCTCCTTTGATAGGGCGCTCTATCCAGAAGAAATTGTTTTCGTGTTTTACTATTTTGTAGAAAGAAGGCATCTGTAGCTTTACCCCCAGCGCCTGTGTGTATTCGGTTTCGGTATTGAGCGATTTCTGAAAACGATGACGCGTTTCGGCTAACTCGTTTTCTTTGAAAGCATTGATAAATAGGCGGTGGTACTCCTCTATCTTGCAAGCAATGTCGCGTACTTTCTTAGCCTCGATAACGGCTACTACCTGAGGTTTGGCATACACATTCTCTTTAATAGCGCCTTGTGGCTGATTGCCACGGCTGACTATCAGCACATTGCGGCTGTTGCGCGTGTTGCCCTCGAATACTTGGGGAGGCACTTGGTGAAGGGAGAAGGTGGGTTCTTCATTAGGAAGTCCGTCAATAGGGGCAGCGAAGTAGCGGCGTATAGTGTCGCCGACTGACCCTTCCCACAGGTCGTTATCAATTACTACAGCTAAGCTGTTAATAGGGCCTACCGAGGCAGGCATATAGGTTTCGCCCCCCTTGCTATCAGAACAAGCGGTAACAAAAACCGAAAGTAGCAAACTTACTAATAATAAGCGTTTCATAAAAAAGATACATTAAGATTCTTATGCGTAAAAATACACAGCCAAAATCGTTCCAAATTTTATAAATTGAAGAAGTTTTTTAATTTGTCAAGTTATTAATTTACTAATTGGCTCATTTTTGATAGCTCTTCTTCTACTTCTTCTATAGTTGGTAATACTGATTTTAGATTTTCGGGTATTGCTTTAGTAAGTTGATAATCACTTATTCCTATGGGTTGGTCATAGCCAGAGAGTGCGTATTGTGCTACTACTTTGTCTCCTCCGTTGCAAAGTAACAATCCTATTGTTTTATTGTCGTGTTCTCCTCTTAAGGTATTGTCTACTACATTGATATAGAAGTTTAGTTGCCCCATATATTCGGGTTTGAAAGGTGTTGCCTTTAACTCTATCACTACATAGGCGTGCAGAGGGATATTTTGTAATATGTGCTACTAATTGTCGCTCGATATCTTTTTCTGTCATTTGTTCTGTTTGCCCCATTAGGTCAAAAATATAAGGGTCTTTCATTAAGTAATTAGCTAAATCACTCTGAGGCTGAGGCAAACGAGCAGAGAAATTACTTACTTTGTTGGCTGTAATCTGACGAGCAAAAAGGTTTGTTTCTATTTGCATTTGCAGGATATTTCTACTCCAGCCATTGGCTACCGCTTGTGTGATATACCAATAACGCTCGCCTAAAGGTAAATTGCTGTTGAGTAAGATGATATGGCTTGCCCAATTGGAACGAGTAATAGCAGATTTTTTGAAGGTTTCTTCGATGTCTGAAATATCTTTATTATAAATAACAGAAAGAGTTTCCGCTACTTCTGCAAAAGGTGCAACAGCTTGTTGCATAATTATATTATTTTGGTTTTCAGACTCTTGTATTAGTGCAACCGCCTGTTGCACTATTTGGTTTAGTGCTTTTGTTTGTGTTAAAACATTTTCAACAGAAGGGGTAGTAAGTATTTCATCTGTTTTGTTCAATTGTTCTAAAACAGCTAAAGGATAACTATTAGCAAACTGACACATATAAAAAATGTTTCGACGAGAATACCCTTTTTTATCGGGGTATTGAGAGCGTATTGCCTCTGAAAGTTTATCAATTACTTTACTTCCCCAACCTTTTTTCTTTTGAAGGTAAAGGATATAATGCCCTACTTTCCAATAATGGAAAAGCATATCGGCATTGGCTGAAGTAATTAGCCGAATTTGAGTGTGCTGGAGGTCAGAACCAATAGCTTGTGCTACAAATGACAAATCTTTGTGGTCGGTGTTTTGGGTGTAGTTATTCATAAATTGAAAATTTCAATTTTTAATGAGAATTTGCCAATTTGCTAATTTTCTCATTAGCAAATTGGCAAATTAGCAAATCGTTTTATTAACTCATTAAATCATATTTTTGGGGTCTAAGATTTGGTCGAGTTCTTCTTTTGATAGCAGTTTGTGCTCAAGGACTAAGTTGTAGACTGACTTGCCGCTCTCTAACGCTTCTTTGGCTATCTTGCTGCTGTTCTTATACCCAATATGTGGGTTGAGCGCCGTAACAATACCTATGCTGTGTTTTACCATATTGAGGCACACTTCGCGGTTGGCTGTAATGCCCTCTATACACTTAGTGCGCAAGGTGTCGATAGCACGCTCTAAGAATACGATTGACTCGATAATACATTGGCAAAGCACTGGCTCCATTACGTTGAGCTGTAATTGTCCTGCTTCGGCTGCAAAGGTAACCGTTAGGTCGTTGCCTATCACCTTGAAGCACACTTGGTTTACTACCTCGGGAATCACTGGATTTACCTTGCCTGGCATAATTGATGAACCTGGCTGCATCTTAGGTAGGTTGATTTCGTTTAACCCTGCACGAGGGCCTGAAGAAAGCAAACGCAAGTCGTTGCATATTTTTGATAGTTTTACCGCCATACGTTTTAGGGCAGAAGAGTAGATTACATACGAACCTGTGTCGGGGGTAGCCTCTACAAGGTTGGCTGCTGTAACGAAGGCTTCGCCTGTGAGAGCAGCTAACTTCTGAGCGCATAGCTGAGCATAGCCTTTAGGAGCATTGAGCCCTGTACCAATAGCTGTACCGCCCATATTGATTTCTAAGAAAAGTTTGGCATTGCTTTGTAGGCGTGCGATTTCCTCTTCGAGGTTGGCAGCAAAGGCTTCAAACTCTTGTCCTAAAGTCATAGGTACGGCATCTTGTAGCTGGGTGCGCCCCATCTTTATTACATCGGCAAACTCTTTTCCTTTTTGACGGAATGCCTCGATGAGCAATGATAGGCGTTCGATGAGTTTTTCGTTCATCTTGATAACTGCCAATTTTACGGTAGTAGGGTAGGCATCGTTAGTAGATTGCGACTGGTTTACGTGGTCGTTAGGCGAGCAGTGTTGGTATTCGCCGCGTCCGTAGCCCATAATCTCTAACGCGCGGTTGGCAATGACTTCATTAGCATTCATATTTACTGAGGTACCTGCGCCCCCTTGAATCATATCAACCAAAAACTGATGGTCGAACTTGCCGTTTATCACTTCTTCGCAGGCTTGGCTGATAGGTTTTAGGAGGTTGTCGGGTAGGAGCCCAAGTTCGTGATTGGTTTGCGCTGCCGCTAACTTCACGTAGCCGATGGCTTTTACGAACTCAGGATAGTCGCCCATTTTAGTTCCGGTAATACGGAAGTTTTCGATAGCACGTTGGGTTTGCACTCCGTAGTATGCCTCTGCAGGCACTTGTAAGTCGCCAATAAGGTCGGACTCAGTTCTAAATTTTGTCATAATTCTTACTATTTTTTTAATTTAATTTGTCGGTTTGTAACATCCCCCCCTTTTACTAACATCCCCCCAGCCCCCTTCAAAGGGGGAGATGTGATGGTCAGTATACACGAAAAACTTTTTAGCAATCTTATTTTAAAGTCTTTCATAAATTAGACCGATAGGGTTAAATGTGAGTTGTACTAAAATTTCGGTAAAGGTACGAACTTTTTTTTAAATACAAAAAATAATTTGGCGATTTGTCAATTTGTCAATTTGTCAATTTGTCGATTTGTCAATTGGCAGCTGCCCCTGCTGGATTTCATAGAATATAAAAAACATTAATCAGTGCATCGGTTGAGTATTCGGTAGAGGGTCTGTCGGGAGATGAAAAATTTGGGGTGAATAAATTCGCGCCATATCACGGTGATGGGGATGTAACGGGCATCGTGACGATTGAACTCTTCTATCACCGCTCTGTCCCGCAGCGCTAAGTTCTGCTGGCGCGAATGGTGACTCTCTATCAACATCCTCTCGACTTGATAGCTCTTGCTTGTTTTCTTTGTTGATTTCATTGTTGTTTATCTTATTTAGTTGTTAATTATCAATTGTTTTGTATTTTTGTCGCAACTTTTTGTCCCCTCTTTTTTACGAGGCAAAAGTATAGAGATATTCTCTATTATGCAAATTTTTATAAAAGAAATTCTCTAAAATGTCCACTATTGGCATTTAAGTGTTTGTATATGAATGTAAAAGAAAGAATAAAACAATTTATAGAAGCCCAAAACCTTACTGTTTCGGCTTTTGAGAAGGAAATAAACGCCTCGAATGGCTACATCAATAGTATCTCGAAGAATATTGGCATTGATAAACTCAATACAATTTTAGAGAAATACCCTAAACTAAATGTGGAGTGGCTCATCACCGGAAAAGGCGAAATGCTAAAGTCGGGGGGTGCATTGCCGTCGTTGCCCCCAGTGGAGATTATTAAACCTATAAAGGTGGAGGGGCGCAGTTTGGTGCCTAAGGTGATAGTGGTAGATGACCGCGATAATGACCGCATTCCGTTAGTGCCTGTGCGTGCGCAAGCGGGCTACCTGAATGGGTATGACGATGAGCGCTTCATAGAGCAGTTGCCTACCTATAGTCTGCCTACTATGCAAAACGGTACTTACCGTATGTTTCAGGTTAGCGGTCTGTCGATGTATCCTACTTTGCAAGACAGTAGTTATGTGGTGGGGAAGTTTGTTGAAGATTGGGATACGCTCTCTAACAACCGCGTGTGTGTGGTGGTGACGGCTAATGATGGGGTGATAGTGAAGCGCGTGGTGAATAGCATCAGTAAGTATGGTACGCTGTATTGCAAGTCGGACAACCGCGACTACCCGCACCTATCTATACATATAGAGGATGTGAAGGAGATATGGGAGTGTAAGATGCACCTTTCGTTTGAATTCCTCGACCCTGTGACAAATTACCAAAAAATAGCTGAGCTGGAAGCTGATGTAGCCCACCTGAAAGAAGAGCTTGCAGAAATTAGGAAATTAGGAAATTAGTAAATTAGCAAATGAGAGAATTAGTAAATTGAAAAAGGTTGCTTGCAGACGCAAGCAACCTTAATTTTTGAATTAGCAAAATTTAATTTGGGACAAGTAGGACGGGTGGGAGTGCGAGCCGCACGGGCAGAAATGTGGGAGGATTGAGAGGGCTGGGAGGGTTGGGAGACGAGTGGGACAGGTGGGACGGGTGAGACAGGTGGGACGGGTGAGACAGGTGGGACGGGTGAGACAGGTGGGACGGGTGGGACAGGTGGGACGAGTGGGACGAGTGAGACAGGTGAGACGGCTGGGGCGAGTGGGAGTGCGAGCCGCACAGGCGATTGTGGGACAGGTGGGACGGGTGGGGCGGTAACTTAGTACTAAAGGCTAAAAAAGGGGGTAGGGTTGTAACTTCAAAAAATAGTCGTATATTTGTAGCCTGATTAACCATTTTTAGTGTTGTAGACTAATGAAAAAAGTACTCTCTTTTGCCGCTCTGTGGGTGGCTCTATCAATACACGCTCAGCAGCAACCTGTGGATTATATCAATCCGCTTATTGGAACCTCTAACTTTGGGGCTACTCACCCTGGAGCTATCGCACCACGCGGTATGCTTAGCATCTCTCCGTTTAACGTGGCTTTCGATACTACTGGCGTGAAAGCTCCGCTTGAAAAAGATAGTCGTTGGCTTTCTAACCCTTATGTGAATGAAAACAACTTCTTCACCGGACTTACCCACGTAAACCTCAGCGGTGTAGGTTGCCCAGAACTGGGGGTGATTATCGCAATGCCTACTACTGGTAAATTGGAGGTAAATCACCTAAAATATGGCTCTACCTACCAAAATGAGGTGGCTAAAGCAGGCTATTACAGCAATTTCCTTACTAAATATAACATCAAAACTGAAGCTACCGCGACTACCCGCGCAGGTATTACTCGCTATCACTTTCCGAAAGGTGATGCTAACCTACTTATCAACCTCGGACTTGGACTCACCAACGAAAAGGGGGCTATGCTGAAATTCGTATCGCCTACCGAAGTGGAAGGTATGCGTATGGTAGGGACTTTCTGCTATAACAGTCCGGAGCTGGCTTATCCGGTGTATTTCGTAGCCAAAGTGAACAAAGTTGCCCCCTCATACGGGGTATGGCATACGCCTGAAAAACATCAAGGGGTGGAAGCCCAATGGATGTGGTACAACGGCGATACCCGCCTAAAAGAACAATTCGCCCGCGAGGTGGTAGGCGATAGTATAGGGGCTTATTTCCGTTATAAATTCGACAAAGAAGAGGTGGTGGAACTAAAAGTGGGCATCTCGTACGTGAGTATAGCCAACGCTCGTGAAAACCTTGAGAAAGAGATAGGCAACCGCACTTTTGACGAGGTGTATGCCGCTGCCCGCCAAACGTGGAACGATGCCCTCCGCGCTACCGTAGAAGGGGGTACTGATGAGCAGAAAACTATCTTCTACACGGCTCTGTATCACGCGCTTATTCACCCAAATCTCCTAAATGATGTGAATGGCGATTACCCTGAGAGCAAGACTAACAAAATAGGCAAAAGCAACGAGCGCTATACGGTATTCTCGCTTTGGGATACTTATAGGAATTACCACCAACTGCTGACCCTACTCTACCCCGAACAGCAACTGCAAATGGTGCGCACGATGCTGGACATTTATAAAGAAAGCGGTTGGCTGCCTAAATGGGAACTCAATTCCACAGAAACCTTTACGATGGTAGGTGACCCTGCCAGCATAGTACTAGCAGACACTTACTTGCGCGGTCTGACTGATTTTGATATACAAACTGCCTACGAGGCGATGCTAAAAGGGGCAAATACGCTTGAAAACAACCCTATACGCCCAGGAGTGAAAGAGTATTGGAAGTTGGGCTACCTGAGTGTAGATGGGGGTGTAAGAGGTCCCGTATCTACTACCCAAGAATACAATGCGGCTGACTTTGCTATTGCACAAATAGCTAAGAAATTGGGCAAAAAAGCTGATTACGAGAAGTTTAATCAACAGGCTTATTCGTATAGAAAGTTATTTGACAAAGAAACCCATTTATTGCGTCCGCGCCACGCTGATGGCAAGTGGTATGCGCCTTTCAATCCTGAAAGTGGGGCTAACTTTGAAGAGAACGTGGGCTACATAGAAGGCAATGCGTGGCAGTACGTGTATATGGTAACTCACGATGTGAAAGGAATGATTAAGCTAATGGGCGGTGAAAAGCCTTTTGAAAAGCAACTTGACCATATTTTTGACAGCAAGCAGTACGATATGGCTAACGAACCTGATATTGCTTATCCGTATCTCTACAACTTCCTTAAAGGTAAAGAGTGGAAGACCCAACAGAAGATAGACCAGCTTATCAACGAATATTTCCAAAACAAACCTGCGGGACTGCCTGGTAATGAGGATACAGGGGTGATGTCGGCTTGGCTTATCTATGGTATGGCTGGTTTTTATCCTATTACTCCTGCTGAGCCTAACTATACTTTTACCTCGCCTAAGTTTACTAAAATCACCCTTAAACGCAATCCGAAGTACTATCCTGCTGGTGATTTGGTAATAGAAAGTAATGCTTCGCCTGAAAATATTTACATTAAGAATATTTACGTTGATGGGAAGCCTTACAAATCGTATTTTATTAGTCACGAGGCGCTGAAGAATGCGAAGAAGATACGGTTTGAATTAATTAGCAAATTAGCAAATTTGGCGATTTGACGATTTGGCGATTTGACGATTAACATACTCCGCTGCGCCAGCTCGCGGACTTCCTTCAAAGGGGGAGACGTGACGGTTTGTAAACTTAACATCCCCCCAGCCCCCTTCAAAGGGGGAGATGTGACGGTC
>ERZ772979.187-NODE-187-length-50466-cov-22.678205_pt1 | contig 50466 bp, 40 predicted proteins | sample MGYA00511130_ERZ772979 | MGnify/ENA primary metagenome ERZ772979 (study PRJEB29015, sample SAMEA2738103) | human oral metagenome | biome: human oral; feature: human-associated habitat; material: saliva | place: China | collected 2186 ...
CGCACCGCCGAAGGCCGCCGCGTGCGCCGCGCCTTCACCGCACCGCAAGGCAGCGTCATCGTTTCCGCCGACTACTCCCAAATCGAGCTGCGCATTATGGCGCACCTCTCCGGCGACAAAACCCTCATCGCCGCGTTCCAAAACGGCGAAGACGTACACCGCCGCACCGCCGCCGAAGTATTCGGCATCGCCCCCGAAAACGTCTCGTCCGAACAACGCCGCTACGCCAAAACCATCAACTTCGGCCTCATTTACGGCATGGGACAATACGGCCTCGCCAAATCGCTGGGCATAGACAACCTGTCTGCCAAAACCTTCATCGACCGCTACTTCGCCCGCTACCCCGGCGTCGCCGAATACATGCAGCGCACCAAAGAACAAGCCGCCGCCCAAGGCTTCGTCGAAACCCTGTTCGGCCGCCGCCTCTACCTGCCCGACATCCGCAACAAAAACGCCAACGCCCGCGCCGGAGCCGAACGCGCCGCCATCAACGCCCCCATGCAGGGCACCGCCTCCGACCTCATCAAACGCGCCATGATAGACGTATCCCGCTGGCTTTCAGACGACCTCTTGCAAAGCAAACTGATCATGCAGGTGCATGATGAATTGGTGCTGGAAGTACCTGAAGCCGAACTGGATTTGGTCAAAGAAAAACTGCCGCAGATTATGGCGAAAGTGGACGAAGGGATGTTGAACGTGCCGCTGGTGGCTGAGGTTGGTGTGGGGATGAATTGGGAAGAGGCGCATTGAGATGGTATGGCGTTTAACAAATTATTTTGAAAAAGGGATAAGATAATGAATGTTCAAAATTTAATTGACGAAGGTGTAGAGTTATTCGAGAACAAAAAATTTGACGAAGCGATTGAGAAACTGAATCAGGCTTTAGATGAAATTGAAGATAAAAATAGCCAAACTCAGGAGCAAAATGAGATTCAAGCTGGGCTGGGACTTTGCTATTTAGAGCAGGCGAAGAAAGTCCAAGGCAAGGAGTCGGAACAGTTATTTGGACAGGCAGTTGAACATTTCCAACATCAATTGAGTCTTGCTGAGCAGCTGGCAGACAAGCAAAACAGCCTTCAACAACAAACCTATGCCCAATCTTGGTTAGGCCGCTGCTTTTTTGAGCAGGCGATGAAAGCCGAAGGAAAGGATGCAGCTGAGTTGTTTGAGCAGGCAGTTAAACATCGCCAACAGCACTTGAGCCTTGCCGAACAGCTGGCAGACAAGCAAAACAGCCTTCAACAACAAACCTATGCCCAATCTTGGTTAGGCCGCTGCTTTTTTGAGCAGGCGATGAAAGCCGAAGGAAAGGATGCAGCTGAGTTGTTTGAGCAGGCAGTTAAACATCGCCAACAACAATTGAGGCTTGCTGAACAGCTGGCAGACAAGCAAGACAGCCTTCAAGAACAAATCAATGCCCAATCTTGGCTTGGTGGCTGCTATTTCGAGCAGGCGATGAAAGCCAAAGGCAAGGAATCTAAACAGTTGTTCGGACAGGCAGTTGAACACCACCAACAACAATTGAGGCTTGCTGAACAGCTGGCAGACAAGCAAAACAGCCTTCAACAACAAAGCAATGCCCAATCTTGGCTTGGTCGTTGCTATTTAGAGCAGGCGATGAAAGCCAAAGGCAAGGAGTCGGAACAGTTGTTTGGACAGGCAGTTGAGCATTTCCAACGATTGTTGGAATTTGCCGAACAGCTGGCAGACAAGCAAAACAGCCTTCAACAACAAACCTATGCCCAATCTTGGTTAGGCCGCTGCTTTTTTGAGCAGGCGATGAAAGCCAAAGGCAAGGAATCGGAACAGTTGTTTGGAAATGCAATTGAGCATTTCCAACAATCATTGGAATTTGCCAAACAGCTGGCAGATAAGCAAAACAGCCTTCAAGAACAAAACAATGCACAATTTGGGTTAGGCCGCTGCTATTTAGAGCAGGCGATGAAAGCCAAAGGCAAGGAGTCGGAACAGTTGTTTGGACAGGCAGTTGAGCATTTCCAACGATTGTTGGAATTTGCCGAACAGCTGGCAGACAAGCAAAACAGCCTTCAACAACAAACCTATGCCCAATCTTGGTTAGGCCGTTGTTATTTCGCACAAGCCATAATTCAAAAAAACTGGGAAAGATATTTTGACTGGAAAAAACAGAAAATACAGGGAGATTTATTTGGAACTCAAGAAGGAACTCAAAAAGAAAAAACAGTAATAGACGACATTACTACCATTCTGGCAGTTTTAAATATCCCACCTATGGAATTAGGGTCAATTCCTCTTGCCCATTATACTTCGCCTTCAGTATGCGAAAGATTATTCGGCATTGTCAGTGATGAAACCAATGATAAAACCAATGATAACTATCCTGTTGACAAGAGCAAGGTTAGTCCGATGAGAATCGGTAGTTCCACTTATATGAACGATCCGACTGAAGGAGAAGGACTGTTGGAGTTGTTGAATCTGCAGGATTTGGAATTGGAAAACAAGGCAGATTGCCCTGCCTATAATGCTTTCTTTACCTGCTTTTCCAGTCGTGTAAATGATTTGAACCAGTTCCGTTTGTATGGTAAAGAAAATGGCGTGGAAGCGTCGGGTTGCTGCTTGGTATTTAATAAAAGCGGGGATTGGTTGAAAGAGCCTGATATTTCTGCTTCGTTCAGAAGTTTTACAAATAAACAGAATGAAGGTTTCAAAGAACCAATAGAGGCAGATGTAGCGGGTTTAGAAGATAAAAACCTGCCGCTTTATCAGGTAGCTTACATCGCTTATTACGATGAATATATTGCTAAGGAAAAATGTGGGAAATGGTTGTTGAATAAGAATAATCAAAGTTTTGGTATCCGATTAAAGCCTATCGGAAAAAATCCAAGTTGGCATCAATTTCGTATCAAGAAACTTGAAGAAGCACTGATAGGGCTAATTGAAAAATCTAATAATATCAGTGATGAAAACAGCAAAGCTTTGGAATATATCCGCTATCTGTTTAAAGATTTTGCTTTCCGTGATGAGGAAGAGTTCCGACTGCTGAAAATCGAACAAATCGGTTCGGACAAAATCGAATATTGCGAAGCCACAAAGTCCGTCTATCTGCCTTATGCCGATATACGTGATATTGTGGATGAAGTGATTTTGGGGACAAATTACGAAAAGAGCGGAAAAGAGCGCAAGGCGGAAGTGTTTCAGCACTTAATGCGGAAATATTATCCAAACGTTAAAGTGTCCCGCTCGTCGTTGCCGATTAATGCCAATCCGCCGATTAAGAAGGATTAGTCAGCCGTAGGTCGGATACTTGTATCCGACAAAAGCCGCTGCCATCCCAAAAGCCGTCGGATTCGAGAATCTGATCTTTTCCAATCGAAACCGTATGCGTGCCTTGAGGTACACGCGCTACCTGAACAGCACGCGATAGTTAAAATCCAACACCCATCCGAGGCCGTCTGAAAACCGTTCCGATATGGTTTTCAGACGGCCTGTTTTACGGCAAATCGCTGAATAATCCAGCAAAATCAGGTATAATCGCGCCTTATTTTGCCGTTTGTGCCGGCCGTGCTTTTTCAGACGGCCTCAGCGGCAGACTTTTGTTTCGATTAAAGAAAAGACCATGACTGACCAAAAACACGAAGAATACGGCGCCGACAGCATACAAGTGCTGGAAGGCTTGGAAGCGGTACGCAAACGCCCCGGTATGTATATCGGCGACACGCAGGACGGCAGCGGCCTGCACCACATGGTGTTCGAGGTGCTCGACAACGCCATTGACGAAGCGCTCGCCGGACATTGCGACAAAATCACCGTAACCATCCATGCCGACAATTCCGTCAGCGTGGCCGACAACGGGCGCGGTATGCCCACCGGCATCCACCCGAAAGAAGGACGCTCCGCCGCCGAAGTCATCATGACCGTATTGCACGCAGGCGGCAAGTTCGACAACAACAGCTACAAAATCTCCGGCGGCCTGCACGGCGTGGGCGTGTCCGTCGTTAACGCACTGTCCGACTGGGTAACGCTGACCATCTACCGCGACGGCAAAGAACACTTCGTCCGCTTCGTGCGCGGCGAAACCGAAGAGCCGTTGCGAGTAGTCGGTGATTCCGACAAAAAAGGCACGACCGTGCGTTTCCTCGCCAGCGCGGAAACCTTCGGTAACGTCGAATACAGCTTCGACATCCTCGCCAAACGCATCCGCGAACTTTCCTTCCTGAACAACGGCGTGGACATCGAATTGATTGACGAGCGCGACGGCAAACACGAAAGCTTCGCCCTTTCCGGCGGCGTGGCTGGGTTCGTGCAATACATGAACCGCAAAAAAACGCCGTTGCACGAAAAAATCTTCTACGCGTTCGGCGAGAAAGACGGCATGAGCGTCGAATGCGCGATGCAGTGGAACGACAGCTATCAGGAAAGCGTGCAGTGCTTCACCAACAACATCCCGCAGCGCGACGGCGGTACGCACTTGACCGCATTGCGCCAAGTGATGACGCGCACCATCAACAGCTACATCGAAGCCAACGAAGTCGCCAAAAAAGCCAAAGTGGAAACCGCCGGCGACGATATGCGCGAAGGCCTGACCTGCGTGTTGTCCGTCAAACTGCCTGATCCGAAGTTCTCATCGCAAACCAAAGACAAACTGGTTTCCAGCGAAATCGGCCCCGTCGTCAACGAAGTCATCAACCAAGCACTGACCGACTTCCTCGAAGAAAATCCGAACGAAGCCAAAATCATCACCAGCAAAATCGTCGATGCCGCCCGCGCGCGCGAAGCCGCCCGCAAGGCTCGCGAAATCACCCGCCGCAAAGGCGTGATGGACGGCTTGGGGCTGCCCGGCAAACTCGCCGACTGCCAAGAAAAAGACCCTGCCTTGTCAGAACTTTATCTGGTCGAGGGCGATTCCGCAGGCGGTTCCGCCAAACAAGGCCGCGACCGTAAATTCCAAGCCATCTTGCCGCTCAAAGGTAAAATCTTGAACGTCGAAAAAGCCCGTTTTGAAAAAATGCTCGCCAGCCAAGAGGTCGCCACCCTGATTACCGCGCTGGGCGCAGGCATCGGCAAAGAAGAGTTCAATCCCGAAAAACTGCGTTACCACCGCATCATCATCATGACCGATGCCGACGTGGACGGCGCGCACATCCGCACCCTGCTCCTGACCTTCTTCTACCGCCAAATGCCCGAACTGGTCGAACGCGGCTACATCTACATCGCCCAGCCGCCGCTCTACAAAGCCAAATACGGCAAGCAGGAGCGTTACCTCAAAGACGAACTGGAAAAAGACCAATGGCTGCTCGGCCTCGCTTTGGAAAAAGCCAAAATCGTTTCAGACGGCCGCACCATCGAAGGCGCAGAACTTGCCGATACCGCCAAACAATTCCTGTTGGCGAAAACCGTCATCGAACAGGAAAGCCGCTTCGTGGACGACCTCGTCCTGCGCGCCATGCTGCACGCATCGCCCATTGATTTGACGTCGTCTGAAAACGCCGATAAAGCCGTTGCCGAACTTTCCGGTTTGCTCGACGAAAAAGAAGTCGCCCTCGAACGCATCGAAGGACACGAAGGCAACCGCTTCATCAAAATTACCCGCAAGCTGCACGGCAACGTCATGGTCAGCTACATCGAACCCAAGTTTCTCAACAGCAAAGCCTACCAAACCCTTACTCAAACCGCCGCCGCGCTCAAAGGCTTGGTCGGCGAGGGTGCCAAGCTTTACAAAAGCGAGAACGAGTACGACGTGGACAGCTTTGAAACCGCGCTGAACATCCTGCTCCAAACCGCCCAAAAAGGCATGTCCATCCAGCGATACAAAGGTTTGGGCGAGATGAATCCCGAACAGCTCTGGGAAACCACGATGGATCCCGCCGTGCGCCGCTTGTTGAAAGTGCGCATCGAAGACGCTATCGCAGCCGACGAAGTATTCGTTACCCTGATGGGCGACGAAGTCGAACCGCGCCGCGCCTTCATCGAAAACAATGCCCTGATTGCGCAAAATATCGACGCGTAAACTTTAAAGCCTGATTGAAAATAAAAAAAGGCCGTCTGAAAATGTTTCAGACGGCCTTTGTTGTTTCAGGCATGCTCTGCCGGTTTCGGCTCTTTAATCGGCAGGTTCAATAAAGCAGCCGCCCCCGCCAGCAGCATATCCGCATACCACATCCAGCCGTAGCTGTTGAACATGGAAACGACCTGCCCGCCCAAATACGAACCGAGAAAACCGCCGATTTGGTGGCTCAGCATCGTGAGGCCGAACAAAGTGGCCAGATAACGTGTGCCAAACAATTTGCCGGTCAGCGTCGCGGTCGGGGCTACCGTTGCCAGCCAGGTAAAGCCCAATCCGGCGGCAAAAATATAAAAATTCATATCCGTTTTCGGGGCGGCCAGATATGCCGCCACCATCAAAACCCGCGAAGCATACAGGTAAAACAGCACATATTTGCTCGGAAAGCGGCCGACACACCAGCCGGAGAACAGGCAGCCCGCAATGTTGGCCAGCCCGATGACTGCCAAAGAAGTCGAAGCCACCGTAGGCGGGAGGCCGCACAGTGAAATCTCGTTCGGCAGATGGGTCACCAAAAACGCAATGTGAAAGCCGCAGGTAAAAAAGCCCAAATGCAGCAACAGATAACTGCGGTCGGCAAATGCCCGTATGACTGCCTGTTTCAGTCCGCCGTCGTGCGTTTGGGCTGTTTGGGCTTGATGCAGCATGTTGCCCCCGCGTGTCAGCCACCAGGCAACCGGCAGAATCAGCAGGCTCAATCCGCCCCATACATAAAACGTTCCCTGCCAGCCGATGCGGGGCTGAACCATCAGCCCCTGCACCATAGGTGCAAAGAGAAATTGTCCTGCCGAGCCGCCGGCATTTACCGCGCCGGAGGCCAGTCCGCGAACGGCAGGCGGCAGCTTGGCCGCCACTTGCCCCATAATAATTGAAAAACCGCCCGCGCCCGTGCCGAATGCCAGCAGCAGCCCGACGGCGAACATCAGTCCCCAGAATGTCGGCAGTTGCGGTGTGAGGAAGCAGGCTGCGGCCAATATCAGCGCGCCGCCGCCCAATACTTTCCATGCGCCGTAGTGGTCGGCCAAAGCCCCCGTTGCCGGCTGTGCCACGCCCCACATCAATTGGAAGACTGCGATAACCAGACTGAATTGTGCGACGCTTAAATCGGTCGTGTTCACTACGGGGCGTAGAAACAGGCCTAAAGACATCCTCATGCCGATGGTTATCAACAGGATGAATGCCGCCGCCGCGATAACCGGCCACGGATTGATGCGAATGGATGGGTGTGTGTGCATAAAATGATTAAATTATTTTGTATGTTGATGACGGACTATCGGGGATGACGCATTTCCAGGCCGGCCGTAAAGCCCGAGTACAGGCCGTGCGGCAACGATTCGTTTGACCTTTCTGCACTTCCAAAGAACCGTTTTCTTTGGGTTGGGGTGCGGCCGAATTATGGCGATGTATATGAATCCGTTGTCATTCAAATTCGGGAAAGGGCGCGCTGCACTATACCGGTTTGAATGGAGTCCGTTATGGCGATATGGGAAAAGGAAATTCCAAACTGTAACAAAATTTCCGATAGCGGCTAAATAACGTCTGCTTCTTTTAATATAACCGATGCGTTTTTCAGATAAAAAACTGCCGCTGCACATTCCCACAATATGCAGCGGCTAACCCCCAAAATACTCCGCATTCCCAAGCGGAGCCAACAGCGGCCTTCAGACGGCCTGCCTTCTTTAGGGCTCTCGTTTTCCGTAATGTATTTGTTTTTGCGATGCCTCAGTGCATCCGTTTAAAACGGCCGGAACGCTGTGTTCCGACAAATATATCCAAGCAACCCTTGTGCCAATTTTTCAGGCAAAGTTAAAAGTTACGTATTTATTTGATAAATAATATAAAACAATTTTATTTGTGGCGATGCGCGTCGGGAGTTTGCTTTATCGGCCGCCGCTTCCCGACACACTTTGCCCGGGAAGCCGTGCGGGGTAGGTAGTTTTATGCCGCTTTTTGTCAGAACATAAGCATATTATTGTTGTGCGATGAAAGTCATGGCCGATTGTCCGGTGCAATCAAAAGGCCGTCTGAAACCCTGAAAACGGTTTTCAGACGGCCTTTCCAATTGTCAAGCTAACTGCGGCGCAGTTTGAACAGCATTCCCCATACGATCAGCAATACGCTGCCGAAGAACATCAGGCTCCACACCGGCAGCGGTACGCCCATCACATATTCGCGTACGCCGCAGTTGCCGAAGCCGTCCACCACGAAACGCCACCAATCGAACAGTGGCCAGTCTTTCAGGCGGAACGTCCACGGTGCGCCGCAACTCGGCTGCTCTCCGGCGGGCAGGCTTTGCAGCCAGATTTGGTAAGACGCGGTATACAACCCCCACAAGGCAGGCAGGCTGACCAGCAGGGCGGCAAAAATGCGGCCGCCGCGTTTGGCCGTGGGCAGCAGCAGGCACAGGCCGGACACCAGCATCACCGACATGACGGCCACGCGCTGCAAAATACACAGCGGGCAGGGGTTGAGCCCCATCACATATTGGGCGAAAAACGAGCCGCCCGTGCAGACGATGCCGAGCAGAAAGACGGCGAGCAAGGTTTGGCGGTAAGTGAACTTCATCGGTTTCCCTTTATTCGGATGCCCTGCCGGGCGGAATGGGGCGGATTATATAGCGGATGAATATCCTTTTCGACATAAAGGCCGTCTGAAAAATCCTTTTTCGGTTTTTCAGACGGCCTCAGTGTGTGTGCGGTTGTTTGATGTTTCCTACTGCCCCGCCACGGTCATGCTGCCGATTAAAATCGAGCCGACTTTGTGCGACGAGCGGCGCAGCGCGTCATCGGCCACGCCTTCGATGCCTAGCAGCATATCCTGCAAACGTCCGGCCACGGTGATTTCTTCCACCGGATATTGGATCACGCCGTTTTCCACCCAGAATCCGGCCGCGCCGCGCGAATAGTCGCCGGTGAGCATGTTCACGCCCTGTCCCATCAGTTCGGTAACCAGCAGCCCCGTCCCCATCTGGCTCAGCAGTTCGGCCTGGCTGCCGCAGGTGGCGTTCAGAATCAGATTGTGCGCGCCGCCGGCGTTGGCGGTGGTTTGCATGCCGAGTTTGCGCGCGCTGTACGACGATAGGAAATAGCCCCGAACGATGCCGTTTTCAATCACGAAGCGCGGGCGGGTGGCCACGCCTTCGCTGTCGAAATATGTGCTGGACCATGCGCGCGGGATGTGCGGCTCTTCGCGCAGGCTGAGGAATTCGGGCAGGATTTGCTTGCCCAGGCTGTCGAGCAGGAAGCTGCTTTGGCGGTAGAGCGAACCGCCCGACAGGCCGCCGACGACGTGGCCGATGAGGCTGGCGGACACGGTGGTGTCGAACAGCACGGGATAGCTGCCGGTGGGCAGGCTGCGCGCGTTCAGGCGGCGGACCGTGCGTTCGGCGGCGGTGCGGCCGACCGCTTCCATGCTGTCGAGTTCGTCGGCCGAGCGCGCCAGGTCGTACCAATAATCGCGCTGCATGCCGCCGTTGCCGTCTTCGGCCACCACGGCGCACGACACGCTGTGGCGCGTGCCCTGCTGGTGTTGCAGGAAGCCGTGGCTGTTGCCGTAAACAAATTGGTAATGCGATGTTTGGATGCCCGCGCCTTCGGAGTTTTTGATGCGGCTGTCGGCCTGCATGGCGGCGGCTTCGCAGCGGAGGGAGAGTTCCACCGCGTCGGCGGAGGGCAAATCCCATTCGTGGTATTTGTCCAAATCGCCGAATTCTGCGGCCATCAGTTCCGCATCGGCCAAGCCCGCGCAGTCGTCGCCGGCCGTGTAGCGGGCGATGTCCAGTGCGGCTTGCACCGTTTCTTCGATGGCGCGGGATGACAAATCGGCGGTGCTGGCGCGGCCTTTGCTTTGGCCGAGGTAAACGGTGATGTCGAGCGATTTGTCCTGCTGGTGTTCGATTTGTTCGATTTCCTGCAGGCGCACCTGCACGCTCTGGCCGACTGATTCGCTCAAATCGGCTTCGGCGGCGGTTGCGCCTTTCTGTTTGGCGGTAGACAGCGCGAAGGCGCACAAATCGGACAATTCCTGCGGAGAGTGGTTGAACATGGCGGTTTCCTGAATTGAAGTGGGCGGCATTGTACCTGTTTCGGCCATCATTTTTTAGCCGAAAATACCCCCTGCTGTTAAAATGCCGCCCGACAGGAAAAAACGGACGATACTAAATGAACGGCAATAATGAAGAATGGGTCAGCAAAACCCAAATGAAAAAGCGTATGGACGAATTGCAGGATTTGGGCATGGAACTGACCCGCCTGTCGGACGAAACGCTGAAAAAAATCGGTCTGCCCGAAGACTTGATGCAGGCCGTGCGCGATTATAAAAAAATCACCTCCAACGGCGCGCTGAAACGGCAAAACCAATACATCGGCCGCCTGATGCGCGAAACCGACCCCGCACCGATACGCGCCTTCCTGGCCAAACTCAAAGGCGAAAACCGCGCGCACAACGCCTTTTTGCAGCGCGTCGAGCAGATGCGCGAACGGCTGATTGCCGACGATGCCGCGCTGACCGAGTTTGCCGCTGCCCATCCGCAGGCCGACATTTCCGCCATCCGCACCCTAATCCGCAACACGCGCAAAGAGAAAGAACAAAACAAACCGCCGAAAAACTTCCGCGCCCTGTATCAGGAATTGAAAGCCGTGATGGAAGAGGCGGAAGGTTTGAGGCCGTCTGAAAACCACGATGCCGAAGATTCCGAAAGCGCGGAAGAATAATCCGCAGCACCCTTTCAGACGGCCTAAATCCGCTAGGAAGGCCGTCTGAAAAACCGCTTTGCCACGTTACAACCCTTACCGGAAGCACATCATGTTCCCCCAGCCCGAAGACGAAGAATACAACCGCTTTATCCGCAGTATCATCGGCAGCCAAACGCTCTACACGCTGGTGTCGGACGAAGGCGACATCGCCGAATGCCCGTCCACCGAATATGAAGAAGACGACGGCGAACCCGTGCCCGTATTCTGCGTCTGGCACGACCGCGCCCAAGCTGAAGCCTGCAAGGTCGAAGAATGGGCGGACTACCAACTCGAAGCCCTGCCGCTGGATTTCTTCCTGCACGAATGGCTGGTGAGCATGGATCAGGACGCCGTATTGCTCGGCGTGGATTTCGATTCCGAACTCTACGGCCTCGAAATCGAACCCGTCGAAGTGCTGGCCGACCTGCTCGATGCCGCCGCGCAAATGCAGTGCAGCGACATGATAGACGGCTATGACGAGCTGATGAACTACCGCCTCGAATGGGAGCGGGAAATGGCCGGGCAAAGCCGTTTGAACTGAACCTGCATATCGCAGAGGCCGTCTGAAACAGCAGGGCAGGCCTCCTGCAATAAACACCAATGCCCGTCCGCACACGCCATCCAAATATCCGCCCAACCCGTCCCGATACGGAAAACAAACGACAGGCCGTCTGAAAACCCGTTCCGCCTTTCAGACGGCCTCCACACCACCGGTGGTAAAATACCGCCCCCGCACCCTAACAGGCGCGATTCCGACTTATGCCGCCAAACCCTTTTCAGACGGCCCCTTATCCCGACATGCTGACCGATTTAGAAAAAAACGCCATCCGCGACCACTACCGCGCCATTTCCGAAAACCTGCCGCAATTCCGCCCCCGCGCCGCCCAGCGCGAGATGATTGCGGCGGTGGCCAACGCCTTTTCCCGCAGCAAACCCCGCATCGAAGGCGAAGAACCGCCCAAGCGCGAGGGCGAAAGCATCGCCGTCATCGAAGGGCCGACCGGCGTGGGCAAATCGCTTTCCTATCTGCTGGCGGGCGGCATCATGGCGCAAACGCGCGACAAACGGCTGATTGTTTCCAGTGCCACCGTCGCCCTGCAAGAGCAGCTGGTAAACCGCGACCTGCCGTTTCTGGTGGAAAAAAGCGGTTTGGAGCTGACTTTCGCGCTGGCTAAAGGGCGCGGCCGTTATCTTTGCCCCTACAAACTCTACCAACTCACGCAAACCCACGCCCAAGGTTCGCTGGCCGGATTCGACAGCCCGCCGAGCGTGTTGTGGGACAGCAAACCGAGCGCGTCCGATTTGGACACGCTGCGCCGCATGGCCGACGAATTTGCCGCCCGCCGCTTCAACGGCGACCGCGACACCTGGCCCGAAAGCATCCCCGACCCTTTATGGCAGCAAGTAACCAACGACCGCCACGGCTGTTTGAAAAACGCCTGCCCCAACCGCGCCGAATGCCCGTTTTACCTCGCACGCGATACTTTGGACACCGTGGATGTCGTCGTGGCAAACCACGACCTGCTGCTGGCCGACATCGGCATGGGCGGCGGCGTCATTCTGCCCGCGCCGGAAAACAGCTTTTACTGCATAGACGAGGCGCACCACCTGCCGAAAAAGGCCGTCAGCCGCTTTGCCGCCGAACACTCGCTCAACCAGGCCATGTGGACGTTGGAAAAATTGCCGCCGGTCATCAACAGAATCGTCGGCCTGACCGATAAAACCGAAGCCGGGAACTTCGCCGACGAAGCCGCTGCCTCGCTGCTGGAAAGCCTGTCGGAATGGCAGTTCCACCTCGGCAGCGAACCCGCGCTGGATTTGTCCGACGGCGGCAACGACCCCGTTTGGTTGTGGGAAGACGGCAAAACGCCGGAAGACCTCGCCCTCCTGACCGCCAACACCGCCGCCTCCGCCCGCGCCCTGTTGAAACAGATATACCGCCTCAACGACGCCCTGTCGGCCGCACGCCGGGAAAAAGACAGCGACGGCCCGCTTATCGACCGTGTAACCACCGAATTCGGCATTTTTGTCGCCCGCGCCGAACAGATTTCGGCCGTATGGGATTTGTTCGACACCGCCCCGCCGGAAGACGAAGCCCCGCTGGCCAAATGGATAGAGCGGCGCGTGGGCGACAAAAACGACTACGTTTTCAATGCCAGCCCGATTTCCGGCGCCGCACAACTGGCCGGCGGCCTGTGGCGGCGGGCGGCGGGCGCGGTGCTGACCTCCGCCACCCTGCGCGCGCTCGGCAATTTCGACCTACTGCTGCGCCAGTCCGGCCTGGTTTGGCTGCCTGACACCACCACACTGGCGTTGGAAAGCCCGTTTGATTTCGCCAAACAGGGCGAACTTTACATCCCGCCGCTGACCGCCAGCCCGAAGCAGCCCGAAGCGCACACCGAGGCCGTGGCCGAATGGCTGCCGAAACTGATTGCCGCCGACGAAGCCGTCGGTACGTTGGTGTTGTTCACTTCGCGCAAACAGATGAACGAAGTCGCCATGCGGCTGCCCGAAGAATATCTGCCGCTGCTGCTGATACAGGGCGAAATCCCGAAGTCCGCCCTGCTGGAAAAACACGCGAAGGCTTTGGCCGAAGGGCGCGCCAGCATTATCTTCGGCCTCGACAGCTTTGCCGAAGGGCTCGACCTGCCGGGCGAGGCCTGCGTGCACGTGATTATCGTCAAACTGCCGTTTTCCATGCCCGACAATCCGATTGAAAAAACGCAAAACCGCTGGATAGAAAAGCGCGGCGGCAATCCCTTTATCGAAGTAACCGTACCCGAAGCCGGCATCAAGCTCATCCAGGCCGTCGGCCGCCTTATCCGCACCGAAAACGACTACGGCCGCGTGACCATCCTCGATAACCGTATCCAAACCCAACGCTACGGCAAACAGCTGCTTGCCAATCTGCCGCCGTTCAAACGGATAGGTTGAATGGCAAAAAAGGCTGTCTGAAAACCCGATAGTGTTTTCAGACAGCCTTTCTATATGGCGTCATCATTCCGAATGCGGCGGTGTTTGTTATCCGGTTGGCAACATTCGCTCTATAAATTTGTACCGCTTATCAAAAATAAAGACCAAATATCTACGTTTTGTTGCTATAAAGCAACATAAATTTTCTGGTATGGCTGACAAATAATACCGAATATCCGAATTTTTATCCGCTTGTCTGTAAATGTTAGTTAAGGCGATTTCGGTGCGGCGTTTTCGTGGCGGATAAAATTGGAATTTTACGAAGCTGATGTTTTAAAAATAAAATTTTCTTTCGGTTAAAATCAGTCGTCGTCTAAATGGTGCCGTAAAATGGCAGTTTCGGCCTAAATTTCCGATTTGGAAGAATGTGAAATGTACCGTTCGTCTGAAAAATTACCTGTTTGTAAAAAGTTTTTGACAAATTTGTGTTTGCTAAAAATCTCCGGCATAGACATAATGCGCCCATCGAAACAGCGCGGCACGACAGTTTCCGCCGACTCTAACAAATTTAAACATTAAAACCATTAAACAGACAGGAAAACGTTATGAACATGAAAAATATTTTGTCCGCCACTTTGTTGGTTGCCGGCCTCTTTACCGCTCAAACTGCTGCTGCTGAAGTACGCTTCTTCCAAGACGCAGGCCGCGCCGACGGCAAAGTTGCCATGAGTTTCACCATTAAGGCCGACGGTTCTATCAGCGATGCCCGCATTACCCGCAGCAGCGGTAATGCCGCCACCGACAGCGCTGCAATCGAATGGATGCAGCATCAAACCATGCGGCCCGTTTTTGTGAACGGCGAGGCAAAAGATTTTCGAATCGTGAAAGAAATCAAATTCGCCGCTTAATGATTTTGTAGGCCAAAGGCAGGCTCGTGCCGGAGGAGGGCGGTGCGGTTTTCCCCCTTATCCTTTCGAACCCGCCGCCTGTGTACGATGCTTCCTTTGGCTTCCTTTATATCGGGAAAGGCCGTCTGAAAATATCTTTCAGACGGCCTTTTGTTTGTTTCTGCGGAAGTTCTGCACGGCAGCGGCTTGTATAGTGGATTAACAAAAATCAGGACAAGGCGACGAAGCCGCAGACAGTACAGATAGTACGGAACCGATTCACTTGGTGCTTCAGCACCTTAGAGAATCGTTCTCTTTGAGCTAAGGCGAGGCAACGCCGTACTGGTTTAAAGTTAATCCACTATAACAACGGTGTTTTCCCCTGTGCGATGTCGGCCTGCGGGCAAACTGCCGCTTTTTCCGTTGCCTGTTCAAAGTTGCGGCCGAACGGCCTGTGTTTTGATGCCGAAGTTTTGTCTTTTGCCGCTGTTTGAAGCGGCATTTTCCGCTCCGCATCAGTTTGCCGATGCGGCCGACGGTGTTTTCAGACGGCCGTATCCGTATGCCTTGTCGGCTGCAAGGCTTTCATTTCGCTATCCTTCTTTTATGGCGCATCACGATTGGGCACGGCGATAACTGCCACAATATGCGCCGTCTCTTGCTATAATCTGCCCGCACTACCAATCAGGCCATCTGAAGCCCACTTTCAGACGGCCTCCACCAAAGAAAAGACAAACCATGAGCCAATCCCCCTTGCTAGATACCGTCAATCTGCCGCGAGACCTGCGCCTGCTGGATAAGGCCGAACTGCCGCAACTGTGTGCCGAACTGCGCGCCTTCCTGCTCAAATCGGTATCGGCTACCGGCGGCCATTTCGCCAGCAACTTGGGCGCGGTCGAACTCACCGTTGCCCTGCATTATGTTTACAACACGCCGGAAGACCATCTGGTGTGGGATGTCGGCCATCAAAGCTATCCGCACAAAATCCTGACCGGCCGTAAAAACCGCATGGACACCATGCGCCAATACGGCGGATTGGCCGGCTTCCCGAAACGCGGCGAGTCGGAATATGACGATTTCGGCGTGGGACACTCGTCCACATCCATCGGCGCGGCTTTGGGCATGGCCGTGGCCGACAAACTGGCGGGGCGTGCCAACCGCAGTGTGGCCGTTATCGGCGACGGCGCGATGACGGCGGGTCAGGCCTTTGAAGCCTTAAACTGCGCGGGCGATATGCAGGACGTGGATTTGCTCGTGATTTTGAACGACAACGAAATGTCCATTTCGCCCAATGTCGGCGCACTGCCCAAATATCTCGCCCGCAACGTGATGCGCGATATGCACGGCCTGCTCAGCACCATCAAGGCGCAGTCGGAAAAAGTATTGGACAAACTGCCCGGCGCGCTCGAAATCGCGCAAAAGGTCGAACACAAAATCAAAACGCTGGCCAACGAAGGCAATCACATCAAACAATCCCTGTCGCTGTTTGAAAATTTCGGCTTTGCCTACACCGGCCCCGCCGACGGCCACAACGTCGTCCAGCTGGTTGAAACGCTGAACGAACTGCGCCGCAAACCCGGCCCCAAGCTGCTGCACGTCATCACCAAAAAAGGGCAGGGTTATAAACTGGCGGAAAACGACCCCGTCAAATACCACGCCATCGGCAAAGCCCCCACCCAAAGCGACAGGCCGTCTGAAACTCCCGCCCCGGCCCGCCCCACCTACACCCAAATCTTCGGCCAATGGCTGTGCGATCAGGCCGAAGCCGACCACAGGTTGGCCGCCATCACCCCCGCCATGCGCGAAGGCAGCGGGCTGGTGGAATTCGAACAACGCTTCCCCGACCGTTACTTCGATGTCGGCATCGCCGAACAACACGCCGTAACCTTTGCCGCCGGACTGGCCTGCGAAGGCATAAAGCCCGTCGTCGCCATCTACTCCACCTTCCTGCAGCGCGCCTACGACCAGCTCATCCACGATGTCGCCCTGCAAAACCTGCCCGTCCTGTTCGCCATCGACCGCGCGGGCATAGTCGGCGCAGACGGCCCCACCCACGCGGGCGCATATGATTTGAGTTTCCTGCGCTGCGTGCCGAATATGGTCATCGCCGCCCCCAGCGACGAAAACGAATGCCGCCTGCTGCTGTCCACCTGTTATCAACTCGACCAACCGGCTGCCGTGCGCTACCCGCGCGGTACGGGCTGCGGCGCGGCCGTTTCAGACGGCCTGGAAGCCGTCCCCGTCGGCAAAGGCGTCATCCGCCGCCAAGGGCAGAAAACCGCCATCTTGGCTTTCGGCAGCATGGTGCAACCCGCCATGCAGGCAGCCGAAAGCCTGAACGCCACCGTGGCCGACATGCGCTTTGTCAAACCGCTGGACGAAACCCTGATACTCGAACTCGCGCAAACGCACGACCGCATCGTCTGCATCGAAGAAAACAGCATATGCGGCGGCGCGGGCGGCGCGGTATTGGAATGCTTGGCGCAACACGGCGTCGTCAAACCCGTATTGCCCATCGGCATCCCCGACACCGTAACCGACCACGGCGACCCCGCCCTGCTGCTGGACAAACTCGGCCTGAGCGCGGAGAAAATCCGCGAACGGATAGCAAACTGGCAAGAGGCCGTCTGAAAATGCCGAAACCTTTTAAGCAAGGAGTAAATATGAACAAAATCATCCTGGAAACACCGAAACCTTTTAAGTAAGGAGCAAACATGAACAAAATCATCCTGACCGCCCTGTCCGCTGTATTCCTTACCGCCTGCGCCATGAGTGCCGAACAGCAAAAAGAAACAGAATGGCAGGTGCGCCAACAAAGAGAAAAACACCTGCGCGGCATCAAAGACCACACAGCCCAACCGCAGGAATACACATCGTTTGATCGCGAAATACGCCGAAACCGGCAGCAACAGGGATATTAAAGACCAATACAACAGCCCATCAAAAGAGAGAAATCCATGCAAAAGCAAATCATCGCATCCGTCCTGCCCCTCCTGCTGCTGGCACAAGCCGCTTGGGCAGAACCCAAATCCGAAATCGTGCGCATCAACCCTCCGCCCTTGGGCGTACAACAAAACGCCCCGTCGGCACAAAAGCAGAAGGCATTGCCGGAAAAAATGCGCGACGAGCTTGAACAGGCTGCCGTCTTGGTGCAACAACACCAAAGTGAAAAGGCCATGCCGATATTGGACAAACTCGTCAAGCAAGCCGATGCCGAATTGCAAAAACACAAAAACGCACGGGCGGCCAATCATCCGGCCCATGCGCTTTTGTTGCTGGGCGAAGCAAAAAAGAATCGCCAACCCATTGAGGTTTTGCCTGTCGAATGGCTGATGCCGCGTTATGTGCGCGCTTTCGTTTATGTCGAACAACAAAACTACGACGCGGCGGCAAAAGATTTGGATGCCATCTTAAAAATCGCGCCCTACGAACCCCAATTTTTGAGCGAACGCGGCCAAGTAGCCAATGCGCAAAAAGATTTTGCCACCGGCGAGAAAATATTCACCCGCTTGCTTGAAGCGGGCGAAGCATTGCCCGACAAGGCGCAATCAACGTATTTTCAAGGTTTGGCCTTGCGCGGTTTGGGCTATGCGGCAATCGAGCGCAAACAATGGTCGGCAGCCGAACAGTACTACCGCCGGGCTTTGAAGCTGAACCCGAATGACCGAACCGCACAAAACGAATTAATGCTGGTTTTAGAAAATCAGAAAAAATAGCATTCCGACAGCCGGGGCGGTATGTTTCATACCGCCCGAAAGATTGAAAAGCCAAACATCCTTAAACAGGAAGAAAAATGACTGGACGACTCATCCTTATTGCCACACTCTCCGCCACCTTGGCTGCCTGCGGCCCGACCCGCGAAGAAATACTCAGGCAGGAAAGGCAGGAGGCCGAACAACGCGTACGGCAGGAGGCGGAATGGAACCGTCTGCGCAGTATTAAAAGTAAAGTCAAACCGAAAGAAGCGCCGTTTGAAGTAATCTTTGTCGACAGCAATAACGGTGGCGCGATTATCAAAGTCCAATCCAAGCATGACCAATTGATCGTACAAAACATCATTGTCAACCGAGGTAATTGCAGCGTATCGGATGTAGACAGTGGGGCATGGAGCTACAATCAAATCGCACCACGGGTGCTTCGATTCGGCGATGTCAAAGGCGGAATATTCGCCTCCTGCCGCCCGATAGAAATCACCGTTGAGACCGATGTCGGTACTTACACCTTCAAACCGGACCGCCACTAACCCGTTCCTGTATTTTCAGACGGCCTCTTGTCCGAACTTCCCGATAATCGCCGTAAACAGATATAGTAAATTCCAATCAGAAATACCCAACCATTGCCATGCCCGCCTGTGCGGGGATAACGACATGAAGAGTTCTTGGTTGGATTTATTATAAAAGGCCGTCTGAAAACATCCTGCCGAAAGATTGCGCCGTGCAGCCCAAAACCTTCCTGCAAAACACTCCGCTGCCCAAAACCGAAGCCCGCATGCTCCTGCAGGCCGTTACCGGCTGGACGCGGGCCCAACTGATTACCCGCGACGGAGAAATGCTGGACGAAGGGCAAACCGCCGATTTGCAGGCCATGCAGCAACGCCGCCTGAACGGCGAACCCATGGCCTACATCCTCGGCTGGCGCGAGTTTTACGGCCGCCGTTTCCGCACCACGCCCGCCACCCTGATTCCCCGCCCCGAAACCGAGCATCTGGTGGAAGCAGCCCTGCAACACCTGCCGCCGCAAGGGCGCGTATGGGATTTGGGTACAGGCAGCGGCGCAGTGGCCGTAACGCTGGCCTGCGAACGCTCGGATGCCTCCGTACTCGCCAGCGACATCAGTCCGGCCGCGCTGGCAGTGGCACGACAAAACGCGGCGGACAACGGGGCCGACGTATCTTTTGCCTGCGGATCGTGGTTCGACATCGACAGGCCGTCTGAAAAACACAGTTTCGACCTGCTGGTTTCCAATCCGCCCTACATCGAAGCGGACGACGGCCATTTGCAACAAGGCGACTTGCGCTTCGAGCCTGCAAACGCGCTCACCGATTTTTCAGACGGCCTAAGCTGCATCCGCGAACTGGCGGCACATGGTGCGGAATACCTGAAACCCGGAGGCCGCCTGATTATGGAGCACGGCTGGAATCAGGGGACGGCCGTACGGCAGATACTAGAGGCCGAAGGTTGGACGGAAATCGAAACCCAAACCGATTTGGCCGGATTGGAACGGATTACGCAGGGCAGGAAGGCTGTTTAAAAGCCGGGCACTACAAAATAAAACTAAAAATACCGTTTATATCAAAAATATCGCCGTTTATCTTATTTTTCAGCATTGTTTCCGCACATTGTCTACTATTCGCCCGTCTGATAGATATTTGCTTTTCTAGCAAGTAAGTGAGTAAGACGTTTTCCCCGTAATGTGTTTGGCCGCCTATTCCGATAGGCGGCATTTTTTTTACCTTTAAAATCCCAACTACATCAAACTACAATTTGCTATAATCCGTGCCGTTTCTTTTTCACAAACCCGATAAAACAAGGATTCTCCCATGGGCATCAAAGTTGCCATCAACGGCTACGGACGCATCGGCCGCCAAGTGTTGCGCGCCATCTATGACTACAATCTTCAAGACCAACTGGAAATCGTGGCCGTCAATGCAAGCGGCAGCCTCGAAACCAACGCGCACCTGACCAAGTTCGACACCGTACACGGCCGCTTTAACGCAGACGTTTCCCACGACGCAACCCACCTCATCATCAACGGCAACAAAATCCCGTTCTTCTCCACCCGCAACCCGGCCGAGCTGCCGTGGAGGGATTTGGGGGTCGATTTGGTGATGGAATGTACAGGCGCGTTTACCAGCAAATCCAAAGCCAACGTGCATTTGGAAAGTGGTGCGAAAAAAGTGCTGATTTCCGCTCCCGGCGAAGCAGACGTCGATGCCACCGTTGTTTACGGTGTGAACGATGATGTCATTACCGACGACATGACCGTGATTTCCAATGCTTCCTGCACCACCAACTGCCTTGCGCCGGTGGCCAAAGTGCTGAGCGACAAATTAGGCATTGTCAAAGGCGTGATGACCACCATTCACGCCCTGACCAACGACCAAACCGTTACCGACGTGCGCCACAAAGACTTGCGCCGTGCCCGCAGCGGCGTGGAAAACATGATTCCGACCAAAACCGGCGCGGCTAAAGCCGTAGGGTTGGTGCTGCCCGAATTGAAAGGACGTTTGGACGGCTTGGCCATCCGCGTGCCGACCGTTAATGTTTCTTTGGTGGATTTGAGCTTTGAAGCCGCCCGCGAAACCAGTGTGGAGGAAATCAATTCGTTGCTGAAGGCTGCCTCGGAAGAAGGCCGTCTGAAAGGCGTTTTGGCTTACAACACGCTGCCGTTGGTGTCTATGGACTTCAATCACACCACTCAAGCCAGTACATTTGATTCGACACTGACCAAAGTGGTGGATGGAAATATGGTCAAAGTGTTTGCTTGGTACGACAACGAATGGGGCTTCAGCTGCCAGATGTTAAATACCGCCCGCCGCATGTTCGGCTTGGAAGTCCGTCCGTTCAAATAATTCCGCTATTGCGGATTGATTGAAAAGGCCGTCTGAAAAACCTGTTTCGGGGTTTCAGACGGCCTTTGACTGCAAAAGGCATATCAGCGTTTGACGCCGCTCAAGCATGCCCAGCCTTCGTCGAAGATAGCGGGCTCAAGGTCGAACCATTGGCCGTAAATGCCACCCAATTCGTCTGCCTGTTCTTCCAGCAGGCCGGAGAGGACGATGCGGCCGCCGGTTTTGGTGCGGGCAGCGAGCATTTCGCCGAGCATGCGCAACGGGTTGGCCAAAATGTTGGCAACGACGACATCGAATTGCCCGTCCGGCAGCTCGTCGGGCAGGTAGAACTTCGTTTCCACGCGGTTTTGCACGGCATTGTCGGTACCGGCCGCAATCGCCTGCGGGTCGATGTCTACGCCGACGGCCGAGGCCGCGCCGAGTTTGAGGGCGGCAATCGTCAGGATGCCGGAGCCGCAGCCGTAGTCCAGCACGCTTTCGCCGCCTTTCAGGTTGTTATCCAGCCATTGCAGGCATAGGCGGGTGGTGGGGTGGCTGCCCGTGCCGAAAGCCAGGCCGGGGTCCAGTTGCAGATTGACGGCGTTTGCATCGGGTGCTTCGTGCCACGACGGTGTAATCCACAGGCGGTCGGAAATTTTAATCGGATCGAATTGCGCCTGGGTCAGCCGTACCCAGTCCTGCTCGGGCAGTAATTCGATTTGATGGGCAGGAGGAGGGATTTCCACCGCTTCGGCGGCAGCGGCTACAATGGCGGCCACATCGGCTTTTTCGTCAAACAATGCGAGTATTTTGCTGTTGTGCCATATTTGTTCGGACTCGATGCCGGGTTCGCCGAAAATGGCCTGTTCCTCATTGGTGCCCGCATAGGCATCTTCGATGGCGGCGGACAACGCGCCGTGTGCCATCAATGCGTCGGACAACGGTTCGGCAATCAGTTCGTTTACGATAAAGGTGGTTTGCTGGTAAGACATAAGGGGCTTTCGTTGGACAGTTTTTGCGGTCGGATGGGGTTATTTTAACGGAAAACAGCATGAGGTCGTCTGAAAACTAAAAATCGCCCCACAGGGTTTGCATCGCGGCGATGGCGGCCAGTGCGGCGGTTTCGGTGCGCAGTACGCGTCGCCCGAGGCTGATGGCTTGGAAGCCTGCTTCCTGGGCGAGCCGTTCTTCCTCTTCCGTCCAGCCGCCTTCCGGCCCCACCATGAAAACAACACTGCGCGGCGGCGGCAGGCTGTTCAGACGGCAGCTCCGGTTCAGGCCCATCAGCAGTTTGGCCTCCGCATCCGGCAGGTTTTGCAGGGCCCGGCGGAAGGGCAGCAGCGGGCGCACGGCAGGGACTGTGTTGCGGCCGCTTTGTTCGCAGGCGGAAATAACGATTTCCTGCCAACGGCTTACCCGTTTTTCTGCACGCTCCCCGCTCAGTTTGACTACGGAGCGCGCACTTTCGACGGGGATGATTTCGTTTACGCCCAACTCCACGCTTTTTTGCAGCGTAAAATCCATCCGTTCGCCGGAAGAAACGGCCTGTATCAGGGTAATATGCAGCGGTGATTCGTTTTCAGACGGCCTGATCGAACTGATTTCGGCCTCAGCGGCGCGTTTATCCAAGCTGTTTAAAACGGCGTGATAGGAAAGGCCGTCGCCGTTGAATAAAACGATTTCTTCGCCGATACGGCAACGCAAAACGTTCAGGTGGCGCACCACATCGCCGGGCAGGGTGACGGTTTCGCCGACGTGAAGGGCGGTGGAAAGAAAGAAGCGGGGCATAACGGGTAAAAATAGGTTAATATCGCTGTGATTATACTACATACGCTGTTTGGCTATGCCTTGTTCATTGATAACCCCATAAAGTATAAATATTTTAATATTTACTTTAAATTATGGCATTGCGAGGGTAAATATTTACTGCCGAACACTATGTCAAATTAGGCAGTATAGATTTGCCCATGATAGCCACCAGCATCGGTATATAAAAATTTATATTTTTTTCAACAATGTATATTTATGGTGGCAATCTTCGGAGATGCATTTTAAAAATAAGGGAATATTCAAACTGAGTAGGCAGTACATATGCTTGGCTGCGAACCGGTCTGTATCACGTATGTTTGGGTGCATGGCTGTGTTTAGGGGTAAGATGTATGCATGCCCACGGATTTTTCGTGGGCGTTTATTTAAGATAAGTTGAAAACCAAACAACGGGTTTAAGGAGTGAAAAGTGTCGAACTTGCAGAGTAAAACCATTAACGGGTACGAAATTCGTTATATTTTTAAACAAAATCGCAAAGATAATGCTCATTTGGTTGTCTTGTTTAATGGCTACCGTCATTGGGGTTGGGATTTTGAAAATTCCATCAATTTCTTTAAATGTAATATCTTGATGATTGATGATTTTTTTGAGAATTTTCAATCTTGTTATTTGGGAAGAAACGGGAAATTAAGTTTTTCTGATGTTGTCAATGAATTGATTGTTGGAACTTTAAATGACTTAGGGTTGTCAAAATCCCAATGCACCCTAATCGGACCATCAAAAGGCGGATTTGCGGCCTTATACATCGGATTGCAATATGACTTTACCAATATTGTTGCACCGTCATTTGTCGGTCATATTGGCACTTGGATGATAAATTATAATAAAAATATAGCCAGCCATGTAATGGGTGCAAACTATTCTGATAGAACTATTGAATTCTATGATAATTTGTTGCTTGATTTAATCGCAAAGGATAAGAAGTCCTCAAGAAATATTTATGTTTTTTTATCAGGAAATGACCATTTTTATTTGGAATATGGCCAGAAAGCCGTAATACAGAAATTGAATGAAAAATATGATAACTTAAATGTATTTTTCACAGATTCCCCCTTATCTTTCCAACACGATCAAGTAGCGACATATTTCTTACAGGAAATTTTATCTGTTACTAATTTATTAACGCAAAATATTGCCGTTAAATTAAATGAGGGCTTACTCGACAATATGAGTTTTAATGTCTTGATTACCCCCAGCAATAAGACGGCAGGTTTATTGAAAAAGCGTAAAGAAAATTTGCGGGCAAAAGCAGTTCCCAGTAATGAATTACAAACCATAAAGGTTGAAAATGATGTTTTATTTGTTGAGGGATTGGCATACCTTAAGAATTATGATGCTCCTGATTACAGGAAGTTGCATAAGTATTTAGCTTTGGAAAATGTGAATGGTAATTTCCGGCAGGAGTTTTTGTTGGGAACGGTTCCTAAAAAAGACCAAAGCCGTGTTTTATATAGTAATGTTTTTTATGATTATACGGCTTCTGGTTTTGCAACAATGGATTTTCAAGGCATTGACCTGGCTCCGATCGGACCCGGCACTTACAGGCTGAAAATTTCTATTTCTAATAATAAGGATTTGAGAGAATTTAATAATTTTAATTTAAAAAAAGGGTTGAACCAAGAATTAGAGATTAAAAGTATTAGCCGGGGTTTTGAATACAGATTGTTTAGTGTAACAAGGAAAAAAGATAGGCAGGTTTTTCTGACCAAGCGTCCTATCATAAGCAAATTTATTAACTTTCATCGGTATTTCCATTTAGAAGACTATTGGGTTAGGAATTTTAAATTTCATTTGGAAGGTGTTTTTATTGTTACCGGCGTGAACCTCTATAAATTGCATGTTGGAAATTATTATCTGGTTTTGCGTCATGAGGAAACTCAAAATATATATTCTTATGTGTTGGGTCAGGTTTTAAAACCCAATTTATCAGAAAAAATAGGCAATCCTTATGGTGGTTATGAGTCGTGCTATTTTGCTTCCATGGGATTTGCCGGGTTTGATGTTGAAAACCTGCCGACAGGGCGGTATGAGGTATTTATTTCATTAAGTTATCAAAATGAAATCTTTACCGAGCAAGTAAACGGTATTTTAAGTATTACGGAAGAAAATTGTTTCTTTCAAAGAAAATAGCCCGAATGTTATGGCGTGCGCGTGTTCGCGGCGGCACAAAGGCCGTCTGAAAAGTTTTTGCCCTGCAGAAACCGGTGTTTCAGACGGCCTATACAAACAAAAGGACAACGAGTGTTAGCACAACTGCAAAATCTGGTGCGGCATATCGCCGATACGGAGGTAATGCCGCGCTTTCTGAGTGTGGGCGGCAGCGAAAAGCCCGACGGCAGCATTTTATCGGAAGCCGATTTGGCCGCGCAGGCCGCCTTTGCCGACGGGTTGAGGCGGATTATCGACTGCCCTATGCTGGGCGAGGAAATGAGCGAGCAGCGGCAGCGTGATTTGTGGCTGCATAATTACGAAGGATTGTGGGTGGTTGATCCCATCGACGGCACTACCAATTTTGTAAACGGTTTTCCGCATTTTGCGTTATCGGCGGCCTTTATGCGGCACGGCCGGCCGGAGCTGGCCGTGATTTACGATCCCGTAGCCCGCGAATGTTTTTCCGCATCGTCCGGCGGCGGCGCGTATCTTAATGGACGCAGGCTGCCGCTGGTTCGGCAGGAAAAAAAATTGCACCGCGCCCTGGCCGGTGTGGAAATCAAATATCTGCGTTCGGGTAAACTTTCCAGCCGCATGAACACGCTGTCTCCCGTTGTCAGCATACGCAGCATGGGCAGCAGCACTTTAGATTGGTGCTATCTTGCCGCCGGCCGGATGGATGTATATGTCCACGGCGGGCAGAAGTTATGGGATTATGCCGCCGGCGCGTTGATTTTTACCGAAGCGGGCGGCTGCCTGGCTACTTTGGAAGGCGACGATTTTTGGAGTGGGGCGCATACTTTCCAGCGTTCGGTTATTGCCGCGGTCAGTCCCGCTTTGTTTGAGCCGTGGCTGAAGTGGATACGCGACAACCAATAAGGATGGCTGCCCAAAGAAATCTGATTGCACCTCTGCGGCAAACCGCATATAATGTCCCGCATCGGTCGGGATAATCCCTAACCGGCCGGTGTTTTCTATGACGTTTTCCCATAATGTATTTGGCCGTTCATATCTTTTCCCTTGGATATGAGCGGCAATTTTTTATCTGCTTTTTACATCAGGCCGTCTGAAAACATGGTTTGCCCGTTATGGGTAATCATCGGGACAAAACAGCCAATCCATAGACGGTGTTTTCGGGTTGATACCGTAATTGTTTGAATTTATTTCCCTTTAATAAAATGCTGTGATGCTCATTAGGCGGGATAATTACCGTTATGTCTATGTGTCAAATCCAAAATGTCGCGGTGAAAAAGTAGATAAGCCCCACAATTCCTATTTGAATTCATCAAATGCCTATTGTTACGTCTGGCATTTTGTTCCCGTAAAAATATTTATTGATACAAATCAATCAGGTAAATAAAAACCTATATAAGCATAATACCGCTTAACGTTAAAAATATACCATTTATCTGAAAAAGCCTTATAATACCCCTATTGCGAAAAAAAGAACGGCAGTATAGCCGATTTAAACTTTATTTAAATATATAACAAACACTTGGGGTAAATATGAAAAAATTGTTCAACTTGTTGGTAGCGGAATGGCGTGCAGCCTTTGATCCGAAAAGTATCGTGCTGAATGATTGTAATGATGTCAAAGTCCATGCGAAATCATTACAGCATTTGAGTGAGGAAGAACGGGAAACTTTATTGGAGTTTGTAACGCAAGCCGAAATTGCGCGTCAGACGGGACGTGATACTACTGCGGGCTATGGCATTACTGTCGGTGAAGCTTTGGCGCATCAGCACATGATGCAGGATATCGAATCAATCGTGTCGTCTTCTATTTAAGCAGGCACCTGAGATTGCGGAATGTTATGAAGGCCGTCTGAAAACCGATTTATCGGTTTTTAGACGGCCTTTTGCTGTTTCAGATGAAGTAAGTTTAAATCCGCATCGGCATTACAATGTATTTGAAATTCGGATTGTTGGGAATGGTAAACAGGGTAGAGCGGTTGGCGTCGCCAAATGCAAGCTGCATGTCTTCGGCGTGTACGTTCCGCAATACATCCATCAAGTAATTGATGTTGAATCCGACTTCCAATTCGCCGCCCTGATAGGCAATTTCCAATTCTTCGCGTGCTTCTTCTTGTTCGTTGTTGCTGCACACCACGCTGAGCAGGCCGGGTTGCAGGTGCAGGCGCGCGCCACGGAATTTTTCGTTGGCCAAAATGGCGGCACGTTCGAGTGCGCCCAATAAATGGCTGCGGTTGAGCAGGAAGATTTTGTCGTTATCGAGCGGGATGACGCGGTTGAAGTCGGGGAATTTGCCATCCACTACCTTGCTGACGATGACTGTGCCGTTGCAGCGGAAACGGACTTGATTGTTCAGTAGTTCGACGCTGACTTGTTCGTTGGGCTGGTTGAGTAGTTTGAACAGTTCCAATACGGTTTTGCGCGGGAGGATGACTTCGGCTTTCGGCAGGTCGGCTTCAATGGTGGCAGCAGAGTAGGCCAAGCGGTGGCCGTCGGTCGCTACCAGACGGAGCTGATCGCCTTCGGTCTGCATCAGCAGGCCGTTCAGATAATAGCGGATGTCTTGTACGGCCATGCTGTATTGGACTTGCGACAGCATACCTTTGAGTGCTTCCTGTGTCAGAGAAAATGCCGAGCTGACTTCCTCTCCCACGCTCATCAGCGGGAAGTCTTCGGCAGGCAAGGTTTGCAGGGCGAAGCGCGATTTTCCGGCTTTCAGCGTCAGGCGGTTTTGCGCCCAATCCAAAGCAACTTGCGCTCTTTCGGGAAGTGCGCGCAGGATGTCTTGCAGTTTTTTGGCGTTGGTGGTGATGCGGAAATCGCCCGCTTCGCTTTTCGGGCCGTCGGTGTTGATTTGAATTTCCAAGTCGGTGGCCAAGATGTTGGTTTGACCGTGTGTACTTTCGAGCAGGACGTTGGATAGGATGGGGAGTGTGTGGCGACGTTCGACGATGCCGGTCACAGCCTGCAAAGGTTTGAGCAGGGCATCGCGGTCTGCTTGCAAAATCAGCATGTTATTTCCTTAAATTCGGTTAATTTTGAATGAGTAAAAGCAGTTTTTCATAGTCCTGTGCCACTTCGGGGTCTTCTTGCCGCAGTTTGGCTACGGCCTTGATGCCGTGCATGACGGTGGTGTGGTCCCGGCCGCCGAAGGCTTCTCCGATGGCGGGCAGGCTGAGGCTGGTCAGGTCTTTTGTCAGGCTCATGGCCACTTGGCGCGGTCGCGCGATGTTGCGGGTACGTTTTTTGCCCAGCAACTCGCTGATTTTGACCCGGTAGTGTTTGGCTACCGCATCGAGGATGAGTTCGGCGGTAATGACTTTGTAGGCACTGGCGACAATATCCTGCAACGCTTCGGTAGCCAAGTCGATGTCGATTGGTTTTTTTTGGAAGCGGCTGCTGGCTTCGACCCGTTTGAATGCGCCTTCCAGTTCGCGTACGTTGGAGCGGATGTGTTTGGCGATGAAAAAAGCGGCATCCTCGCGCAAGGTTACGCCGGCGGATTCGGCTTTTTTCTGCAAAATGGCAACGCGCATTTCAAATTCAGGCGGTTCGAGTTCGAGGGTTAAGCCCCAGGAAAACCGCGATTTCAGACGGTCGTCCATGTCTTCGATTTTGGCTGGAAGCACGTCGCAGGTTAGGATGAGTTGTTTTTTCTCGGTATGGAAGTGATTGTACAGATAGAAGAATTCTTCCATTGTACGGTCTTTTCCTTTGATGAATTGGATGTCGTCGATAATCAGCAGGTCGTATTGTTTGTATTGCTGTTTGAAAGTGTCGTAATTGTTGGTGCGGAATGCGTTCATCAGGCCGCGTATGTATTCGTCGGCATGCATATAGCGCACTTTGGCTTTTGGGTTGTGTTGAAGCAGGTCGTTGCCGATGGCCTGTACCAAATGTGTTTTACCCAAGCCGGTGCTGCCGTAGAGGAAAAACGGGTTGTAACGGTCTCCCGGATTTTCTGCAATGGATTTGGCGGCGGCGGCGGCCATGCGGTTGCCTTTGCCTTCCACTAGGGTGGCAAAAGTGTAGTCGGGAGACAGGTTGGTATGGGCATAATGCGCATCACGCTGTTCTTCAGTGCGGCCCGGGGTGGTTTTTGCTGCCTCGGGTTTGTGTTCCTGCTGCTCTTCCGCCGATTTTGCAGGCAGGTTTTTCAAGCGTTCGGCCAGAATGTCTTGCGCGCTTTGTTTTGGTTTTGCAGGTGATTTGGCCGGTTTCGCCATCGCTGCGGTAGAGCTTTCAGACGGCCTTTCTGGTGCGGATGTTGTTTCCTGCACTGTGTTGGTATTTTCGTCCGGAGTCATCGGATAGCTGATGCCGCGGCCCGCTTTAAATTGCAGTGCGGGCTGTTCCGGAGCCAGTTCTTTGAGGACGGTTTCGAATTTGGCGGCAAATTGGTTTTGCAGCATGTTGCTGACAAACTGGTTTTTGCCATACACCACCCATACATCGTTTTCCTCGCCCACGGTCAGCGGTGCAATCCAAGTATCAAACTGTTGCGGTGTCAGCATCTGATGCAGGCGGCGAAGGCAAAGCGGCCAAAATTCGGCAAGCGTCAAGGTGTTCATAGGGAATCGTCGGAAAATCATTCAGATAGGCCGTGAGAAGAAGGTTCGGCCAAAGATTGCGGGATTATACAGAAAATCTATTATGCCCGCCATGTGCTGCCGATGGGGCCGAAACCCGTACCTCAAACGGGATATTCTGTTTAATTTCCTTATATTGATTGACAAAAACAAGAATTTAGGTTGTAATCTGCCGTTTTCAATTTCATACCGATTTTTAGGAATATCATGAAACGCACTTATCAACCTTCCGTAACCAAACGCAAACGCACCCACGGCTTTTTGGTGCGCTCCAAAACCCGCGGCGGCCGTGCCGTATTGGCTGCGCGCCGTGCCAAAGGCCGTAAGCGTTTGGCCGTTTAATCCGAAGCCGTTTTGGAAAGCTTCGGCAGGCAGTACCGCTTATTGAAAACGGAAGAATTTTCTTCCGTTTTTGCTTTAAGAAAGCAATATAACTGCGCGTTACTGCAAATCTCTTATTCCGATGCCAATCCCGCCGGGCATGCGCGGCTTGGTTTGGTGGTCGGTAAAAAAACAGCCAAACGTGCCCATGACCGCAATTATATGAAACGTGTGTTGCGCGACTGGTTTCGACGGCATAAGGCGCAGTTGCCGCCTCGGGATTTTGTAATACGGGTCCGCCGCCCCTTCGGGCGCGACGGTGCGGACGAAATACGGGCGCAGCTCCAGCGGCTGCTGTTGCAGAAATCATGATTGCCAAGTTGTTGCAATGGTTGATCAAGTTTTACCAATACTGCATCAGTCCGATGATTCCGCCACGATGCCGCTATACTCCGACCTGTTCGCAATATGCTTTGGAAGCCGTACGCAAATATGGCGCATTCAAGGGGGGCTGGCTGGCAGTCAAACGAATTGCCCGTTGCCATCCTTGGGGCGGGCACGGACATGATCCGGTGCCTTAAACCGATTCCCGTATCGGATTCGGCCTGCTTCCCGTCATGTTTCAGCCGTACAAGGCAGGCAGGAGGGGAAGAGCGCGGCAGAGTTGGATATTTTGTCGGCATGTTTAAATGCAGTACGCGTTTGTGCGCGGAGTGCAAGAGATTTCAAATACCGGTGCGCTGTGAAGCAGCCGCCTAAATTTTCAGACGGCCTCTCCTCCCGTCTGACGACATACAGGAAAAACCGATGGACATCAAAAGAATGACCGTGTTTTTTGCTGTTTCCCTGCTGATACTGTTGGGATGGGAAAAAATATTCCCAACCCCGCAGCCCGCGGTTTCAGCCGTGCAGCAGGCCAGACAGCAACAAACCTCCCCGACTATTCCGGCCGAAACCGGTTTGAGTCCGGCTGTTCCGATTACGGTCAGCACGGATACCGTCAATGCAGTTATTGATGAAAAAAGCGGTGATTTGCGCAGCCTGACCTTGCTGAAATACGATTCGGCAGAAGATCAGAGCAAACCTTTCACGCTGTTTCACGATGGTAAGGACGGCATTTATGTTGCCCAATCCGACGTGGTGGATGCGGCCGGCCGCAGCCTGACCCAAGGGTTGAGTTTTCAAAGTGCGAAAAAACAATACAGCCTTGAAGGCGACAAAGCCGAAGTCCGCCTGACCGCCAACACTGCCAACGGCATTCAGATCGACAAAATCTATACTTTTACCAAAGGCAGCTATTTGGTCGGCATCCGTTTTGACGTGACCAACCGCAGCGGCAGCCCCATCCGAACAGACGGTTCCTACCGCATCGTCCGCGACGGCAAGGCACCGGAAGGCCAAGGTTATTTTATGGCTAACTACACGGGGCCTGTGTTGTATACCCCGCAGAGTGGGTTTCAAAAAGTCAAATTCGGCGATTTGGATGACGACTTCAAAGAAGGGCGCGAACAGGCCGAATACGAGCGTAAAACGCAGTCCGGCTGGGTCGGTATGAGCCAGCACTACTTCTTCTCGTCTTGGATTCTGCAACCGAAAGGCGGACAAAGCGTGTGTACCACCGATGCTTGCCGCATCGACATCAAACGCCGCAGCGACAACCTTTATTCCGCCGGCGTTATCGTTCCGCAACCCGAATTGGCCAACGGCATGAAGCAGGGCTTCGGTATTTCCCTGTACGCCGGTCCGCAAACCACTTCCGCGCTCGGCAAAATCGCCGACAATTTGGAATTGATTAAAGACTACGGCCGCGTACATTGGCCTGCAACCGGCCTCTTCTGGCTGATGGACAAACTGCACGGCTTTACCGGTAACTGGGGTTGGGCAATCGTCCTGCTGACCATTATCGTCAAAATAGTCCTCTTCCCGCTGAACAACGCCGCCTATAAATCCATGGCGAAAATGCGCGCGGTCGCACCGAAGCTCGAAGCACTGAAAAAACAATACGGCGACGACCGTATGGCGATGCAGCAGGCTATGATGCAGATGTACCGCAGCGAAAAAATCAATCCGCTGGGCGGCTGTCTGCCGATGTTGCTGCAAATCCCGATCTTTATCGGCCTTTATTGGGCGATATTCAGTTCGGTGGAATTGCGCCAGGCTCCGTGGCTGGGTTGGATTACTGATTTGTCCCGCCATGACCCGTGGTTCATCCTGCCTGTTCTGATGACGGCGACCATGTGGTTCCAAACCACACTGAACCCGCCGCCGACCGATCCGATGCAGGCCAAAATGATGAAGATTATGCCGTTTGTCTTCTCGTTTATGTTCTTCCTCTTCCCTGCCGGCCTGGTGCTGTACTATGTGGTGAACAATCTGCTGACCATCGCGCAGCAATGGTATGTGAACCGCAGCACCGAACAGCAACGTAAAAAAGGCGAAGTGGTGTCCTAATTCGGCATCTGAGTATTGAAAGGCCGTCTGAAAACCTGAGCAAAGGTTTTCAGACGGCCTTTTTATCAAGCGGAATAAGTGATGGTACAGCGATTAACTTGTTTCTCCGCAGCGTGGCTTCGTTTGATGTTAAAGAGGATGGTTCTGTAAGGTATCGCCAAACGGAATGAATTTGCCTCCCTTCCCCCTTCTGCTGTTTGAGGATTTGCCGCTTTGCCTTGATTGTGCGTCATGATGATTGTGGCGGGACGGGAGGCCGTCTGAAAGTAGCGGTTTGTGTTTTCAATGCGCTTCGGGTGTTGAGTTTGAGCAATCAGAAACTTTCATTTTGGTTTGTGCCCGCCAAAGCCGTATCGCTGCCGTCGCCATGCGCGGCAAGCTGCCCGCGTTTCGCCAAACGGTACCAGCCGAAGAGGCGGTAGAGGCAGAATAGGGCGATGAAGGGCTGGCAGGCGGCAACCAGCAGATAACGCGGGTTGTCGAACGATATGGCCGCTTCGCCGCCGGCCAGCCGCAGCAGGGCCCAGCCCCACTGCCACACTGAAGCAAGGGAAAAGGCCAGTACGGCCAAGAGGCCGAGTGTGGCGAATACGCCGACGGGCATGGCTTTGCCGCGAGCCACGGAGCGGTCGAGCCTCAGCAGCATCAGCAGGCCGAACCCGATGCACAATACCATGCCGCCGTTGGCAACGACTTGGAGGCCGGAAAAAACAATGTCGGGCGATACGGGCAGGCCGTCTGCGGGCAGTGCTTTTTTCTGCCCCGAAGCGACGCTTTGCATCACGTTCAGCACGAAGGTGTAAATCATGTCGGCCAATACAATCCATACCGGCAGTAAAAAAGGGAAACGCATCATGTCTTTGCTCCGTCAAGGGCGGGCAGTGTAGCAGAAAGCCCCTGCCTGATTAAGTATGGATTGAAAAAACGGCAGGCAGGACGGGCGTGCGGTTGTTTTTCAGACGGCCTCCCTGTCATGCCATGCCTAATGGGGCGCAATTTTGTTACACTACCGCCCGACTTTTACCGGAAACCGATTCTTATGCTGACCTATACCCCGCCGGAGATGCGCGCCGCGCCGCCTACGCGCGAAAAACCGTGGATATTGCTGCTGCTGGCGTTTGCCTGGCTCTGGCCGGGCGTGTTTTCGCACGATTTGTGGAAGCCAGACGAAATTTGGTTTAACGAGGCGGTAAACAGCGTATTGTCGGGCGGTAGTTGGTTGCAGCCGCAAGTGCCGGGCAGGCAGGACGGCGGAATACCGTTTGTTTATGTTTGGCTGGCGGCGTGGTGCCGACGGCTGCTGTCGCCTTGGCTGACGGATGCCTATTCGGCGATGCGGTTGGCCAGTGTGCTGTTTACCGCCGTCGGTTTGACGGCCTGCGGCATGGCGGGTTTCCATCTGGCAGGACGGCATCAGGGGCGCAGCGTGGTGCTGATACTGATAGGTTGTGCCGGCCTGATAACCAGCGGCCACTTGCTCGGCGGCGCGTCGGTGCAGTTTGCCGCCGCAGGTTTGTGTCTGTACGGCTTGGCAGTGGCGCGCCGGCGGGCGATTTTTGCCGCGCTGTTGTTGGGCTGCGGCTGGGCGTTGCTGTCGGTATCGGCCGGTTGGGCGGTGATGGTGGCATTGATGCTGGCCGCCTGCCTGCTGCCGTTGTTTCCCGTTTGGCGGAGCCGCCGTTTCGCCGTTGCGCTGGCTGCCGCCTTTGCTTTGGCCGTGCCGTTGGCCGCCGTGTATCCTCTGGCTTTGTATCAGGTTTCGCCCGAAGCGTTTTCAGGGTGGCTGAACCATCATGTTTTCGGTGTTTTCGGCGGTTTGGCAACTGTTTCCGCCGCCTTCAGCCTGCCTTATTATTTGAAAAACCTGTTGTGGTTCGCCTTTCCCGCCTGGCCGCTGGCGTTGTGGACTTTCAGCCGCCGCCGTTTTTTGAGCGAAAGCTGGGGCGGGCCGACAGTGTTGTGGCTGGCGGCGGTGGGGCTGCTGTTGGCCGCCGCGCCGCAAACCCATGCCGACAATCTGATTCTGCTGCTGCCGCCGCTGGCCGTGCTCGGCGCGTGCCGTCTCGACAGCCTGCGGCGCGGCGCGGCGGCGTTTTTCAACTGGTTCGGCATTATGATTTTCGGCCTGTTGGCGGTGTTCCTTTGGATTGGTTTTTCGGCGATGAATTTCGGCTGGCCGGCCAAACTGGCCGAACGGTCGGCTTATTTCAGCCCGTATTACACGCCCGAGTTTGATGTTGTGCCGATGCTGACCGCCCTGTTGTTCACGCCGTTGTGGCTGTGGGCGGTTACGCGCAAAAATGTGAAAGGGCGGCAGGCGGTCACCAATTGGGCGGCAGGCATGACGCTGGTGTGGGCTTTGCTGATGACGTTGTTTCTGCCTTGGCTGGATGCGGCCAAAAGTTACCGCCCGGTGGTGGCGCGTATGGAAGCCGCCGCTCCTGCCGAATTGCGCGAACGCCGTGCCTGCTTCAGCATAGACGAAACGGCCGTCCTTGCCCGCGTGTCGTGGCGCGAATACGGCAGCCTGCCTTTCGAAGTCGGCGAATCGGCTTGCGGCTACCGGCTGATACAGGCCGATGCCGATGCGGCTGTGCCCGCAGGCTGGCGCGAGGTTTGGCAGGGCGGCAGGCCGCGCAATAAAAACGAACGTTTCCTTTTGCTGCAACGTTTGTGAAGCGGATAAATAGATTGAATGGGCAGAAAGAGGCCGTCTGAAAACTGTTTTTCAGACGGCTTCTTTCCGTTCAAATGTTTTATTCCGCTTATTTCACTTTGCTTTTCAACGCGCCGTAGCCTGCCGCGTCCATTTGTTCCAGCGGGATGAATTTCAAACTTGCGCCGTTGATGCAGTAGCGCAGGCCGCCTTTGTCTTTGGGGCCGTCGGGGAAGACGTGCCCCAAGTGCGAATCGGCGGCATGGCTGCGCACTTCGGTGCGGTGCATGTTGTAAGTGAAATCGTCGTGTTCGGTAACGGCGGTGGCGTTAATCGGGCGGGTGAAGCTCGGCCAACCGCAGCCGGAATCGAATTTGTCGGCGGAGCTGAACAGGGGTTCGCCGCTGACGACGTCCACATAAATGCCGGGTTTGAACAGATGGTCGTATTCGTGGCTGAAGGCGTATTCGGTCGCGCTTTTTTGGGTCACTTGGTATTGCTCTTCGGTCAGGATGCGTTTGAGTTCGGCATCGCTGGGTTTTTTATACGTTGCCGCGTCGAAGCCTTTGCCTTGCGGGGCGGCTTTGGTTTTGCCCGGCAGCGGTTCGTCGGCTTTGCGGATGTCAATGTGGCAATAGCCGTTGGGGTTTTTAATCAGGTAGTCCTGATGGTATTCCTCGGCGTCGTAGAAGTTTTTCAGCGGCTCGTTTTCGACGACGAGGGGCTGTTGGTATTTTTGCTGCTCGCGTTTGAGGGCGGCGGCGATGACGGCCTTTTCGGCGGGGTCGGTGTAGTATACGCCGCTGCGGTATTGCGTGCCGGTGTCGTTGCCTTGTTTGTTGAGGCTGGTCGGGTCAACGACGCGGAAGAAATATTGCAGGATGTCGTCTAGGCTGAGTTTGTCGGCATCGTAGGTGACTTTGACGGTTTCGGCATGGCCTGTATCGCGGTAGGAAACGTCTTCGTAGCTTGGGTTTTCCGTTTTGCCGTTGGCATAGCCGGATACTGCGTCAACCACGCCGTCTATGCGTTGGAAATAGGCTTCCAAGCCCCAGAAGCAGCCGCCGGCGAGGTAGATGGTGCGCGTATTCATGATTGCTGAATCCTTTTTCTGTGTGTCGGGTTTGTAGAACGAATTTTTCAGACGACCTAAATCGGCATTCGGGTCGCGAATTAACGCCAATGCCTGCGCTTCGTTGATGCTGCCTTTGACGATGCGCTGCACGTCGCCGTCTTTACCGATTAACGCCCAAGAAGGGTAAACACTGATATTCAGGCTTTGGGCGATGGTGCCGCCGTTATCGGTTACGACGGGCAGCTTGGGATAGTTCAAACCGGCATACCATTTTTGAAAGTCGCCGTCTTTTTTCTCGTGCAGAAAGCCCGGAGACGCGACGGTAATCAGGTTGGCGGAGCCGAACCGCTTGTCCTGCGCCCATTTTTCGGTTTGCCCCAATTCGGACAGACACAAAGGACACCAGCTCGCCCAGAATTTAATCAGGGTTGGTTTGTCTTTTTTCAAATAAACGTCGGCGGGACGGCCTTGCGGCGTTTTCAGTTCGGACAACATTTTCGGCACGGACGCGGCCTCTGCGGGAACGGTGTGGGGCAGCAGGAAGGCCGCACCGGCCACGGCCGCACCCGTCAGTAGGGCGATTTTCCAACCTGATTTTTTCCGGTTTTCCATCTTTCACTCCTTTTGTTTACATTACAACAGATGATGTTTAGACGTCGGCAGGCACCTAATCTTACAGCCTTGCGCATAAAAAAGTAAAAGGCCGTCTGAAAAATAAATTTTCATCTTGTCAAAATTGCATTTTCAGACGGCCTGTCCATTGCAGTTACGGCGTAAAAGGCATACACTCGCTACATCCGACTACAACAACAGGAGAACCCTAAATGAAACAATTGGCCATGTACATCAACGGACGCTTTGAAAACGATTTCAACGGCGAATGGCGCGACGTATTGAACCCTTCCACCGAAGAAACCATCGCCCGCGAACCCAAAGGCGGCAGGGCGGACGTTGACCGTGCCGTAGCGGCGGCGCGTGCGGCGCAACCGGCATGGGAGCGGCTGCCTGCGGTCGAACGCGGCGCGTATTTGCGCAAAATCGCCCAAGGCATACGCGAACGTGCCGACGAGCTGACCGACACCATCGTTGCCGAAGGCGGCAAAACCAAAGACTTGGCGCGCGTGGAAGTCATGTTCACCGCCGACTATCTCGATTACCAAGCCGAATGGGCGCGCCGTTACGAAGGCGAAATCATCCAAAGCGACCGCCCGCGTGAAAACATTTTATTGTTCAAACGCCCGCTGGGCGTCGTGGCAGGCATCCTGCCGTGGAACTTCCCCTTCTTCCTGATTGCCCGCAAAATGGGTCCCGCTTTGGTAACGGGCAACACCATCGTCGTCAAACCCAGCAGCGTTACCCCGATCAACTGCCACATCTTTGCCGAAATCGTCGATGCGGTCGGACTGCCCGCAGGCGTGTTCAACGTGGTGAACGGCCCCGGCGCAGAAATCGGCAATGCCTTGTCCGCCCATCCGCAAGTCGATATGGTCAGCCTGACCGGCTCCGTCGAAGCGGGTCGCCAAGTGATGGAAGCCGCTTCCGCCAACATCACCAAAGTCTCGCTGGAACTCGGCGGCAAAGCCCCCGCCATCGTTTTGAAAGACGCGGATTTGGACTTGGCAGTGAAATCCATCTTGGCTTCGCGCGTCGGCAACACCGGTCAAATCTGCAACTGCGCCGAGCGCGTCTATGTCCACAGCAGCCTGAAAGACGCGTTCATTGAAAAAATGACCGCCGCCATGAAAGGCGTGCGCTACGGCAACCCTGCCGAAGCCGAAGCAGGCGCGCTGGAAATGGGTCCGCTGATTGAAGAGCGCGCCGTCAAAGCCGTTGCCGAAAAAGTGGAACGCGCCGTCAAACAAGGTGCAACGCTGGTCTGCGGCGGCAAACGCGCCGAAGGACGCGGCTATTTCTTCGAGCCGACCCTGCTGACCGACACCGACAACAACATGGACATCATGAAAGAAGAAACCTTCGGCCCCGTCCTGCCGGTTGCCACTTTCGACACGCTCGACCAAGTCATCGCCTTGGCAAACGACTGCGAATTCGGTTTGACCAGCTCCGTTTACACCACCAACCTGAACGAAGCCTTCTACGTCACCCGCCGCCTGCAATTCGGCGAAACCTACATCAACCGCGAAAACTTCGAAGCCATGCAAGGCTTCCACGCGGGCTGGAAAAAATCCGGTATCGGCGGCGCGGACGGCAAACACGGTTTGGAAGAATATCTGCAAACCCAAGTCGTTTATCTGGAAACCAATATTTGATAACGCCTTGATGCGTTGATATAAAAGGCCGTCTGAAAAACCGGAACAAGGTTTTTCAGACGGCCTCTTTATGTTCGCTTACAGGCCGGCGCACAAACGGGCGACAATGTCGGCCGCACTGCCGGGGACGCACCTGCCCGCGCCCTGTCCCGCCCAAAACGGCGAAAAATCAAAGCAGCCGCGCCGTTCCGCTTCCGCCTTCAACGCGCCTGCCGCCGCGCCCGCCAAGGGGAAGGGCAGGGCGGATTCGTTCATTGGGCCGGCTTCGCGCATGAAACGGTTGACGATGCCGCGCGCCGCGCCGCCGCTGAACAGGTTGGTGACGGCGGTGTCTTCCGGCCGTGCGGATTGGATGGCCGCGCGGTGGGCGGGTTTGGTCAGGGCTTCGTCGGCCAGCAGGAAGGCCGTTCCCACCTGAACCGCCGCCGCACCCAAATCCAAAGCGGCGCGGACGGCATCGGCATCGGCAATCCCGCCCGCCGCAACGACGGGCAGGTTCACCGTCCGGCAGACGGCGGGCAGCAGGGCGAAAAGGCCGCTTTGGCAGGCGGGGTCGCGGTTTAAAAACCAGCCCCGGTGGCCACCGGCCTCCCAGCCTTGGGCGATGACGACGTCCGCGCCGTTCGCCTCCAGCCACAAGGCTTCTTCCACCGTGGTCGCGCTCGCCCACACTTCGCAGCCGGCGGCTTTCACGCGCGAGAGCAAATCCGATGCGGGCAGGCCGAAATGGAAACTCGCCACCGGCGGGCGGAAGCGTTCCAGCAAAGCCAGTGCGTCCGCGTCAAACGGCCGTCGGCCGCCGTTGGCGGGAATATCGCCTTCCGACAGGCCGAGTTCGTCGAAATAGGGGCGCAGCACGGCCAGCCAGGCGGCGCGTTGCGCCTCGTCCGCTTCGGGTGTGCGGTGGGCGAAGAAATTGAGGTTGTAGGGCAGGCCGCCGCCTTCGTCCCGCATCGTTTGCAAGGCCTGTTCGAGGGCGGGCGGGCCGTACATGGCGGCGGCCAGTGAACCCAGCGCGCCGGCCCGGCAGACCGCCAGCGGCAGCGCGGTATCGTGGGCGAAGGCCATCGGTGCCTGAATCAGCGGATGGCGCAGGGAGGCGAGGATTGCGGACATGGTGTTTCTCCTTTTTTCCGGTTTGTATGGTTGGAAGTCGAAAGAACGGTTGCACGGGCGGGATGGGCTTCGGCCGATCAATCCCCGTATGACCTGAAATAGCGGGTTGAGATTCATTTTGCCATGTATCTTGGTAAATTTAAATGAAACGCCCCCGTCATTCCCTCGTAGGCGGGAATGACGGGGTTGGGCATTCCTTATTTTGACTTGCCATATTCCTATTGTGCGCCAGCCGCAACACAAGGGTGCAAGCATGGCATAAGGCCGTCTGAAAAGCCGTTTCCCGCTTTTCAGACGGCCTTTCTCCGCCCGAAATGGCTAAACGGCGGCAAATCCATTAAAATACGCCGCTTAATCCTACACAAAGAACATTATGGAAGCCGAAGTAATCAACCAGCTCAACAATGCGTTAAACGATTTGGAAAAGCGCAGCGAAGACATCCGCGTCTATATGGACTATCAGGGCAAGAAAGACCGATTGGAAGAAGTCATCGGCCTTTCCGAAGACCCTGAGCTGTGGAACGACCCGAAACGTGCCCAAGAAATCGGCAAAGAGCGCAAAATCCTCGAAGGCATCGTGTTGACGCTCGACAACATCGCGTCGGGCATCGAAGACAACCGCATGCTGATTGAAATGACCGTCGAAGAAAACGACGAAGAAGGTTTCGCCGCCGTGCAGGAAGACGTGGCGGGACTGGAAAAACAGATGGCGGACTTGGAGTTCAAACGGATGTTCAACCAGCCCGCCGACCCGAACAACTGCTTTATCGACATCACCGCAGGCGCGGGCGGTACGGAAGCGGAAGACTGGGCGGGCATGCTGTTCCGCATGTACAGCCGCTACGCCGAGCGCAAGGGCTTTAAAATCGACATCCTCGAAGAAGACGACGGCGAAATCGCGGGTATCAACCGCGCCACCATCCGTCTGGAAGGCGAATACGCCTACGGCCTCTTGCGCACCGAAACCGGCGTTCACCGCCTAGTGCGTTACTCGCCGTTTGACTCGAACAACAAACGCCACACCTCGTTTGCCTCCGTGTTCGTCTATCCCGAAATCGACGATTCCATCGAAATCGAAATCAACCCCGCCGATTTGCGTATCGATACCTATCGCGCATCGGGTGCGGGCGGCCAGCACATCAACAAAACCGACTCCGCCGTGCGCATCACCCACGAGCCGACTGGGATTGTGGTGCAATGTCAAAACGACCGTTCGCAACACGCCAACAAAGCCGCTGCGATGGAAATGTTGAAATCCAAACTGTATGAATTGGAAATGCGCAAACGCAATGAAGAGAAACAGGCGTTGGAAGAAGGCAAGTCCGATGTGGGTTGGGGCAGCCAAATCCGTTCGTACGTCTTGGACTCCTCACGCATCAAAGACTTGCGCACAGGCTACGAAGTCGGCAACACCAAAGCCGTATTGGACGGCGATTTGGACGGCTTCATCGAAGCCAGCCTGAAACAGGGCGTGTAAATTTCAGGCCGTCTGAAAGCACCGCCGCTTTTCAGACGGCCTTCATCCCAAGAAAGGAAAACCTTATGACTAAAACGCTCCTCATCGCACTCGGCCTCCTGGCCGCCCCGATGGCCGCCACCGCCGCCCCGCTCGACAGCAGCGACCAAGGCGAATACGTCCTGCTCGACAAAGACGAAAACCCCACGCCGATGCAGATGCAGTTCGTCCTGAAGGGCAAACAGTGGATTATGAACGGCCGCGAAGGAGGAGGGCAGTGGCAGCCCGTCTGCCAAGGCACGGGCGAATGCCGTTTGGTCGCATCCTCCGCAGGCGAAGTTTCCCGCTGGAAAAAAAACCTGCCCGACAGCTGGCAGCCGCATAACTTCGGCTGCATCAACAACAAAGCCTTCGCCTTCTGCCGCGTAGACCATGCCACCGACCCCAACCGCAAAGGTTATTGGTGGTTCGGCCTGGTGGACGGCAAAGTCGTACCGCTGCCGGTCAACCGCCTGTAAGGCTTGAAAACCGGAGAGGCCGTCTGAAAAACATTTTTCAGACGGCCTCGTCATGCCCCCGATGAATATCCGCCTGCCCGAAGAATTTTCCGCCCTGCAACCCGAAACGGAGGCGGGCGGCGATTGGAGCGTTTACCTGGTTTTGTGCGAAAACGGTTCGCTCTACTGCGGCGTCAGCAACCGCCCCGCCGAACGCTTTGCCGCCCATCTGGCCGGACGCGGCGCGCGCTACACCCGTATGCACAAACCGCTCGAAATGAGGCTGGCCGCCGACGGTTTGGACAGGGCGCAGGCGCAAAGGCTGGAGGCCGGCATCAAAAAACTGCCCAAAACGCGCAAAACCGCCTTGTGGCGACAAAGCATGCCGTTGTGCCGTGCGGAAGGAGGGGGCGGTTGAAACTTTCAGACGGCCTTTTTGTCCTGCCGCCGATTCCCTGTTAAAAAACCATTTATGAACAAACCACTGCGTATCTTAGGTATAGACCCCGGCAGCCGCATCACCGGCTTCGGCATCATCGACGTGGTCGGGCGCGAGCATTTTTACGTTGCCTCCGGCTGCATCAAAACCATACCCGGCGACGAATTGGCCGGACGCATCGGCATCATCGTCGAAAACATCGGCGAAATCATCGCCTGCTACAAACCGCAGCAGGCGGCGGTGGAGCAGGTGTTCGTCAATGTGAACCCCGCCGCCACCCTGATGCTGGGGCAGGCGCGCGGGGCGGCGGTGGCGGCCTTGGTGATGCGCGGCCTGCCGGTATACGAATACACCGCCCTGCAGGTCAAACAGGCCGTGGTCGGGCAGGGCAAGGCGGCCAAGGAGCAGGTTCAGGATATGGTGGTGCGGATGCTGGGGCTGTCGGGCACGCCGCAGGCCGATGCCGCCGACGGGCTGGCCGTCGCCCTGACTCACGCCCTGCGCAATCAGGGTTTGGCCGCGCGCCTGAACCCCGACGGCTTGCAGGTGAAGCGCGGCCGTTTCCAATAATTCAGGCCGCGCCGACAGGCAGATAAAGGCCGTCTGAAAGCCGGAAAACGGTTTTCAGACGGCCTGAACGGTGTTGCGGCAGTTGGCGGCGGGCCTGTTTCGATTCAATGGGTGAACGATGGCCGGTGCCGCCTGAGGGGGTTTGTCGCGTTCCAAACGCTGCCCGACTGTTTCAGGCATCCGCGCTGTCTAAAACTTCCAGTATTTCATCGCCGAATTTGTTGATTTTGGCCTCGCCCAGGCCGTAGATGCTGCGCAGGCCGTCCAAGCTGCGCGGCATTTTTTCGACGATGTCGCGCAGGGTTTTGTCGCCGCAGACCATGTAGGCGGGGATTTCCTCCGCCCGCGCCCTTTCCTGCCGCCATTTCCGCAATGCCTGCCACAGCCTTTCTTCGCGTTCGGTGCGCAGCCATTCCTCTTTCGGTTTCTGTCCGGCGGTTTTGTCGCGCTTGAGCGGGCGCAGCATGACGGTGCGGCGGTTTTTCAGCACGTCGCGCGCCGCCTCGGTCAGCAGCAGGCGGTGGTGGTGTTGGGAATCGACTTGCAGCAGGCCGAGGCCTATGCTTTGGCGGACGACGGCGCGCCAGTCTTTGTCGGTCAGGTCGGCGCCGATGCCGAAGGTGGAGAGTTCCTGATGGCGGTTGTCCCGTATCCAATCGTCGGCTTTGCCGCGCAGGACGTTGATGACGTAGCCGGCGGCGAAGCATTGGCCGACGCGGTAGATGCAGCTGAGGAGTTTTTGCACCAGCAGCGTGCCGTCGAAGCGGACGGGCGGGTGCAGGCAGTTGTCGCAGTGGCCGCAGGGTTCGGAGTGTTCGCCGAAGTGGCGCAGCAGTATGACGCGGCGGCATTCGGCGGTTTCGCACACCGCCAGCATGGCGTCGAGTTTTTGCAGTTCGATGTTTTTTTGGAATTCGCCGCTTTGGCTTTCGAGTATGCGTTCGCGCAGGATGACCCAGTCGTTGAGGCCGTAGCACAGCCAGCTGACGGCGGGTAGGCCGTCCCGTCCGGCGCGGCCGCTTTCCTGATAGAAGTGTTCGATGCTTTGCGGCATGTCGAGGTGGGCGACGAAGCGGACGTCGGGTTTGTCTATGCCCATGCCGAAGGCGACGGTGGCGACGACGATGAGGCCGTCTTCGTGGGTGAAGCGGTATTGCGCGGCTTCGCGCTGCTGCATGGTCATGCCGGCGTGGTAGGCTACGGCATCCAGGCCGTTTTCGCATAAGAAGGCAGCGGTGTCGTCTACTTTTTTGCGGCTCAGGCAGTAGACGATGCCGCTTTGCCCGGCCATTTGCCCTTGGATAAACTGCAAAAGCTGTTTTTTGCCGTTGTTTTTTTCCACAACCTGATAATAGATGTTCGGGCGGTCGAAGCTGGCGACGAATTCGGGCGAGTTTTCCAGTTTGAGGTAGTGTTTGATGTCGGCGCGGGTTTCCGCGTCGGCGGTGGCGGTCAGGGCGATGCGGGGGACTTGCGGGTAGCGGTCGGCCAACAGTCCGAGCTGGCGGTATTCGGGACGGAAGTCGTGCCCCCATTGGCTGACGCAGTGCGCTTCGTCGATGGCGAACAGGCTGACGGCAGTGTGGTCGAGGAAGCGCAGGAAACGTTCGCCTACCAGCCGTTCGGGCGAAACGTAGAGCAGTTTCAGACGGCCTGCGGCGATGTCGTCGGCGATTTGGCGCACGTCGTCGGGCGGCGTGCCGCCGTGTACCGCCGCGCAATGCACGCCTGCCGCGCGCAGGTTGGCCACTTGGTCGTTCATCAGCGCAATCAGCGGCGACACCACCACCGCCACGCCGCCGCGCATCAGGGCGGGAATCTGGTAACACAGCGATTTGCCCCCGCCCGTCGGCATCAGCACCAGCAGGCTTTTGCCGCCCGCCAGCGTTTCGACGATTTCCGCCTGCCGCCCGCGAAACGAGGGGTAGCCGAACACATCGTTCAGTATTTCAAGCGCGGCCGGGGCAGTCATGGCGGAGTTTCCGTTATCCGTTATAATGGGCGCGTTATTGTAAAGGCCGTCTGAAAGGATAGCAAATGAACACAAAACACCTCCTCCGTCCAGCCGCGCTGCTCCTGCCGCTGGTTATCTTGGCCGGCTGTCCGAGCGTCGGCAACGTGCCGCAGGCCGGCGGCGACTGGCACAACATGGGCGAGGCCAACAACGGCAACTTCATGCTGGCGGTAGACAAAAACAGCATCAAGCGCAACGGCCAGCTCGTTACCTTCCGCGACCGCAAAATCGTCGTCGATATGAAGGAAGAACGCTTTATCAATGTGCCGCCTTACAAAACCGCCATCAACAACTGGGAAATCCACTGCGGCAACAAAACCTTCCGCCTGACGGCCTCCACCCTCTACGACGATACGGGCAAAATCATCTCCGACGAGAAATACACCGCCGTCGATATCCGTCCGATGGCCATTCCGCCCAACTCCCTCACCGAAGAGCAGCGCAAAATCGTCTGCGCGCACTAAACAGGAAACGACGACATGAAAAAACGGATTACCTTATTTTTATTGGCCGCCGCCCTGCCCATGGCCGCAAGCGGCAACAGCGATGAATTGATGAGTGCGCAGGCCGCCTTCCGGCAGGCGCTTGCCGCGCAAAATTCCACCGATGCCGGTCTGACATACCTTCAACAGCGGCTCGAAGACGCACAGCGGCGCAAAGCCACAGCCGAAGCCGACATTCAGGCCTACTCGCAAAAACTGGCCGAAGCGCAACAGCAGAAAGTCGCCAACGACTCCGCCCTGAAACAGGCGGGCGAACGGCTGAACGCCGCCTGGCAGGCCGTGCACGGCAGCCGTTAAACCTTCGTTGGAAGGCCGTCTGAAAACCGCGTTCCGCCGACAGGACGGCAATCGGCGTATTTGCCGTACCGCCGGTATCCGAACCGTGAGGCCGTCTGAAAGCAAATGTTTCCCGCAAAGGAAGCAGACTTTCAGACGGCCTTGCCCGTTCCTGCTATAATCCGTGCGGCATACGGGTCGGACAGACAGTCGCCGCGTACCGCCGCAAGGCGTACGGGGAGGAAAGTCCGGGCTCCGCAGGGCGGAATGCCGGCTAACGGCCGGGCGCGGCAACGCGACGGAAAGTGGAACAGAGAGCAGAACCGCCGATGGCCGTCTGAAAAGGCGGTACAGGTAAGGGTGAAAAGGTGCGGTAAGAGCGCACCGTGCACCTGGTAACAGGGCGCAGCAGGCCAAACCCCATTCGGAGCAAGACCAAACAGAACGCAACGACGCTGCCCGCCGAGCGTTCGGGTAGGTTGCTGGAGCGCGTCAGCAATGGCGCGCCTAGAGGAATGACTGTCCGACGACAGAACCCGGCTTACCGTCCGGCCCGTATGCCCCACCACCCAACCCTACAAACGGAGCAAACATGGAACTCGTCTTTATCCGTCACGGCCAAAGCGAATGGAACGCCAAAAACCTCTTCACCGGCTGGCGTGACGTCAAACTGAGCGAACAAGGCATAGCCGAAGCGCAGGCCGCGGGCCGCAAGCTGAAAGAAAAAGGCTACCTGTTCGACATCGCCTTCACATCCGTCCTCACCCGCGCCATCAAAACCTGCAACATCGTTTTGGAAGAGTCCGACCAACTCTTCGTACCGCAAATCAAAACCTGGCGGCTGAACGAACGCCACTACGGCCAACTGCAAGGGCTGGACAAAAAACAGACCGCCGAAAAATACGGCGACGAACAAGTTCACATCTGGCGGCGCAGCTACGACACCCTGCCGCCGCTGCTCGACCCGAAAGACCCGTTTTCCGCGCACAACGACCGCCGTTACGCGCACCTGCCCGCCGATGTCGTTCCCGACGGCGAAAACCTGAAAGTCACGCTCGAACGCGTACTGCCGTTCTGGGAAGACAAAATCGCCCCCGCCATCCTCAGCGGCAAACGCGTACTGGTCGCCGCCCACGGCAACAGCCTGCGCGCCTTGGTGAAACACATCGAAGGCATTTCTGACGATGACATCATGGGGGTGGAAATCCCCACCGGCCAGCCGCTGGTGTATCAGTTGGATGACAACTTAAAAGTCTTGGACAAATTCTACCTGTAACGCTGCGGGCAAATCCGGACAACACAAAAAGGCCGTCTGAAAAAACATTTCAGACGGCCTTTTCGACACTTCATTTCTGTAAACGACTTCTGTAAACGGCATTAACCGCCCATAAACCAGAATTTCAACGCCCACAATACGGCGACTATCCACACCATAGGCGGCACGTCTTTGACGCGGTTGCACAAGAGTTTGATCACGGCGTAGCTGATGAAGCCGAAAGCGATGCCGTCGGCAATCGAATAGGTGAACGGCATGAACACGATGGTCAGGAAAGCGGGGGCGGCTTCGGTCATGTCGTCCCAGTCGATTTCGCGCGCGCTGCGCAGCATTTGCGCACCGACGTAGAGCAGCGCGGGCGCAGTGGCGAAGCCGGGGATGCTCTGCACCAGCGGCGAAAAAATCAGACACGCCAGCATCAATACGCCGACGGTTACGGCGGTCAGACCGGTGCGACCGCCTGCGGACACGCCTGCCGCGCTTTCGACATACGGCGTGGTTGAAGACGTACCCAGTGCGGCACCGGCGACGATGGCGGTCGAGTCGGCGAACAGGGCGCGTTTCAGACGAGGTAGTTTGCCGTCTTCCAGCAGGCCCGCACGGTGGGAAACGCCGACCAGAGTGCCGGTGGAGTCAAACAAATCGACCAAGAAAAAGACAAAAATCACGCTGACCATGTTGGGGGTAAACAGACCGTTGAAATCCATTTGCATGAAAGTCGGCGCGATACTCGGAATTTTGCCGACCACGTCTTTAAACTTGCTCAAGCCCAACAAGGCGGAAATGGCGGTAATCGTCAGAATGGTCAGGATAATCGCCCCTTTGACGCGGAAATGACCCAAAGCCACCACCATAGCGAAGCCTGCCAAAACCAAGAGGGCGACGGGTTGATGGATGTCGCCCAGTTTTACCAAAGTCTCGTTGCTGGAGACAATGATACCCGCACTTTTGAGTGCAATCAGTGACAAAAACAGACCGATACCGGCGGCAATCGACATTTTCAAACCCATAGGCAGCGCGTTCACCAGCATTTCGCGCACTTTGAAAAAGCTGAATAAAATGAAAATGATACCGGAAACGAATACCGCGCCCAAAGCCACCTGCCAAGGCACGCCCATGCCTTTGACGACGGCGTAGGTGAAATAGGCGTTCAAGCCCATGCCCGGCGCGAGCGCAATCGGATAGTTGCCGACGAAGCCCATCACGAAGCAGCCGATGGCGGAAGCGATGCAGGTGGCGACGAATACCGCGCCCATGTCCATGCCCGTTTCGCCGAGAATCAGCGGATTGACGATGATGATGTAGCACATGGCGAGGAAGGTGGTCAGCCCCGCCATCAGCTCCGTGCGCACATTCGTGCCGGCAGCAGACAGGCCGAACAGGCGGTCAAACAGATTGGGAGTTTGTTTATCCATGATTGAAATGTGAAGTTAAGTAAAGCAGGCATTATACCCGAATTGTCTACAAATCAGGCCGTCTGAAAACAGGAAAAATTTTTTCAGACGGCCTCCCCCGCGTTTTCCAGCATCAGGACAAACTGCGCCAATTCCTGCGGCAGTTCGGCTTTCAAGTGCAGCGGTTCGCCTGTCAGCGGGTGGTCGAGGTGCAGCTCGGCGGCGTGCAGGAACATCCGTTTCAAACCGAGTTTCTGGAGGCGTTTGTTGGCTTGGTAGTCGCCGTAGCGTTCGTCGCCGGCGATGGGGCAGTCTTGCGACTGGAGGTGGACGCGGATTTGGTGGGTGCGGCCGGTTTTCAGGGTGGCTTGCACGAGGGTTAGGTGCGAGAGGCCGACTTGGTGCAGGAGGCCGTCTGAAAAGCGGTTGAGTACGCGGAAGATGGTGTGCGCGGATTGTCCGCCTTCGCTGACGCGCACCATTTTTTCGCCTTGCGCGCCGGTGTATTTGAACAGGGGCAGTTTGACGTGGAAACTGTCGTTCGGCAGTTTGCCCACGCCCAGCGCGAGATAGATTTTTTTGGGGTGGTCGTTGCGGATGGCTTCGTGCAGTTTGACGAGCGCACTGCGTTTTTTGGCGACCATCAAGAGGCCGCTGGTGTCTTTGTCGAGGCGGTGGACGAGTTCGAGATAACGGGCTTCGGGACGGGCGCGGCGGATTTGTTCGATAACGCCGAAGCTCACGCCGCTGCCGCCGTGGACGGCGGTGCCGGAGGGTTTGTTAATCACCAGCAGCGCGTCGTCTTCGTAAACGATGTCGAACTCGCGCGCGGGGGTGGCCTGAACACGGTTTTCAGACGGCCTCTGTTTTTCGGCGGTGCGCACGGGCGGGATACGGAGCAGGTCGCCTGTTTGGATGCGGCTGTCGGGCTTGCAGCGTTTTTTGTTCAGGCGAACTTCTCCGGCGCGGATGATGCGGTGGATATGGCTTTTGGGTACGCCTTTGAGGATTTTTATCAGATAGTTGTCAAGGCGTTGGCCTGCCGCCTCGTCGTCAATGCGGAAGAAACTTGCGGAGTCTTTGCTTATCGGCTGCATTTTCTCTATAATCTGCGCGTTTTGTCCCCTGTGGGACAAAGCATATTGAAAAAAGAGATTCTATATTAAAAACGTACTCTGCAAAGCATTTCCTTCCGTCTGCGAAAGCCCGCGGCGGAAGACCGTAATCAAGTTCGAACGGAACTGCCGAACCGTTTTGGCATAAGACGACAGGGCTTTTGCCGCGCCGCACAAAACAGACCACAACAGGCAAACGATAATAAGAAGATGTCGGCTGTCATTTTTTAAGCCCGAGAGTGTCCGCCTCAAAAGCGCACGCGGGTGCCGCCGGAAAACTCCGGCGTATGTTCTTTAATACCTTCTTTATCCGCTTAACCGACCGCACATGACCGCCTGACGCGGCATGCAGTATTGCGGTGTGAAATTCGAAAACTGATTACACGCTTCGTGAGTGCTAACGGGGTGTCCGGGGCCGTCTGAAAGGCCGCCGTCCGCCCGAGAGGTTATCATGAAACGTATGTTGTTTAACGCCACGCAGGCAGAAGAACTGCGCGTGGCCATTGTGGACGGGCAAAACCTGCTCGACCTCGACATTGAAACGCTGGGCAAAGAACAGCGCAAAGGCAATATCTACAAAGGTGTCATCACCCGCATCGAGCCGTCGCTGGAGGCGTGTTTCGTCGATTACGGAACCGACCGGCACGGCTTTTTGCCGTTTAAAGAAGTATCCCGCTCCTATTTTCAGGACTACGAAGGCGGCCGCGCCCGCATTCAGGAAGTGCTCAAAGAAGGCATGCAGGTCATCGTCCAAGTGGAAAAAGACGAACGCGGCAACAAAGGCGCGGCACTGACCACCTTCATCAGCCTGGCCGGACGCTACTTGGTATTGATGCCCAACAACCCGCGCGGCGGCGGCGTATCCCGTCGTATCGAAGGCGAGGATCGGCAGGAGCTGAAAGACGCGATGGCCGAGCTGGATGTCCCCGCTGGCATGAGCCTGATTGCCCGCACCGCCGGCATCGGCCGCAGCGTGGAAGAATTGCAATGGGATTTCGACTACCTGCTGAAACTTTGGCGCGCCATCGAAGAAGCCGGCGAAGCCCATCGCGAACCCTACCTGCTTTTCATGGAAAGCTCGCTGCTCATCCGCGCCATCCGCGACTATTTCCGTCCCGACATCGGCGAAATTTTAGTGGACAACGAAGAAGTCCATGCGGAAATTTCCGAATTCATGTCGTATGTGATGCCGAACAACGTAGGCCGTCTGAAACTCTATCAAGACCATACGCCGCTGTTCTCCCGTTTCCAAATCGAACACCAAATTGAAAGCGCGTTTTCACGCAGCGTCAGCCTGCCTTCCGGCGGCGCGATTGTGATTGACCACACCGAAGCCCTGGTTTCCATCGACGTCAACTCTGCGCGTGCCACACGCG
>ERZ772979.192-NODE-192-length-49890-cov-62.921762_pt1 | contig 49890 bp, 48 predicted proteins | sample MGYA00511130_ERZ772979 | MGnify/ENA primary metagenome ERZ772979 (study PRJEB29015, sample SAMEA2738103) | human oral metagenome | biome: human oral; feature: human-associated habitat; material: saliva | place: China | collected 2186 ...
CGAGTCTGGTGACCGAAGTGGACACCGGACTCGAGGAGCTGACGCATGGTAACGATCGCCATGGTTCGTCCTTTCCCCGCAAGTCGCGAGTGATCAGTGGGGTCTCCCCCGGGTTTATCGGTTTTCTGTGCGCTTGGCGCACCCTGGTGCCATGACCAGCGACCATCCCCGAAGGGACCGAAGCCGCCACGCCTCACTGCCTTCTCGGTTTCGGGCGGACAGCGATAAATGACACGCGAAGTCACCTGCACAAGGCAAGTGCCCAACAATGTTACCGCACAGGCACTCGTTGTCTGATCACGGGAGGGGTGTGAGTGTGCTGACTTTCACGTCGATGAACGAGGCGTGGGTTGGTTGTCTCCGTCACGCACAGTCGGAAGTGGGCATTGACCGCTATCCACAGGGACCCGGACCTGTCGCAGCCTGTGCACAGGCTTACTCGTTCGGGTGGATTCGGCCTGGTGGCGAACGCAGAGTGAAGAGATGAGTTCATTACGTTGTTACCACCGTCGGCTGAGCGCTGTCCTCGCCGCATGTGTATCGTGCTGTCTCTTGCTTGTCGTGTGCATGCCCGCCCGATCTGCGCGCCGTGGTGAGCGCTGGCAGTGGCCGAGCGGCTCACCCGTTCCCGTTGTGTCCGCGTTCGCTGCGCCCGTCCACGATTGGTTGCCAGGTAGGCGCGGCGTCACCCTGGCATATCCGGGCGGCTCACCCGTGCACGCGTGTGATTCCGGCACGGTTACGTTTGCGGGCCAGGTGGGCGGACACTGGGTCGTCTCGATCCAGCACGATGTGCGCGGGCGCACCGTTTGGTCGACATATCTTCCGGTCACGCCGAGCGTAAAAGTCGGAGACACCGTCACGAAGGGCGCGCAGATCGGCCTCGTCGAGGAGGAATCGGAAACTCTGCACTGGGGGGCGAAAATCGGGCCGAAAACGTACGTCGATCCGATCCGCCTGACGGTGGCAAGACCTCGGCTCCTCCCCTGGAACGGGTAGAGCCAGCGGACACCTCAGGCGCGCGGATGAGCGCGCTGGTAGATTGCGCTCAGCCTGGCGGTGTCGACGTGCGTGTACCGCTGGGTTGTCGACAGCGACGCATGCCCCAGCATTTCCTGAACGGCACGCAGATCAGCCCCTCCCTGGAGGAGGTGAGTCGCCGTGGAATGCCTCAGCCCATGCGGAGCAATGTCGTGCACGCCCGCTCTAGCGGCCATTTTGTGGACCATTGTGCGTATGACACGCGGATCGATGCGCCCCCCTCGGTCTCCTAAGAACAACGCGTTACCACTGGTATCCCCCATGAGCTGAGGCCGACCGCGCACGAGCCAGTGATCAAGCGCCCGAGCCGCTGGAGGACCGTAGGGCACCACCCGTTCCTTGTTCCCCTTGCCGAGGACGCGCACTGTCAGCGCATCACGGTTCAGTGAGGACACGTCAAGGGCACACACCTCGGAGACACGAAGTCCGCACGCGTAGGTTAGCTCGAGGATCGCCCAGCTTCGTATTTTGGCAGGGCTGCCACCGAGTGCTTCGTCGCGTGCCGTATTAATGAGGGCGCGCGCGTCCGATTCGTCGAGAGGCACCGGCAGACGCTGGTCGGCACGCGCACTCGTGAGCGCCGCCGCAGGGTCGTTGTCCAGGATTTCCTCCCGCACCGCCCACGCTGTGAAATTACGGATGGCAGCAGTGTGGCGAGCGATCGTTGAGCGGGCACCCCCTCTGGTCAGCGTGTCTGCTAGCCACGAACGGATGCGACGCTGCGTGAGCACTGCTCGAAGCTGAACGACCGACGCATCCGGGCTAAGCCCGAGGAATTCCAGGAGCGAACGCAGGTCCCCCAGATAGGCGTCCACGGTATGCTCGCTCATCCGACGGCTCAGGCGCAAGTATCTCCCCCACTGATCGCCAACGGACTCACTCATGCGCTCATCCTACGGTGTCAGGTCCCGGTCTGCGTGCCCACCCACGGGTCGAACTCGTGACAAGTCCGGCCACTGACAGGTCCATCAGAGCGCGGTTAACTTCGCCTCGTTCGAGTCCCGCGGACACGCAAATCGCCGCCACGTCGGCCGGCGAACTACGAGGCAGTGCCTCCCACACGCGACGCGGAATGGAAGCCAGCGCGCTGATTCCGCGGTCCTCCTCAACCGGCATACCAAACAGAGGTGTCTCGCTATCGACCGAAATGGGACCGGCCAGTTCCGCGGCGTCTTTCCCGTCACGAATGATCGTCGCGCCGTTACGCGCCAGCTCGAGGCATCCCACCGACATGGGGGCATCGACGGCCCCTGGAACGGCTCCCAGCTCGCGTCCGCTAACCATTGCCCAGCGTGCCGTTGCGAGAGCACCTGATCGTGCCCCGGCCTCGACAACGATCGTTGCGGCACTCCAGGCCGCGATAAGCCTGTTACGAGTGAGGAAACGCCACTTCGCGGGTCTGGCCGTGGGAGACACCTCAGAGATGAGCGCCCCTCCGCCCGCGATCATCGCGCGGAAGTCCTCCGTGTGACTCGCCGGGTAAGGGTTGAGGACACCACCGGCCAGGATGCACACCGTCGCACCGCCACCCGCAAGCGCGCCGCGGTGTGCTTCGATGTCGATACCAATAGCTCCTCCCGATACGACGGTGTAGCCGACGCGCGCCAGGTGGTAGGCAATGTTGCGCGCGCACCTGCCCCCGGCTCCTGTCGAGGCGCGAGCGCCGACGATCGACACATGTCCGTCACTCCGGGCGCTTTCAGGTAGGGTTCCGAGCACCCACAGGCCGAGAGGTTCGTTGTCTCCGAGGCACGACAGCTGCGAAGGCCACCGAGGATCGGAGGGGGTGATCAGGGAACCGCCGGCGCGCTCGATGCGCGCAAGGTCGCGGTCAGCATCGACCGACAATGCTCGCTCGCGCCACCGACCCCATTGGTGGTGCCAGTCAACGTGTCCGTAGGCGTTCAATTCGCGGGGCACGCCTTTCCAATCGTTCTGGAGCCATTCGCGTCCCGCACGGTCTCCGAGCAGAGTGCGCACGACACGTGCTGAGTTTTCGGCTGGTTCGGCCACGGCAGACCACCAGGCGGCCTCCCATGTGTGAGCGTCATGTGTCATGATCGTGTCCGTTCCGCAGCTGTTGCGCTGCAACGATATGGTCGAGTGTTGGGCGGCGGGTGCCTTCTAAGTCAGCCAGCGTCCATGCCAGGCGCAGCATGCGGTCAATGCCGCGCATCGACGACTCTCCGGCATCAACGAGTCGGTCAAGGTAGGCCACCAGGCCCGCATCAATGCCGCTATGACGCCTGATCCACGCGCCTGGCAGCTGCGCGTTGCAGACCCACGGAGTCGCGGCAAGACGATGCCGCGAGCGTTCACGCGCCTCACAGACACGGCCTTTTATGGCGGCAGAATCGTGCACTGTGCCTACAGCCATATCGGCTCGCGTCGGAGTGTGCACGTCGATACGGATGTCCATGCGATCGAGCAGTGGGCCGGATAGGCGCGCCATGTATCGCCTCTTTGCAATGGAGGAACACGTACATCGTCGGCCACCCTTGCGTCCTCCACACGGGCATGGGTTTGAGGCCATTACCAGTTGAAACGAGGCAGGGTAGCGCGTGTGGATTCCTGAGCGATGCAGGTTGACGACCCCTGTCTCCAGGGGTTCACGCAGGGAATCGAGGACCGAGGGAGCGAACTCCGCGGCTTCGTCGAGGAAGAGGATTCCGCCGTGGGCCAGCGAGGCAGCGCCCGGCGTGAGCGTGCGCGATCCTCCGCCGATGAGGGCCGCCATGGTGACGGAATGATGGGGGGCTTGGAAGGGCGGGTGTGTGACCAGACCGACACCAGCTGGTACTAGCCCTGCAACGGAATGCAGGGAGGTGGTCACCAGTGCGGTGTCCGGGTCAAGGTTCGGCAGGATCGTGGGAAGGCGCGAGGCCAGCATCGTCTTGCCAGAGCCGGGTTCTCCGAGGAGGAAGACGTGATGGCCCCCCGCTGCCGCGACTTCCATTGCTGCGACAGCCTCTGGTTGTCCACGTACATCCGCCATGTCGAGCGGAGGCTGCGCATCCACAGAGCGAACGACCTTGCGCGTTCCCATTCGTCCGCGGAACGGAGCTTTGAGCGCTTGTCCCCCACCCCAGGAGATCAGATCGGCTAGGTGCGAAAAGCTGATAACTTCGATACCGGTAACAAGGTTTGCTTCGCTGGCGCATGAGGCTGGGACAATGACGCGGCGTACCCCGCGTGAGCGGGCGGCGAGCACAGCGGGTAGCACCCCGCGGACGGCTTGAATGCTGCCGTCCAGTGCGAGTTCACCGATGATCACACTGTCCTCGAAGGCCAGCGGAGAAACCAAGCCAGTGGCCAGCGCGATGGACGAAGCGATGGCCAGGTCAAAGCCCGAGCCGGATTTGGGGATGCCAGCTGGAGAGAGATTGACGGTGATGCGTTGATCCAGCACGTCCAGGCCACACGATTCGAAAGACGCGCGCACTCGATCGCGAGCCTCACGAACCGACGTGTCCAGCAGGCCCACGAGTGTAAAGGCCACAAGCCCCGCCCCCGCGTAGGTTTCGACATCAACCAGGTGCCCTTCGATGCCGACGACACTGATTGAGTAGGTGCGGGCAAGACCCGGCCCGTTCATTGCACGCCTCGCAGCCATAAGGTCTGTGCCCCACGTGTGCGCAGGTCCACGCCGGATCCCGGTGCTGTCGGCCAGTCGCGCAGTGCCCGCGCGTTAAGGGTCAAGGCGACAACGTCGATGCGGACCCGAGACCCGAGATGGCCTCGTTGCCGACACCACGCTCCAGTGAGCGCACGAAGACGAGCGACTTTACGTGGATCGACTGAGGCTAACGCGCTGCCCTTCCCCCGTCCCACCCGGGTGCGCACCTCAACTATCACCGTCCACGCTTGAGCCGAGTCAGTGTCGTCAAGTGCGATGATGTCGAGTTCACCTCGTCTTCCATCGCGCCAATTGCATTCCAGAACCCGCAGTCCAGCCTCTTCGATCATGAGGCGTGCCGTATATTCCCCGGCCGCGCCCAAGACCTTCCGATCGGGCCGTGTTGAGTATTCCATGTTCTCTCACCTCCACCACCACACTGCATCGGGGATAGACGGCCCTTCAACGCGGAAACCGCCCCCTGTGGATAGGGGGCGGCGAACAATAGTGGCTGTGGATAGGCCCGCAGCAACGGCGGGCCTGTGGATATGGAGAGTCAGGGGATGTCAAGCTCGGGCTTTGACAGCTCTTCGACGTTGACATCCTTGTAGGTGATGACTCGTACCGAACGCACGAAACGCGACGAGCGATAGATGTCCCAGACCCACGCGTCGGTGAGCGTGAGTTCAAAAAACACGTCCCCTCCTACCGGTCGTGCTTGGACATCGACGTGGTTGCACAGGTAGAAGCGCCTCTCAGTTTCCACGACGAACTTAAACAAGCCGATGACGTCCCGGTACTCCTTGAAAAGCTCCAGCTCCAGGTTGTTTTCGTAACCTTCGATTTCTTCGCTCACGGACCCATCATGCCGGGCGCGTCGCTGCATCTCGCCGAGCTGACCCGGCGCGCCCTACTTTGTGGGGTTTGTCGGCATCTTCCACGAGCGGCGATGAAAATCGCTGACACCCAGGTGCGCGATGGCACGTGCATGCGCGACCGAACCGTATCCTTTGTTGGAGGCCCACCCGTATCCGGGGTCCTCCACCTCACTCATGAGGCGATCACGCGAAACCTTGGCGAGAACCGAGGCGGCGGCGACGACCGCGCACGTTAGGTCAGCTTTGACCTGCATGTGCACGGGCAGGTCAACGCCGAAAGGGTCATCCGGACCGTCGAGTGTCCCGAATAGATCAACGGGGGCACTGAGCCAATCGTGTGATCCATCCAATAGGACGCCTCCGGGGACGAGGCCGTGGCTGGCGACCTCGGCCAGGGCACGTCGTCCGGCGAGGCGCAGGGCAGCGATAATCCCCCATTGATCGATTTCCTGTGGGGACGCGTAGCCGACGAACGACGCTAGCACCCAGGCCTGGATGGGCTTGACGAGGCTCTCGCGTCTGCGCGCGGTCAGCGCCTTGGAATCGGTGAGTCCCTCGGGTACGGGCGGCGCATCTGCACCGATGAGGGCGACACCGACGGCGACGGGGCCGGCTAGGGCGCCGCGTCCCACTTCGTCCATGCCGGCGACGACTCCCCACCGCTTCGCGAGGGAGAGTTCAAGATCGCGTGAGGCTGTAATCATGATGGGTCGGGGACGGAGGAGAACACCTCCGGATGCCCGACGTCACTCGACCAGCGCGAGATTGGCCAGATCACTGCCTGGACGGTACCCACGACCGAGGACACGGGCACGTAAGGCGACTGCCCCTCGCCCATGTGATAGCGCGAATCCGCGGAGTTTGAACGGTTATCGCCCATGACCCACAGGTGTCCCTCCGGAACCGTGATGTCGAATGATCGTTCGCCGCACGGACTTTGCCCATTGGCGACGTAGGGTTCGTTGATTTCGACCCCGTTGACGCTCACTTTGCCGCTCGCGCTCTCGCAGGTAACGCGATCACCTCCGACACCGATGACGCGTTTGACAAGGGTCTGTTCGCCGCCGCCGGGCACAAAGCCCGTGAACTCCCCGAGTCTGCGCGCCGCCGACGGCGAGGCAACCGACGTCGTTCCGAGCCATCCGAGTGTGTCGTCGAAAACGACGACATCGCCGCGATGAATATTAGAGCGCAACGCGTCCACGCGAGACACGGCGATGCGATCATCCTCGACCAGCGTGTTGCGCATCGAGGGAGAGGGAATCCAGAAAACCTGGACAACGAAGGCGCGCAGGAGGGAGGAAATCACCAGTGCGACGACGATGATCATCAGGATTTCGCGCAGCCATACCAGGGGGTTACGCCGGGCGCGCGCTTCGGCGCGTTCACGATCGCGTAACGAGGGAGCATGCACCGGTCCGAGCTCGGTTCCTGCGGTCGGGCTCATGCGTCCTCCTCCTGAATTCGTCAACGTTCCAAGGATACGGCGAGGCCCGACACCGGCGCGCGGTGTCGGGCCTTTCCGTGAAAAATGCCAAGGCGCGTGGCCGCTGGCCTCACTCGGCCTTGCCGGAGCGGTGCTCCTTGATCTTCGCGGCCTTGCCGTGACGCTCACGCAGGTAGTAGAGCTTGGCGCGGCGCACGTCGCCCTTGGTGACGACCTCGATGTGGTCGATCGTGGGGGCGTGAACCGGGAAGGTACGCTCGACGCCCACGCCGAAGGAAACCTTGCGGATGGTGAACGTGGAGGACACGCCGTGGCCGCGACGAGCGATCACGACACCCTGGAAGACCTGGATACGGGAGCGGTTGCCTTCGATAACCTTCACGTGCACCTTGAGGGTGTCGCCCGCGCGGAACGGCGGGATGTCATCGCGCAGCGAAGCCGCATCAACGGCGTCCAGCTTCTGCATTTTTTCTCCTTGACGCCTTCGCCGCAGGTCGGGGGCGCCTGGTTGGGCGGGCCTGTGCCCGCTCATTCGGTCGTCCGATCGTGCGCCTCGGTGTCCCCCTGCGGCAGGATCAACCGCGCACAATCTTACTAATTATCCCACGCGACCCCTTGTTCAGGGGAGCGTTGCGCCGCCCGTCGGGGTGAGATCACGCACCATGACGATGTCGTGGTTGAGGACGCCACCGACGTCGAAGGTCCTGGTGGAGCGTCTGCGGAAGCCGTGGCGCTTATAGAAAGCCTGGGCTTTCTTGTTGGCGCGGTTCGTCCCGAGCGCGAGGGAGGCGTGCCCACAGTGGGCGGCGTCGCTCGCTGCCGCCTCCACGAGGGCGTCGGCGATGCCGCTGCCCCGCCACGGCGCGTCGACGTAGCACTTCGACAGGTAGGCGGCGTCCGCCTCGACCTTTCCGGGGCGAACGAGTTCGGGTGGGATGGCGTCCTTGCCGACGATGGTGAGGGTGTAGCCGACGAGGTGGGCGTCGATCTGCGCGACGAGGATCCTGTGGCGCGTCGGGTCAGCGAGCATGGCGTCGAACATATCCGGCCCGAGTTCGGCGGCAATGAACGCGTCGATAGCTGCGCGCGGCAGCTCGGGCGGGCACGCCTCGGGGAAGGTACGCGAGGCGAGAGCGCTGAGCTGTGCGGCGTCGCCGGGTTCGCCCTGGCGAATCGACACCGGACGCGCGCTGCCCTCACGCGGGTAGGCGACGCCGCAGGCGGCCAGGGCCGCGCGGTCCTCACGTCCGAGCGAGTCGGCGCGAAGCTCCAGCGCCAGGTCCGGGCGAACAGCCGCGGTCTTCTCGATGGCTCGGTCTCGCCGCCAGCGCTCGATGGCCGCATGGTTGCCTCCCAACAGGACCTCGGGGACCGGGCGGGAACGGAACTCCCGGGGCTTTGTAAACACGGGGTATTCGAGCAGACCTGCGCCCGAGTAGGATTCCTCAACAAGAGAGTCCGGGTTGCCCATGAATCCGTCGAGGAGGCGCGCGACTGCCTCAGCGAGAACCATTGCAGCCACCTCACCACCGTTGAGCACGTAGTCGCCGATGGAGAACTCCAACACCTCGATACCCACTCCCCGATAGTGCTCGGCAACGCGCGCATCGATCCCCTCATAACGCCCGCACGCGACGATAATCTGATCGGCGCGAGCCAGGTCCTCGACCAAAGGCTGGGTGAGCGGTGTGCCCGACGGAGTCGGGATCGCGAGAATACGCCGGGACGAGGCCGGGGCGGCGTCCTCGTCACCGGCGCGCAGCGAGATGGCGAGCACCTCATCGAGGGCACACGCCCACACGTCCGCGCGCATGACCATGCCGGCGCCACCACCATAGGGAGTGTCGTCGACGCTGCGGTGCTTACCGGTAGCCCACTGCCGCAGGTCATGGGCAGCGAGGGTCACGAGGCCGACGTCCTTCGCCTTGCCCATGAGGGAGAGGGTCAAGGGCGCGAAATAGTCGGGGAAAATGGAGATGAGATCAAAACGCACGCTACTTGCCGTCCCGCTCAGATACGGCCTGGTCATCGAACAAGCCTGGAGGCGCGTCAATGACGACGAAACCACCCTCCACGTCGACAGTCGGCACAAGCTGAGTGACGAAGGGAACCATGACGGTGCCAGCCTCAGTCGTGACGAGCAACAGGTCCTGGGCGGCACCGGGGGTCAAGCCGCTGACGGTACCGAGCGCCTCACCACTCGGTGCGCGGGCTGCAAGACCCTTGAGCTGATGCGGATACCAGGCGCCCTCCTCCTCATGCTCCTCAACGAGCAGTCGAGCGCCACGCAACGCTTCAGCATCCTCGCGCGACACGCACTCCTCGAAAGATGCCAGGACGCGATCCTTGTGGACGCGGATGGATCGGACCGTCACCACGGCACCGCGTCCCGCGACGTCCAGGCGCGCACCCGGTGTCAAAATCTCCGGGTCGTCGCTGCGAACGTCGAGAATGACCTCGCCGCGCAGACCGTGGGCGGGGCCGACGATAGCGGCTGTGAGCTGCATGGGATCTCCTCATCATGAACTGGGATCTGTCCGAAGGATACAACGAAGGGGTCCGGCATCGCCGGACCCCTTCGTGACGTGTGCGAGTCTTACTCGCGATCCGTGTCAACAACGTCGACTCGGACTGTGCCGCGCGTCGACAGCGCACCCATGACGGTGCGCAGCGCGCGAGCCGTCCGACCGCCACGCCCGATGACTCGACCCAGATCCTCGGGGTTCACACGAACCTCCAGGAGCTGACCGCGTCGCATCGAACGAGGGGTCACCTCGACATCTTCGGGGTGGTCAACGATGCCGCTGACCAGGTGCTCCAACGCGTCGGCGAGCATGCTCAGGCATCCTCTCCGGCGGCCTCTTCGGAAGCCTTCTCGGCCTCGGCGGCGGCTGCGGCAGCAGCGGCCTCTTCCTCGGCTTTCTTCGCGGAAGCGGCGGCCTTGGACTTCTCAGCCGCAGCCTCGGCGTCCTTGACGGCTTGCTCGGCCTGGGCGGCCTTGTCAGCCTCGGAGACCTCCACGCGGGAAACCGCGTCGGCCTTGCCGTTGAACTTGGCGATGTCACCGGTCAGGACCAACAGGTTGCGGACCTGGTCGGAGGGCTGAGCGCCGACACCGAGCCAGTACTGGGCGCGCTCAGAGTCGATGCGGATGATCGACGGGTTGGGCTGAGGATCGTAGTAGCCGACCTCTTCGATGACGCGTCCGTCGCGCTTCTTGCGGGAATCAACGACGACGACACGGTACTGGGCGGCGTGGATCTTACCCACGCGCTTCAGGCGAATTCGAACTGCCACTTGTGTGGTCTCTCCATTTCAGAATTGGTGTGGACCTTCGCGTCCCAAGGTGGGAAACACAGGGGTCGCATCGGACCGGGACACGACGATACGCAGTGAGAGGGTCTACGAACCGTCGGGTACAGCTAGCGATTATGCCACAGATTGGGCCGAATTCCCACATGGACCCCTGACTCTCCCCCCAGCGATACGGTTAGATCAATCACTACGATGATGTGAGTCAGGGACGCTGCCAAGCGAGAACTCCCCCGACGTAGACGGCGGTTGGGCGAGCGAGCGCAAGAGGATCGGTGCGCGGATCCTCGTCGAGAATCAGCAGGTCGGCTTCCCCTCCCTCAACGAGACCCGGCCCCCCCAGGTAGCGCTGGCTGATCCACGTGGACGCATCGATGACGGCCTGAGAGGTTGCTCCCCATCGCTTCCACAGGTCAAGCTCGCCCGCGATCGACCCATGCTCCTGGTAACCTCCCGAATCTGTACCTTGGAGCAGGAGGACGCCCTGGTCGAGGAGCATTAAAAAGTGCTCGCGACGCCGCTCATACATAGCCCGCATCGTGGCGGCATACACGGGGTACTTGGTGCCCGCCTGGGCAGCAAAATCCGCGAAAAGCTCCACCTGGCGAAGCGTCGGCGTCACGGCGATGCAACGCTTAGCGATCTAGGCGGCCTGGTCAGCGTCAATACCGCTGCCGTGTTCAATGTCATCGACCCCAGCCTCAATAAGCGAGTCGATGACGCGGTGAGAGAAAGCATGGACCGCGATGCGAGCCCCGGCCTCGTGAACGGCGGCCACAGCCTCGCGAAGAACTGACGGATCCCACAGGGGCATGAGGTCCGCTTCCACGCCACCCGAGCGATCAATCCAGTCGCCGACAATTTTGACCCACCCATCCGAGCGCGCCGCCATGTCGAACAGGACAGCAGGTAGCTCGCGTTGTTCCCCGACATCGACGGGCAACCCCCGCATGTAGCGCTTCGGACGAGCGACGTGACGCCCACAGCGGATCAGCCGAGGTCCAACCAGGGAAGCGACGCAAGAATTATCGACAGGCACGCCACAGTCGCGCACGAGAGTGACGCCACTGGCTACTGTGGCCCGAGCCTGACGCACCATCTCGTCGGCGTCGACCGGACCATCCTTGGAATACCCGACGTGACAGTGAGCATCGACCAATCCAGGGACGATGAAGCACGAACGCTGCCCGCGAGTGTCCCCCTCGGCGCATACCCGCCGAATAATCCCATTGGAGACGGACCACGTACCCTTCACCCACTGCGGGCGAACAGACGCATCATCGGCCCACAGGCACACGCCGCTGACGAGCATACGATCAGAGCCGCCCAAGCATTCGCTTGACGTCGTCGGGCAGATCGTCAAAAGTCGGACGCGGCGCGGGGACCCCAGTCGGTGCGCCAAACGAGGATCCCTGAGCGGCGTTGCGTTCCGTCGGGGGTAGCATCGCCTCGAGTTCTTGCTGGCGGCGCTTCGCCGGATTACCGGAGCGAGCCTTCTTCTTCACGCGCGCACGCTGAGCCTGCGCCTTGCGAGCATTCGCCTTCTGTTTGGCCTTGCCGCCGCGCCCAGGAAGAGCACCCATGCCAGGCACGCCAGCACCCATCTGGCCCATCATGTCGCGCGCAGCCTCGAAGCGTTGGACGAGCTGGTTGACCTCAGCGACGGTCGTACCGGAGCCTCGGGCGATACGTGCACGGCGCGAACCGTTAAGGATAGAAACGTCCTCACGCTCCGCGGGAGTCATCGAACGAACAATGGCCTCGACGCGATCAACCTCGCGCTCGTCGAAGTTCTCGATCTGGTCGCGCAGCTGCGCAGCCCCCGGGATCATGCCGAGCATCTTCTTCATGGAACCCAGCTTCTTGATCTGCTGGAGTTGACTGAGGAAGTCTGCGAGGGTCAGCTCACCGGCCAGTGCCTTAGCGGCGACCTTCTCGGCTTCCTCGGCATCCATCTTCTTTTCGGCCTGCTCAATGAGGGTGAGAATGTCACCCATGTCGAGGATCCGCCCGGCCATGCGGTCCGGGTGGAAACGCTCGAAATCGTCAAGGCCCTCACCCGTGGAAGCGAAGAGGATAGGCGCCCCTGTGACGCCGCGCACGGATAACGCTGCGCCGCCTCGCGCGTCACCGTCCAGCTTGGACAGCACGACTCCAGTGAAACCGACACCGTCACGGAAGGCTGTGGACGTCGAAACGGCGTCTTGGCCCACCATTGCGTCTAGGACAAACATAATCTCGTGCGGTTTCACCGCATCACGGATCGCGATCGCCTGGCCCATCATCTCCTGGTCGACGCCCAGCCGACCAGCCGTATCAACGATGACGACACTGATGCCGCTCTGGCGGGCAAACTCAACACCCGAGCGTGCGACCTCAACGGGATTGCCGACGCCGTTACCCGGCTCAGGGGCCCACACCTTGACCCCGGCGCGTTCACCGACGACCTGAAGCTGCTGGACGGCGTTCGGACGCTGAAGATCGGAGGCCACGAGCAGGACAGTCTTACCTTCCTCACGCAGCCATTTGCCAAGCTTTCCAGCGAGCGTCGTCTTACCGGCACCCTGGAGGCCGGCGAGCATAAAAACAGTCGGACCGGAGTCAGCAAAGGAGAGCTCACGAGTCGCACCGCCCAGAATCTCCACGAGTTCGTCATGAACAATAGAAACGACCTGCTGGCCGGGGTTCAAGGCCTTCGAACGAGCCGCGCCGTAAGCCTTCTCGCGCACCTGGGACGTGAACTGGCGAACGACAGGGAGGGCAACATCCGCATCGATCAGGGCGCGACGAATGTCGGAAATCGCCTTGTCGACGTCCGACTCGGTCAGGACCCCGCGGCTGCGCAGGGTGCGGAAGGATTGGGTCAGGCGATCTGACAGGTTTCCAAACACGTGATCTCTCCCAAGATGGCGACAGTACTAGGCCAGAGTAGCGCACCTCGGCCCCGGTCGTAGGACCGGGGCCGAGGAGAGCAGCATGGAGGGGACTCTAGGCGTTGCCCACGATCGCGTCAACGAAGCCTTGCGGATCGAAGGGGGCCAGATCATCTGCGCCTTCACCGAGACCGACAAACTTCACGGGAACACCCAGGGCACGCTGAACCGAGACGACGATACCTCCCTTTGCGGAGCCATCAAGCTTCGTCAAGACGATGCCGGTCACGCCGGTCGCCTCCGCGAAAACTTCGGCCTGCTTCATACCATTCTGGCCGGTGGTGGCGTCCAAGACGAGGATGACCTCGCAGACGGGCGCTTGCTTTTCCATAACGCGCTTGATCTTGCCGAGCTCGTCCATCAGGGTCGACTTGTTCTGCAGGCGGCCCGCGGTGTCGACGAGGACGACGTCCACATCGCGCGAGATTCCCTCGCGCACGGCCTCGAAGGCGACGGATGCCGGGTCGGCACCCTCACGATCACTCCTGACGACGTCGACACCCACGCGCTCACCCCAGGTGGCGAGCTGATCGGCGGCGGCCGCGCGGAAAGTGTCAGCGGCGCCCAGAAGAACGGTCTTGTCCTCCGCGACAAGAATGCGGGCAAGCTTGCCCACGGTCGTGGTCTTGCCGGTACCGTTAACACCGACCATCAGGACGACGGCGGGCTTGGTGACATCATCGGCCTCTGGACGGGTCAGGTCGAGGGAACGATCCATGTCGGGACCGACGAGGGCCAGGAGTTCCTCACGCAGGATCTCGCGGATGCGTGCCTCGTCGCTCGTGGACTCGACGGCGACGCGACGCTTGAGGGCCTCCATGAGGGAATCAGTGGCCTCGAGGCCGAGGTCGGCGATCAGGAGGGATTCTTCAATCTCCTCCCAATCGGCGGCGCTGAGCTGACCACGACTGAGTACTCCAAGGATGGCGCGGCCCAGGGAACCGGACGAGGCAAGCCGTTCGCGCAGGCGCTGCATGCGCGAACGCACAGGTTCGGGGCGCTCGACACTTGGCTCCTGCGCAGCTTCTTCTTCGGCGACCGGGTTCTCATCTTCCTCGGCGACCGGACTCGCGTTTTCAGCGGTCGGGCCAGCGCGCGGCTGCTCGGCTGGCTCCTCCTCAGATTCGATAGGCGTTGGGCTCTCGCCTTGGGCGGACACCCGGGACTCAACCGTGATGGTCACGTCGTCGGTGGAAGGGCGTCGGGCGCTGACGGCGAGGCGAATAACCACGCCGATAAGCACAGCGAACACCACAGCGACGACAACCGCCCACGGCGTGTGAAGGAATGAAACAAATGCGTCCATGGGGTCATTATCCCCCATGGACACATTCGGATGAAAGAGGCAGTGAGTTCGTGGTTCCTTAACGGCCCTCCGCGTGACCTCCCTTACGCCCTCGGTCGAAGCGACCGCTCATCCGCTCGGTAACGTTTTCGAGGCGATCCACGCCCGGGAGGCGGTCGGCATCGAAATACGCATTGGAAGTGTCAGCGCTAAGCAGGAGGGATTGCAAAGAAGCAGTACGCGGTGTCACGGGTCCGTCACCCGAGCCAGAGGCGCGCTTGGGCAGGGAATGGCTCTTGACGTCCTCCTTCAGCTCTTCGCCCTCACGCCTAATGACCCCCTTCCAATCGTCGGCACTGCGCCTCGACAGTGCGAGCGCGGCAACGACACCACCCGCAACGACGAGAACAAGGACGACAGTCACGACAAGAATCAGTGCACCCTCAAGCATGTCTTCATCCTGCCCTACCGCACGCTCAGCGGCGAGAGTGCCACCCGATACTGACCGCATTGTGACAATAATGTCACGGGCCGGGAACGCGATGGTCCCGGCCCGTGCGTGGCGTATGAGGTACGGTCAGTCGAGATAGTCTCGAAGCACCTGCGAACGCGAGGGGTGACGCAGCTTCGACATGGTCTTGGATTCAATCTGACGGATGCGCTCGCGCGTAACACCGTAGACCTTGCCGATCTCGTCGAGGGTCTTAGGCTGGCCGTCCCCAAGACCGAAACGCATTGAAACAACCCCCGCCTCACGTTCGGACAGTGTGTCAAGCACGTGGTGGAGCTGCTCCTGAAGCAGCGTGAAAGACACGGCATCAGCAGGCACGATAGCTTCGGAATCCTCGATAAGGTCACCGAATTCTGAGTCACCATCCTCGCCCAGAGGCGTGTGAAGCGAAATGGGTTCGCGACCGTACTTTTGAACCTCCACGACCTTCTCAGCGGTCATGTCGAGTTCCTTGGCCAGCTCTTCAGGCGTCGGCTCGCGGCCCAAGTCCTGCAGCATCTGGCGTTGGACGCGGGCGAGCTTGTTGATGACCTCGACCATGTGCACGGGGATACGGATTGTTCGTGCTTGATCTGCCATCGCGCGTGTGATCGCCTGGCGAATCCACCACGTGGCGTAAGTCGAGAACTTGTAACCCTTCGTGTAGTCGAACTTTTCGACCGCGCGGATAAGGCCCAGGTTGCCCTCCTGGATCAGATCCAGGAACTGCATACCGCGACCGGTGTAGCGCTTGGCTAGCGACACGACCAGACGCAGGTTAGCTTCGAGCAGGTGGTTCTTCGCCTGCTGGCCGTCCTGGGCGAGGAAGTGCAGCTCGCGACGCTTCCGGCTGGTCATCTCGTCAGCCTGGTTCTTCAACTTGTACTCAGCGTACAGGCCAGCCTCAATACGCCTGGCCAGGTCAACCTCCTGCTCGGCGTTGAGCAAAGAAACCTTGCCAATCTGCTTCAGGTAATCCTTCACCGGATCGGCGGTCGCGCCGGCGACCGTCACTTGCTGGACAGGTTCGTCGGTCTCATCAGAGTCGGAGACGACGAAACCACCCTTCACGTGAATACCCGCGTTTGTGCGTTCACGCAACGCCGCCCCTTCGGAAACCTTGGCGTCTTCTTCCTCTGCTTCTTCCTCAGCCTCTACCACCTCCTCGTCGTCGCTGCCGGCGCCAAGATCAGGATCCTCCAGGTCTTCGCCGATGGGTTCGAATTCCTCCTCGGATGTCTCGAGATCAGGCGTAACCTCCTCGACAACCTCGACGTCCTTCTTCTTGCGTCCGCGCGGCTTCTTGGCTGCAGCCTCCCCGTTGGCCTTCTCCTCGGGGGCGCCGCTCGCCTTCTTCGTACTCTTGCGAGGCGCAGTCTTCTTCGCGGGAGCCTTCTTCGCAGCGGACTTCTTCGCAGCGGGCTTCTTGGCGGCAGGCGACTTGTCCTCGGCACCCGAGGCAGCCCCACTCTTCGCCGACGCAGCCTTGGCGACACGCGTCGTCTTCTTCGCGGGGGCCTTCACCTCCGGGGTCTCCTCGCTGGTCGCAGAGTCCTTTGCCGAAGCGCGCGATGCACTCACACGGGTCCCTTTCGTTGATGGGTATGCACAACAGAGCCGATTGCAAATCGGCATACCACGCCCATTTTAGTGCGTTACCCGCGAGTTTTCCTGACGGTAGGTGTGAATCTTCCCAGCTGCGCCGCGCCCGCCCACAACCGTCCATTAGAGTAACCATATGAGTCTGAGCGAGAGTTTCTCAATGCTGCGTCCCCACATCGACGAGGCCACAACCACCGCGCTGGCCAGCCTCCTCACCCGCGTGGGAACCACACAACGCTCAACGAATTTCGCCGAGGCGGTGGTGGCCTCAACATCCGGAGGCAAGCGTTTTCGTGCGCTCATGGCACACGTCGGCTGGTCTTTGACATCCGGCCTGCCTCTCACGCAAGCTTCCCTGCCACACCTGTCCGCGGCCCTCGAACTCTACCAGGCGAGTGCTCTCGTCCACGACGACATCATTGATCACGCTGACGAGCGCCGAGGCGCACCCACGCCGCACCGCCGCTTGGCCGACCATCACGTATCCAGCGCATGGATTGGTTCACCCACCGATTTCGGCGATCATGCGGCCATCCTTGTCGGCGACTTCCTCTTTTCAGCTGCCGTCAATGCGGCGGATGAGCAGGCCCTGGCCCTGCGTGGCGACTCCGTGCGGGCATTCACCCGTCGTTTCGCCGACATGCACGCCGAGGTTGCACTCGGCCAATACCTCGACATCGTCGCTGAGCAGACCCCACTCGATCCGGAGCGCACGGACGCGCTGAACACCTGTGACTCCCTGGAGGTCGCACTCCACAAGTCAGCGCGGTATTCCGTCGTCCACCCGGCGGTTCTCGGAGCAATCTGCGGGGCAGCGTCACTGAGCGAAGCCCTCGGACTCATCGAGGTCCTCGAAAGGATCCTCACGCCCTGGGGGCTGGCCTTCCAACTCCGTGACGACGACCTAGGCGTCTTCGGAGACCCCGCTCTCACGGGCAAGCCTGCCGGCGACGACCTACGCGAAGGCAAACGTACCGCGTTACTGGCCCTCACCTGGGAAGCGTCCTCCCCCACCGAGCGCCGCGCGCTCACTGATGTGCTCGGGGTCGCCGAGGCCTCGGCTGAGCAGATCGAGGAAGCAAAGCAGATTGTTGAACGCAACGGCCTCGCTGCCCACGAAGCAGAGATCGCACGACTGGTCCGTGACGGTCACGAAGCCCTGGAGACAAGTGGCATCGACGCAGACGCAGCCATCATGCTGCAAGAGCTGTGTGACATCCTCACCGCTCGGCGCGCCTAGAGGCCCCGGCAAGGAAGACTCCCCTAAAACGCCAGCGTCGACGCAATCCGGTTAACCCGATGGTGACGTCCAGACGTCATCGCGTCGATCGGGCGTTCACCGAGTTCGTCCTGCATCGCGTAAAGCCAGGCGACAGACTCCTCAGGCGTAAATCCATCGTCCGCCAGAAGAGTGAGCGTGCCCTGCAGCACAGGCAGAGGTTCCCAGCCGTTAGGCCCCTTGACGATGACCTCGCGGGGAATCCCACGCTCTCCGCCCTCGCCGCGTACCTCAATGAGGACACGGTCACGAAGGAGCTGCTTCAGGCGTCGTTCTTCGATACCGAGCAAACGGCACACCTCATCGCTAGACAACAGGGTTATATCAGTACTGCTCATGATCGCAACACTACCCCATCGCGGCGCCGCACCGATGCACGCACCTCCAATGATTTGCCGAAAACTCCCATAGAATCAAACAAGTGAGCGACGAGAAGACATTTGACCAAACTGATCCACTGATCGGGCTCTTGGTCGACGAACGCTACCGGGTCACCCGCAGGCTCGCCCGCGGAGGAATGGCCACTGTGTACATCGCGCAAGACGAACGCCTTGACCGCCCCGTTGCCCTCAAGGTCATGCACCCACACCTGGCGGACTCCGATGCCTTCGTCGAACGATTCCGCCGTGAAGCACGCGCCGCCGCTCGCATCGTCCACCCGGGGGTGGTCTCCGTCTTCGACCAGGGCGTCGTCACCGGCCAGGGGTTCCTCGTCATGGAACTCATCGACGGTACCAACCTGCGTCAGCTTCTGCGCGCACAAGGAGCGTTCACGATCCCCCAGGCTCTGCGCTATACGACCGACACGCTCGAGGCGCTGCGCGCCGCCCACCGCGTCGGTGTCATCCACCGCGACATCAAGCCTGAAAACATCCTCGTTCCCTCCGATGGACCCGCGAAGGTCACCGACTTTGGTCTGGCCCGGGCCGCCTCGGAGGTATCGATGTCGTCCACAGGCAACATGCTGGGCACCGTCGCCTACATCGCCCCCGAGATCGCGACAACGACTGAGGCGGATGCACGCTCCGACATCTATTCCGTGGGCATCATGCTCTATGAGATGCTCACGGGTTCCGTGCCGTGGGCAGACGAGACTCCCCTGCAGATCGCCACCCATCACGTCTCCGACGACGTGCCCAGCCCATCAACCGCCCAACCGTGGATTCCCCGAGAAATCGACGACCTCGTCGCCGCTCTCACAGCGCGCAACCCAGCGAATCGCCCAGCTGACGCATCCGAGGCTATCGATCTTGTAACGCGCGCAGCCGCAGCCATTCCCTCTGAACTGAGCAACCGACGCGCCGACATCGCAATGAAGAACACGCAGGATGGTGCCCAGACAAGCGCACTCAACACCGAGGTTTTATCCTCCCAATTCACGAGGCCGCTGCCGGTGCCCGCGTCACGAACCATCGCGACAGTTCACACATCCGCTCCCCCGCCCCCGCCTGCGCCCAGGACCGCCATGAAGAGTCGCCGCCGTGCGCTCACCTGGATCGCGCTCGTCACTCTGCTCCTCATCGTCGCTGGCATCGGCGGGCGCTGGTGGTGGACCGAATACGGTCCCGGCTCCTACCTGACAATGCCCGAGACAACGGGACGTCCCCTCACCGACGTGCAAACGGACCTGGGCGCCCTCGGATTGACCTCCCAAGTCGAAGAAGAGTTCTCCGACGACGTTTCCAGCGGCGCCGTTACCCGCTCCGACCCGCAAGGTGGACAGTCCGTGCACAAGCGAGCAACTGTCCAACTGTACGTATCAAAAGGCGTAGACATGAAGACCGTCCCCGATGTCACTGGCAAGAGCCAGGACGAGGCGGGGCGTACCCTGAGCGACGCCGGGCTCGGAATCGGTTCTGTCACCGACGCATACTCCGAGGACGTGCCCCAGGGACAGGTCGTCTCCCAGTCGGTGAGCGCTGGAACCTCCATCGCACACGATTCAACCGTCGACATTGTCCTGTCCAAAGGCCGCGAGCCCTTGACCGTTCCCTCCCTGAGCGGACTCGGCGCCGACGCAGCCAAAGCCACAATCGAAGCCCTCGGCCTCGTGGCCTCACCCTCCGAAGCCTACTCCGACACCGTTGCTGCCGGCCAAGTCATCTCCCAGCAAACCCGCGAAGGCTCCACACTTTACCGCGGAGACTCCGTCGCCTACACCGTGTCGAAGGGGCCCGAACAAGTGGCCGTCCCCGATGTGGTCGGCCTCCAGCGAGAAGACGCCAAGAACCGACTCGAAACCGCCGGTTTTACCGTTAAAGAGGAAGCCATCCTCGGCGGGTTCTTTGGAACCGTTCGTTCCACCGACCCAGCAGGCGGCACGATGGCCAAAAAAGGATCCACGGTCACGATCACAATCGTCTGAGGAGTCGCGCGCACCGACTCACCGATGACGCTGCACTGACGAAGCCCGGCCTCGTTCATCACAAACGAGGCCGGGATCGCGTATGAGCAGTAGAAAACTCACCCCTCGTTGGAAGCAGACCCCTTCGCCAGATACTGGGCGACCTGGAAGGCCATCTCCAGGCTCTGCTGGTGGTTCAGCCGCGGATCCACGAGCGTCTCGTAGCGATCGCGCAGAGATTCATCGTCAATGTGCTCCGACCCGCCGACCACTTCGGTGACATCGTCACCCGTCAGCTCCACGTGCAGGCCACCCGGGACTGTGCCCACTGCCTCATGCGCCTCAAAAAAGCCACGAACCTCATCCATGACCGTCTCAAAGCGGCGCGTCTTGAAGCCGGTCGACGACGTGATCGTGTTGCCGTGCATCGGATCCGTCATCCACGTGAGCGGGCGGCCATCCTCGCGGGCAGCCTCAAGCAGTGGCGGCAAAACCTCACGAATACGATCAGCACCCATTCGGGTAATAAACGACAGGCGCCCATCCTCACCATCCGGGTTCAGCCGGTCGATGAGCGAGAGCATCTGATCGCGCGTCGTCGACGGACCCAGCTTGACCCCAATCGGGTTACGCACGCGTGAGAGCAACTCGATGTGAGCACCCTCCTCCTCACGCGTCCGCTCCCCCACCCACAGGAAGTGAGCGGACGTGTTGTAGGGTTCGCCCGTGCGCGAATCGATGCGCGTCATCGCCGACTCATACTCCAAGAGCAGAGCCTCGTGCGACGAAAACAGATCCACATCGCGCAACGTCTCAAAATCAACGCCCGCCGCACCCATGAACTTAATGGCCCGATGAATGTCTGCGGCCAACGACTCATAACGAGCGTACGCCGGATTCGACATGAAACCCTGGTTCCAGCGGTGCACCTGACGCAGGTCCGCGTAGCCACCTTTCGTGAAGGCGCGAATCAAGTTAAGCGTCGAGGCCGCATGGTTGTACAGAGCGAGGAGACGCTGCGGGTCGGGCTCGCGTGCCTCGGGGGTGAACTCGAACGAATTCACGGCGTCACCGCGGTAACTGGGCAGCGTCACGCCGTCTCGCGTCTCTACGTCGGAGGAACGCGGCTTGGCGTATTGGCCGGCGATGCGCCCCACCTTTACGACGGGCAGCGAAGCACCGTAGGTCAGCACAACAGCCATCTGCAGCAGCGTCTGGATCTTCAAACGCACGTGGTCGGCCGTCGCCTCTGCGAACGTCTCGGCGCAGTCTCCCCCCATCAGGACGAAAGCCTCGCCGCGCGACGCGGCCCCCATCCACGTGCGTAGGTCATCGACCTCGCCCGCGAACACGAGAGGCGGCTGACGGCGAAGCTGAGCCGTCACCTCGGACACGGACTCGGCATCCGCATACGAAGGTTGCTGAGCAGCGTCCAGGCCGCGCCACGTGTCCCAGGGAGCACGCTCCCCAGACTCGGGCGACCACAAACGCTCAGGGACGCGGCGGGAGTAAGGCTTACGCACAGGCTCGCCGCCGCGTCCAGGAGTAATAGAAGGAATCACGCGAAGCGACTCACTCGCCAGCCGGCTCGACGCTCTGGCCGATCTCGGCCATCATCTCGAGGAACCACGGAGCCGAGACGTCGAAAGGCTTACCGCCCGCGATACGCGGGAACGCAATGGCCTTCAGACGATCGTTGTCCTCTTCGTCGTGACCGATGACGCCAGACTCGCCCTTGAACGCACACTCGACGGCCAGGTCCGTCATCGACTTGATGAGTCGCAGGTCGTCGGCGTTCGCGCGCGAGGAACGCGAGAAGTAACCGGACTTTTGAACCATGACCTTCTCAGCGTTGATTCTCTCGGCGAACTGCTTGGCAAACCACTGGCCGGGGTTGATCGTGTCGAGCTTGACGTGGCCGAAGGGATCACGCTGAACCTCGCCACCGGCAGCCTCAATCTCCGCAATGATCTCGGGGACGCCGGCGCCCTCGGACAGGAAGATGTTAACGTTGCCCTGCTCGTCCATGATCGCCTTCAGGCGCTTCGCCTCGGCGTCCAGGTCGATCTTCATCTCGGGCACGAAGATGGCGTGGATGTCCCAACGCTCCTTGGTCAGGCCGATCGAGGGCACCCACTCCTGGGTCTTGAGCCACTCATGATAGCGCAGCGAACCCGCGGCGGTCAGCCAACCGCAGTGGCGGCCCATGATCTCGTGGATGATGAGCATGCGGGGGTTGGAGCGATGCTCACCGATGACGTTCTGGGAGTATTCCGAAACCTCTTCAGCGGCGGTCCACGCGCCCAGGGACTGGCGGATCGGCACAACGTCGTTGTCGATCGTCTTAGGCAGACCCACGACGGTGAGGTGGTAGTCGTGTTCCTCCAGGTAGGCGGCCAGGTCGGCGGCCGTCGTGTTGGTGTCGTCACCACCGATCGTGTGCAGGACGTCGACGCCGTCGGCGCGCAGCTGCTCGGCGGCCTTCTGCAGCGGATCTTCATCCTCAGACACGAGGCCGCGCTCGACGAGGTTCTTCTTGTTCGTCAGCTTGACGCGGGAGTTACCGATCGGCGAGCCGCCGAAGCGGTGCAGGACGGCGGCGTGCTTGCGCGCTTCCTCGTCCACCAGCACGTAGTTGCCGGTGAGCAGGCCGTGGTAGCCGTTCTGGTAGGCGATGATCTCAACGGTGGGATCAATTTCGTTGTAGCGCTCAATGAGTCCGCCGACGGCGGAGGACAGGCACGGGGCGAAGCCACCTGCGGTCAGCAGGGCAACACGACGGACCGACATGAATGTCACCTTTCTCAGGTTGGTTGGGGACGGCCCCGCGCATGCATGCGCGGCCCGCTTCACCCCGGCTGCCCGATGGGGCTGCCTAGTGCACGGGCGCGCGCGTGTGCAGGGCACAGTTCATTCTACCCGGCCCACATCGCCTTTCGCCAAGGACGCCCGTCCCACGAAACACCGATGCGCGCCACCAACCGCCGCGTTGAATCCGAGCCGATTACTCCTTGTCGGCGCCCTTGTCCTCCTTGACGCTCTCCTCCTCGGGAGCGGTCGGCACGGATACGTCGGGAGCTGTGCGTCCGCCGGGCGCGGGGCGACCGTTGGAGGGAACCGGCCCCTCGAAGGCGCCCTCGGCTGCCAGCTGTGCTTTGACGTCGGCGGCGTACAGGTCGACGTACTCCTGGCCGGACAGGAGCATCAGATTGTACATGATCTCGTCGGTGATCGCGCGAAGCACGTAGCGGTCCTTGTGCAGGCCCTTATAGCGCGAGAAATCGAGGGGTTCGCCAATCACCATGCCGATGTTGGTGCGTGATGGAATCTTCTGACCGATCGGCTGTGCAGCGTGAGTGCCGATCATGGCGACAGGAATAACGGGAGCGCCAGACAGAAGAGCCAGTCGGGCCACGCCTGTCTTTCCGCGGTAGAGGCGCCCGTCTGGGCTGCGCGTGCCCTCGGGGTAGATGCCGAACAGTTCCCCAGAGCGCAACCGTTTGAGTCCGGCGTTGAGCGCAGCCTCAGAGGCACGACCACCGCTGCGATCCACGGGGATGGTACCCACCGCGCGCATGAATTCCTTCGTCATCCACCCCTTAACTCCCGTGCCGGTGAAGTAGTCGGCCTTTCCCATGAAGACGACCTCACGGTCGAGCATCATCGGCAGGAACACGGAATCCCACACAGCGTTATGGTTGGAGGCCAGGATCGCAGCACCTTGCGCGGGAATATTTTCCTTGCCGCGAATCCATGGGTGATACGCAGCCTTCAGGATCGGGCTGCCGGTAGCCTTGAGTGCCTGATAGAACGCCACTGTGACTCCTCGATTGTCAGCGGGCGCGCGGGCGCGCGTTGGAATTAGTATCAACTCTATGACGAAACAGACTCCCGTGCGCAATTGTGGGGAAACCATCGCGCCCGAAGAGTCTGACAAACGCTTTGCTCGCGCGATTGTTTCTGACGCCCTGTCTCGTAGTGCGAGACCGGAACTTCAACCGAGCCTCGACGAGGTGGGAACCCCGGCCTCGGGCGGGCACTGGGTGATCGTTGACCTGGAGACAACTGGACTCAGTGCGGACGCAGAAATCACGGAGATCGGAGCGGTTCGGGTGCGCGACGGGCACCTCTCGGATGAGTTTTCCTCCCTAGTGTGCCCTTCGCGCCCGATTCCTCCTTTCATCACGTCACTGACGGGGATTACTCCGGCGATGGTGAAAGACGCAGAGCCGATCGCAGCCGTGCTGGAGCGTTTTATCGACTGGGCGGGCCTGGAGGATGAGCGCGCGCCCGTCCTCGTGGCTCACAACGCATCCTTCGACGTGGGGTTCCTGCGCCGGGCAGCACGCGCCGCGGGACGTCACTGGCCCAAGCCGCCAGTTGTCGATACGCTGGCGCTCGCGCGACTGGCGCTGCCACGACCCCTTGTGCGCAACCACAAGCTCGCGACCATTGCATCATATTTCGGCACGGCGACCACTCCGGGGCACCGCGCCCTAGGAGACGCTCGCGCCACGGCGGAGGTGCTGCTCGGTTTCATCAACCTGCTCACCTCGGCGGGCGTAACGGACGTGGAAGACCTGGTGGCCCTCAGCAAAGAGGCCCCCGCGCGACGCCCGACCGTCCCCTCCTTCGTGTCGGAGATGCCCACCACCCCGGGTGTCTACCACTTCATCAATGCGTCTGGCGACACGCTCTACGTCGGGTCAGCCTCGTCTCTGCGATCACGCGTGAGCAGCTACTACACGCGCGCGGAGAAACGACAGAAAATCCAGCGCATGGTGTCTGTGGCTTCCGGGGTGCGTACCTTTCCCACGTCATCAATCCTGGAGGCCCGCATTCGGGAACTGCGCGACATCGAAAGCCTGGCTCCCCCGTACAACTCAGCGTCGCGCCGCCAGGCCTGCCAGCATTGGGTGGTGCGCAACGGACACCGCGCAATCGTCACCCCCACCGTAGCCCTGGAGGATCTTCCCCGTGCCCTCGGCCCTTTCGGTACGCGGGCGCATGCAACGCGGGCGGCAAACGCGATCGCTCGGGCGCTCGGCGAGCACGGCAGCTGCGAGGTAAGCACCCTCATCGACGAGGCCGTGGCCGCCTCCTCGCTCGCCGTTCCGACAGCCCTCACAGCGATCATGACGCGCCTGTCGGAGCGGGGACTATTCGAGTCGGCAGCCACCGTGCGCGACGAGTTGAGCGCCTACGTCGCTGGCGTGGAGCGTGCGACCATGCGTCCGGTACTAGCGGCACCGCGCATCGTGTGGGGGATGCGCAGGGACACAGGTGAGCCGGGTTGGCTGATACACGCCGCATCCTACGGGCGCCATGTGGCTTCGGTCGTGGTGCCACCGCACACCGACCCCACTCCGTGGATCAAGGTCATGACTTCGACGATCCCACTCGAAGTGAATGGACTCGCGGCGACGGTCGCATCGTGGGCGGAGACAGCGCTAATCAGTGCCCAACTGTGCGAACCCGGTATTCGCTTGATCGAGTGGAATTCTCCCCTGCCGTGGACCCAGCCAGTGTTCAGCCCGCTACGCGAGGGACGGCTGCGCGAACTCTTGGCTCAGGCAACCGCCAATCCGTGCCGTTCCCAGCGCTCCTAGCGCAGGCGTGTCATGCGTTGGAAGCATCCACCCAACGATCAATGAGTCGCACGCCACTACCGTCAGCCAGCGCGCCCAGGGCGCGTTCAACGGCACAGGCCATGCGTTCCTCGAAGTTGTCCCGCGTCACCGCCTTGTCCAGGCTCTCCCAGGCCAGGAGACCGGCACCCACGTTAAGGGCAACCGCGTCACGAATGGCATCCGCTCCCCCACCCGACAAGACGTCACGGGCCACGACCGCATTGTGCGAGGCCTCACCACCGGCGAGTTCCCCGATCGAGGACGGGGCCATGTCCAGGGATTCACGAGCGTCGAAAGCGACCTCACTGACCCTACCGTCCGACACAATCCAGATCTGGTTCGAGTCAGCGGTTGTCAGCTCATCCAGACCCGTTGTCGCACCACGGAAAACCAGGGCAGAGTTGCCGCGCGACGCAAAGACACCCGCCATGAGGCGCGCATTGTCCTCGCGTGAGGCACCGATCGCCAGCGCCTGCACCTTCGCGGGATTGGTCAGCGGACCCAACACGTTGAATGCCGTGGGGAAGCCGAGCGCACGGCGCACAGGTGCCGCAAAACGCATGGATGGGTGCATCTTGTTCGCAAACAGGAACGCGATACCAACCTGGTCGAACACGCGACGCAGGGAATCAGCGTCAAGGTCGAGGTTGATACCGAGAGCCTCGATAACATCCGCCGAACCAGACTTCGAGGTCGCCGCGCGATTGCCATGCTTGACGAGAGGAATCCCCATCGCTGCCAGAAGAATCGCGGACATGGTCGAGATATTGACGGTCTTAAAGCCGTCCCCGCCAGTCCCCACGATGTCAAGCGCGCGGCTGGGCAGATCCACGCTCGCGGCGTGATCGCGCATGCCGTCCGCAAGGCCGTGAATCTCCTCAATAGTGGCGCCCTTGATCGCCATGGACGTCAGAAACGAAGCTAGGCGTGCCTCACCCAAGTCACCGCTCATCACCTGGTCCATCAGCCAGTACGACTGTTCGTAGTCGAGTGAGCGACCTGCGTTGAGCGAAGCGATGATGGGTGCCCATTCCTTGTTGCTCATCAGTTAGCCTCACGCAGAATGTCGGCAACGGTCTCTTGCAGGATGATCGGGTCGATCGGGTCAGCGACAGCGGCCACCGCACCAGCCCAGGTAGCCAGCCACTCGTCCTGCGCGCGCGCCGTCAGAAAAACCATCGGGGGGACGCCTTCGCGCGTTTCAAGAAGGTCCCGAGCGACGGACATTCCGCCTTCCTTCTTTGTCTCCGCGTCAAGGATGAGCACCGAGAAATCCTGCTGATCGAAAGCGTCGCGCACGCCAAAGGCCGTAGCGGCCTCCACCCAGTCGATGGGAGGCGTGTCCTTGGAGGCACGCAGGCCGATACCGTTGATGACAGCGGCACGTTTGTCCTTGTCATCGCTGAAAACCAGGATCGACACGGTTTCGTCGCTCATGAAAACTCTCCTTGAGTATGTGGCGTAATCGACGCATTGGCCTCATTCTAACGGGTAGCGGGCGGCTCCCCCACTGGGAGCCGCCCGCACACGGTCTCGATACGCAGGCGATTACTGCATCGAAAGCGTTCCAACAATATCGATGACCAGAACACTCACATTCGGTGCTTGGCCGGACTGACCGGACTGCTGCTCACCCGACTGGCCGGACTGATCGGCGCCGTTATCGGAGGGCAACACGAGGAGGAGACGAGAACCCACCGTGTAGCCAGCGAGGCCAGCCTGAGCGACACCGCCTTGTTGAATGCTGTCCCCCCACGTGGATTCAGTGTGTCCATTGGTACCCCACACTCCGCCGACAGCCTTGTATAGGAATGCCTGATCGTCGGTGAGTTCCTCACCGCTGCCCTGGTAGATGACGTAGACCTTACGCTCGGTCGGGGCCGCCGCGTTGTCATCGATCGACAGAGTCGGCTCCTGGGCCGGATCTCCAGTAACGGTAATTCCGGCCGGAAGCTCCTCACCGGTCGCGGTCGCGCCCGTCAGGACAGACTCGTCAGCGATGTTTTCCACACTCGCACTGACGATGTCAACGACGAAAACCAGCGTCGAGTTCGCGGGAATACTGCCCGCAGCTTGGCTGCCGTAGCCCAGGGTGGCAGGGATCACGAGTTGAACACGATCACCCACATGCGCGTGAGCCAGGCCATAGCTCCATCCCTTGACAACTCGGTCGAGGGAAAACGTCGCAGCCTGCCCGCGATCGAAAGAAGAATCGAAAACAGTTCCGTCCCACAGCGCACCAACGTAATTAGCCTTAATCGTTGCACCTGGGCACACAACTGCTCCATCGCCCTGCTTGAGGGTCTTGACCAGGACCTTGTCGGTCGGCTCATTTCCCTTGCCCGCCGAGATGACAGGCTTATCGTCGCCCGACACAGCAGGGAAATTCCCCGTGCCGCTACGGTCGACGTTTTGGGTCTGCTGCGAGGAATCGTTCGTCGAGCAGGCAGAATAATCGATAGCAGACGACGAGGAAGACGCAGTCAGATCCGTGCAGGCGGACATGCCCAGGGCAAGAGCGACCGCACCAGCGAGGGCGCCGAAACGGCGCAGGGTGAACATCATGAGGTGGAGTCTCTTTCGGCTCAGTGGAAGGATTCGCCGCAGGCGCAGGTGTTCTTGGCGTTCGGGTTGTCGATCGTGAAACCCTGACGCTCAATAGTGTCAGCGAAGTCGATCGTTGCACCGCTCAGATAGGGAACACTCATACGGTCGACAACAACCTCGACGCCGTCAAAGGAACGGATAGCGTCTCCGTCGAGCGTGCGGTCGTCGAAGTACAGCTGGTAGATCAGGCCGGAACAGCCGCCGGGCTGCACAGCGATGCGCAGGCGCAGGTCGTCGCGACCCTCCTGCGTCAGGAGGCTCTTCACCTTCGCAGCTGCGACGTCGGTGAGGATAACCTCGTGGGTGGGAGCCTGAGTTGCGGACTCGGACATGGCGCTCCTTACGATGCTGAAAAGACGTATGCGCTTGACACACTACTCCCCCCTTCGCACCTGGCGCCAGGGGTGGGGTGTGCGCTTAGCGTAACCAGGTGCGCGCGATGCGCCGCCCAGCTTCCTCCAGTGTGATGCGCGCCTCTGTCTCGAAGACCCCATGCAGGCCCCACTGCGCTCGCTCGTAGCGGGACAGGCTGGAGCGTACGGTCACCGCAACGACCGGCAGGGCCAGTTCGGCGGCAGCGTTGGTGATCGTGTCCATCGTCGATTGTGCCAGCAGAGGCGAGGACAGCTCCGGTTCGACCACGATAACAAGATCAGCTGGCGTGAGCGCAGCACCAAGCCTCGTCAGATCGGCGAGGACCTCTCCCGTGCCTACGATCCGACCACCGATCGCCGCGATGACCGCGCCGACACCACCACCGGCACCGGACCCCCACATGCGCCCCGGATGAGCCTGCGAGTCTTCCAGGAGCAGACGGCGCCCCAGAGGCCGGTGCGCGAAAGCCTGCATGAGGTTCCCCGTCAGCGATGTGTCCTGTTCCTCAATAGGGTTAAGGTCGGGAGCAACCGCCAGCACCGAGTAAAAACCAAGGAGAGGACGCGGCGTGGAGGCGGCGCACACCAGGTCGGTGCCGCTCGCGCCGAGCATGTCTTCTGCACGCGTCAGGGCGGGACCCAGTCCCTCGCCGCTCACATCGGACTCGGCGACGCCAAGAAGCCCCGCGAGGAACCCGAGTCCGCAGTCGGGGGAAGCGCCGTGTCCGCCCTCGACGACGACCCTGGGCTCCCCCAGCGCAGCCGCCACGCGCTCGCCGACCTGGCGGGTCGAGGAAGCCTCGGTGGGCACCCGCACGAACGAGGCCTGGGAGCGACAGGCGGCCACGGCCTCGTCGAACGTGGGTCCGGAGCCGAAGGGAACGAGGACGACGTCGAGGCCGTCGCCCCCCGCCCTCAGGCCGCGCCCGATCTGCTCCAATGCGACGCCGGTCGGCAGGAGGGGACGCGCCCCATCCCACCGACCGGCAACGACGACTCGCCTCACAGGGAAGCCAGGCGGGTCAGCAGCAGCGCCTCGGCGAGGATCGCTGCCTTCAGATCCGGGATCGACTGCGATTCGTCCTCCGAATGCGCGTTGGTGAGCGGATCCTCGACTCCCGTAACGAGAACCTGCGCTCCCGGGAAAATACGCTGGAAATCGGAAATGAAGGGGATCGAGCCGCCCACCCCGATGTTCACGGACGGCACGCCCCAGGCCTCGGTCAGGCACTCGTGCAACATCGCGGTAACCGGAGAGTCCATGTCCGCCTGGTAGCCCGCACCCGCATCCTCAGCCGTCACCTCGACGCGCGCGCCGAAGGGCACGTTCGCGAGCAGGTAGTCGACGAGCGCGGCCTGTGCCTGCGTGGGATCCACGCCCGGCACCGTGCGCATCGACAGGCGGAAACGCGTGTGCGGGGCGATCGTATTCGAGGCATTGGCCACCGGGCGCGCATCAAAGCCGATGACCGAGATCGAGGGCTTGGTCCACATGCGTGCGGCGATGTCGCCCGAACCGGCCAGCTGAAGGCCCTCAACCATGCCCGCGGCTTCACGCAGCTCATCCTCAGGCCAAGCCACGTCCGCGTGATCCGAGCCGCCCAGACCCGGCACCGCGACGTCGCCCTTTCCATCAAAAAGAGACGCAATCAGCATCGAGGAGATCGCGACCGAGTCAAGCAACGGGCCACCGAATGCTCCCGAGTGCACCGCGTGGTCCGCGACGGTCACGTCGACGGTCACAATCGCGTTGCCGCGCAGCGTCGTCGTCACAGCGGGTTCGCCCGGCTTCCAGTTCGACGAATCCGTCACGACGATAACATCGGCCGCGAGTTCATCGCGGTGAGCATCCAAGAACGCAGTGAAAGACGGGGAGCCGATCTCCTCCTCGCCCTCAATGAAAACGACAACGTTGACGGGCAAGTCTTTGCCAAGAATCGACAGCGACCCCAGGTGAACAGTCACGCCAGCACCGTCATCGGAGGAACCACGTCCGTAGATGCGGTCCCCGCGCACCTCAGCCCGGTAGGGATCCAAGCTCCAGCGATGCAGCTCCCCCACCGGCTGGACATCGTGGTGAGCGTACAGGAGAACAGTCGGCGCTCCCTCGATGTGGGGCGTGTGAGCAATCAGCGCGGGCTTACCCTCCGTGCCATCCTCCGCGTTCTCACGCAGGACCTTAGCCTGAAGTCCCAGGGCAGCGAAACGCTCACGCAGGTGCTCGGCGCTGCGCTCCACATCGGCAGCGTGCGCGGGGTCCGAGGACACAGAAGGAATAGCCACCAGCTGGGTAAGTTCTTCGAGGAGAGAGGGGAAAGCGGCCTCGAGGCGCTCTCGCAGAACGGATGTCGACAACTCATGTGAAGTATCAGCCATACGCCCAGGGTAGACCATGACAGTGCACGGCGGGTGGGCTTTCCGCTAGCCTGGGAGCGTGTTTGGACGAAGCAAGAACAAGAGCGAGGACGACGCGGCAACCACCGCGGTCGCCTCCACGACTCCCACCGGCAAAAAGGGCCGCCCTACGCCTAAGCGTAAGGCGGCCGAGGCCGCACGCATCCACCCGCTGGTACCCGCCGACCGCAAGGAAGCCAAGCGCGCCGCGAGGGCCGCACGAAACGCCAGATGGGATGCCGAACAGCGTGCACTTCTAACGGGTGACGAGAAGCACCTGCCTGCGCGAGACAAGGGACGCGCGCGGCGCTTCGTGCGCGATTACGTCGACGCGCGCCATTCTTTCGCCGAGTGGGTTCTGGCCTTCATGATGGCAGCCCTGATCTTCCTCATGGCACCATCCATATTCAAGGATGCCGTATCCGAACAGATGCTCATGGTCTTCATCTACGGATCCACGATCCTCATGTACGGCTCCTTCATCGTCACCGGTATTGAGGCCTTCCTCGTGTGGCGAGCGATCAAGACACAGTTCGCACAGAAGCACCCGCGCGAGGACATCCCGCGTGGCACCGGCTACTACGCCTTCTCGCGCATGATTATGCCGCGCCGCTGGCGCTCCCCACGCCCGCAGGTAGCCCGCGGCGAGTTCCCCAAGTAAACTCCTGCCCGTCTTTCCGCGGTCCCACACCCGTCCACAGGGTGTGGGACCGCGGCTTGTGTGTCCACAAGGACGCGTCGCTTACCTCCCCTATCCACAGGGGACTGCACGCGGCTGGTGTTGGCCGAGGCATCGGCGTCATCCTGGAAGAGAAACGGCACCGATGCCGTTTTCGAACGGAAGGACACCCCATGCACGTTTCAGTTTCACTCAGCGCTTTCTCGCAGGTCACAGTCGACGAGGAGGACAGGATTCCAGCCCCGGTCGTCGACGGCGCCGACGAGCCGACACCTCCCGCACACCACTCCACGGTTTCGCCCGAACCAACAACACAGCAAAACCCCCTCGAGGACACAACTGACGACGAACCCGCACGCGAGGGCCTTTATGGGCCGATGCACTGGCTCGACGACCGCCACGTTAGTTCCCTGCTCGCGCCCTACATCTGCGACGGGTGGGATACGGGAGACTACGCACGCTTCGCCGACCTCTCCGGGGCGGACGCACGAACGCTCAGTAGCCTCCTGCCGCCCCTGGCCCGCGAAGACCGTCAGAACAACGCACCGCGCATCACCGACCTTTTGCGCGCCGCCTCCCGCATCGATGGACTCGCCCTTGACGGCTACGTCATCCGGGCGCCACGCTGGGACGAACGTGTCAGCATCGACACCGTATGCGTGCCAGAAAGCGCGATCATTGCCCAGACGGGACAACCAATTGACGAGACCGCCTTCCCGACCTATCAGCACTGGCTCATTCTCGCCGACGTACTCGGCTTGGACGACGACGCGACTCCACCCGACGACATGCGCATCCTCGCGCGAGACACATCGACTACGCGCTGGTGGTGGGCATGGTGGGACTAATCAACTACCCTTGGAACCATGATCCGACGCGCCTACAACTGGACATTCCGACACTTTATTTCCCGATCCGACCCGGAGCGAGCACACCACCTGGGTCTGAGGGCTATTTCCCTCGCCGGGCGCTTCGCCCCCACGCGCGGACTCATGCGGGCGACCCTGGGATACTTGAATCCCCTACACCGTCCAACTCGCACCATCGGAGGCGTCGAGGTCCCGCTCATGCTGGGTCCCCGTCCCCTGTCCTCTCGTCTGGGCCTAGCCGCGGGAATGGACAAGGATGCCGAAGCCGTCTTGGGCATGTGCGCCCTGGGCTACGCCTTCGTCGAAATCGGCACCGTGACGCCACGCCCTCAGCCGGGCAACGAAGCGCCGCGCCTGTGGCGTCTCATGGAGGAACGGGGACTGCGCAATCGAATGGGCTTCAACAACGCGGGCGCGGACGCGGCCGCGAAGAAGCTGCGCGAGCTGCGCGCCACGCCTGCGGGGCGCGCCACCGTCGTCGGGGCGAACATTGGAAAGAACAAACTCACCCCCGAGGCCGATGCGCCCGCCGACTACGAATACTGCGCGCGGGTTTTGGCCCACTGGGTGGACTTCGTCGTCGTCAATGTCTCTTCACCCAACACTCCTGGTTTGCGCGACCTGCAGTCCGTCGACCACCTGCGCCCGATTCTGCAGGCCGCACGCCGCGGCTGCGAGGCCGGCGCCCCAGACCGCGTCATGCCCCTCTTCGTCAAGATCGCACCCGACTTGGCAGACGAAGACATCGTCGCGGTCGTCGAACTCACCAAAGAACTTGGACTGGCAGGAGTCGTCGCCACGAACACGACGATCAACCACGACCTGGGTGAAGGCGGTGTCTCGGGCGCTCCCCTGCTGTCCCGCGCCCTCGAGGTCGTCTCGCTGGTGGCACGCCACCTGAATGACGAGCAAATCCTCATCGGCACGGGCGGCATCTCCTCCCCGGAGGATGCACTGCGCATGATCGGTGCGGGCGCCGACCTGGTCGAGGCTTTCTCTGCCTTCATATTCGAAGGTCCCTCCTGGCCAGGCGAAGTCTCGCGCGCTCTCCAGCGCGCCTGAGGACACCATGATCATCGAGCTGACCAGCGCCGATCTGTCCGCCGATCCGCGACTGGATGACTATACGCGCCTCAAAGACGTCAAGCTCCGCTCGAAACTCGAACCGGAGCGCGGCCTGTACATGGCGGAGTCCACCAACGTCATCGAAAGGGCGTTGCGCGCAGGCCACAACCCGCGTTCCTTCCTCATGTCCAGCCGGTGGCTGCCAACGCTCTCCCCCCTCATCGAAGCTGCGACGGGAAAAGCAGACGGGGCCGACCTGCCCATCTTCGTCGCACCCGAGAACATCCTGGAGCAGATGACGGGCTTCCACCTGCACCGCGGCGCACTGGCCGCCATGCAGCGACCGGTTCTGCCCAGCCTCGAGGAGTTGCTCGCGACGGCTCGAGGAGGAATGCCCGCGCGCCGCGTCGTGGTCTTAGAAGACCTCGTCGACCACACGAACGTCGGCGCGGCCTTCCGCAGCGCCGCCGCCCTGGGCGTGGACGCCGTCCTCGTGACCCCCTCCTGCGCCGATCCGCTCTACCGCCGAGCCGTCCGGGTCTCGATGGGAACCGTCTTCCAGGTCCCCTGGACGCGCCTGGAGACCTGGCCGGCCGGCATCACGACGCTTCAGGAGTCCGGCTTCACCGTCGCTTCCCTGGCTCTCTCAGACGATTCCATCTCACTCGACGACTTCGCCACGCTGCCAGCCCTCCAAGGACCGGGCGCCCGCCTGGCAATGGTCATGGGTACCGAGGGCGATGGCCTGGCACGGCGAACCATCACTGCCTCCGACTACACCGTCAAAATTCCGATGGACCACGGGGTAGACTCGCTCAACGTCGCAGCCGCCTCGGCCGTCGTCTTCTGGGCGACGCGCGGCATCGGCGCCTCCTAGCGCCACGCACGCGACGGCGCCTTCCCCTGCGCAGGGACAACAAAACGAGGCCGGAGCTGGTGTCCCAGCCCCGGCCTCGTCGTTGTTCGTCCAACGGGTCAGCTCATAGACTCCACGAGCTGATCGATCACATGAACGCACTCTTCCCACCCGGATACGGCGCGCGTCGCGTAGCCCGCCGCCTTCACCGGGTAGTCGTTACCCTCAGGGTCCAGGCGGTCCCCGATGAAGAGCATCTGGGACGCGGGGATACCGGTCTCTTCGACCAGCTTGCCCATTCCGTAGGCCTTATCGATGCCGCGCGTCGTGATGTCGACCGAGGTCGAGCCACCCCCACGGACATCCAGCTCCGGCACGTCAGGCTGCACCGCGTCGCGCAGGGCAGCTTTCTTGGTCCCATCCGGATCCCAGGCACGCTTGGCGTCCAGCGGTGCCTCCTGGCCCAGGGCAGAGAAGGTGATCTGCGAACCGCGGTCCTCGATGATGTTGCCCCACGGATTCTCCTCCCACAGGCCAAGCTCGCGAGCGTGACGCTCCAGGGATTCGATGACGCGGGCAGCTACCTCGGGGTCCAGGTCGTGGGCGTAACGCTCGACCCACGCGCCGTCCTCGAAGCGGTAGTAGCGCGTCCCGCAGGTGGGCATCAGGTGCAGGCGCGAAAGCTCCTCGTCAGAGGCATGGAGGTTATCGAGCACCTGCGTGCGGAACTGCCCCATCTGGCCGCCGGAGATGATGCACACCTCCACGTGGTCCAGCAGGGAGCGCAGCGCCACGTCCATCTGGGGTGGGAGCGGCGACTTCGAGGGGGCCAGCGTATCGTCAAGGTCAAATGCGATAAGCCTCATAGCGTTCCTTCGCGTCGCGCAGAGTCAGCTGGGCTTCAATGGCTTCCTGTGCTGCCTCCGTTTCCTCCTCCGACGGAACGGAGAGGATCTGCAGCATGACGACGGAAGCTACGAGGCCACCCCACACAAGTAGGATCGTGAGGATCATCAGGGCGATAGCGGGAGCAGTCACTGGGCATCTCCTTCAGTCACAGGGGTCTCATCATTGTCACGATCGAGGATCTCAGCAACTGTCGCACGTGCGTCGACAGGACGGTGTTTCCACGGGATAAGCGTGAAGACCAGCGACGCGATGAGGGCCACAGCCACCGAACCCCACCCGAAAATGAGCACGTAACCACTCGGGTACTTGCCGTAGCCGTTGGTCAACAGGTCCACGATGGACATTGCCATCATGATGAAGAGAACGACCGGGATGACGATGCCGACAAGGGGTTCCCATGCCCTGGGCACCTTCACGCTGGACACCGAGTTCAGGTGAGCGCGCAGCACGCCCAGACGGGGGCCGGCGACCGCGCACAGGACGGCGAACATGATCGCAGAGGAAACGACACCAATCGAGTTGATGAAGTTGTCGACGATGTCCAGGTTATTCAGGCCCGAGCGCGTTCCGAAGAGAAGCAGCGAAATGACGGTTGCGGGAACGCCGAGAACGAGGGCCGAACGAGCGGGCGACCATCCGAACTTGTCCTGAAGGCCGCCGGAGACTACCTGAAGCAGGGACAGTAGCGAGGTAACGCCAGCCAGAACCAGGGAGGAGAAGAAGAGAACGCCGAAGATCGGTCCGCCGGGCATCATCGAAATAATCTTTGGGAAGGTCACGAAGGACAGGATCGGACCGGACAAGCCCTCGACCTCGGACACGCTGACACCACCCTGGTGAGCCATGAAGCCGACCGCTGAGAACACGCCGATGCCGGCAAGGATCTCGAAGGACGAGTTCGCGAAGCCTGCGACGAGGGCCGTTCCGGTCAGGTTCGACCTGCGCTGCAGGTAGGAAGCGTAGGTCAGCATGATACCGAAGCCCACGGACAGGGAGTAGAAGATCTGCGCGAAGGCGGCCAGCCACACCTTGGGGTCAGCGAGGGCCGCCCAGTTCGGCGTGAAGAAGGCGTTGAGGCCCTCGGTGGCACCGGGCAGGAAGAGTGCACGGACCACGAGCGCCAGGAACAAAATGACAAGGAGGGGCAGGAAAACCTTGTTGGCCGCCTCAACACCCTTGGACAGCCCACGTCCAATCACGAAAAGGACGAGAATCCACACGAGAGTCAGGGGGATCATAACCGCCCACGCGGGCGCCCACGAGAAGGTATCACCAGGGACGACCTGCAGGAAAGTTTCCGTGAAGAAGGTCGTCGGGTCGTCGCCCCACGCGGCGTTCATGGAGTAGATCGTGTACTGCACACCCCATGCGAGGACAGCGCCGTAGTACACCATGATGACGAAGCAAACGAAGGTCTGGAACCAGCCGATGAACTCGCCACCCCCGATGATCTTGCGCAGCGCCCACGGCGGTGAGCCACGGAATTTATGGCCGACTGCATAGTCGAGCCAAAGCATGGGAATGCCGACAAACACCAGTGCGACCAGGTACGGGATCAGAAAGGCGCCGCCGCCGTTGGAGTAAGCGACGCCGGGGAAACGCCAGATGTTGCCCAGGCCGATGGCTGAGCCGATGGCTGCCAGGAGGAAGCCTGTCTGGCCGCTCCATGAGTCGCGCGTGCGGGGCGCGGAGCTGGATGCGGAGGATGACATGAATCGAGTTCCTTGCATTCGTATGTATTTGGGATAATGCTCAGTCAGACTATGGCCGTTGTATCTAAATGTCAGCCACAGTCCACGATATAGACTGTTCTTTTGACCTCTTTTTGCCGAGGCAATGGCGGGTTTGTGGCTGAGTGAGGAGGCACGCTGGCCAAAGTCAGGCACTAGGAAGGCGGACTAGGGGATGAGGCCGAGGCCGTGGAATATCGCGGCTATACCGACGACGACGGGCAACGACGCAAAGGTTGTGACGAGGACGGTTCCCTGGGCGATGCGCTCCCCCGCCCTGGCGCGGGTGGCCGCGATGTAGGCGTTCTGTGCGGAGGGCAGGGCCGCCATGATGGTGACGGACATGAGGGCAGGGCCGGTGAGACCGAGCAGGATTCCGACGCCGCACGCGATCGCGGGTTGAAGGGCAAGCTTGCCGACGATGGCGCAGGCGGTCGCCGCAGCACCCGAGTCGCCGGAGGCTGATCGGCGGTCCACGAGCGAGGCGCCGAAAGACAGGAGAATCATCGGGGGCGCGGCAGCTCCCAGCATGGACGTCGACACGTCCACGAGCGTGGGCATCGGCCACCCCACCGCGGAGAACAGGAAGCCACACACCGCCGCGATGACCATGGGGTTGCGCGCGACGACCCGCGCGATGCCGACCATCGATGGCCGTTGCCCCGACCCCACCAGGTCGGCCAGGACGAAGAACATCGGGGTGAAAAAACCCAACTGAAACACCAGGATAGGAACAACCGCGGAGGCGTCGTTCAGCACGTAGACGGCAATCGGGATGCCGATGTACGCGCCGTTATTGAGTGACGAGGCCATGGCCCCCAAGGCGATCTCCCCGCGCGTCAGGCGCAGGAAAAGCCGCGCGACCAGCGCGAAGATGAGCGCGGTCCCGACGCCCGACGCGGCGGCCACAGCGAGCGGCGCACCAAAGACTCCCGACGTGCCGGTGGAGACGATGGCGTGGAAGAGCATCGCGGGGCTGGCCACCCAATACGTTGCGGACGCGAGGGTGCCGGCGGCCTCCGGCCCGAGCGCGCCCCCGCGGCGAGCCACCCAGCCGACGCCGATGATGAGGGCGATCGACAGGACCGACCAGACGATCGATACCATGCGACAAGGAGACCCGTCAGCGCCAGGAGGCCACGGCCTCGTCGACCTTGGTGAGGGCCGAGGCGATCGCCATGTGCATGTCGAGGTACTGGTAGGAGCCCAGGCGCCCGCCGAAGAGGACGTCCCGCTCCCCCGCTGCCATCTCGCGATACGCCGCGAGCGTCGAGCGGTCCGCCGGCGAGGCGATCGGATAGTAGGGCTCGTCGCCGGGACGCGCGAAGCGCGAGTACTCGCGCTGGATGATCGTGTTCGTCGCCCCGCTTCGGTCACGCTCGGGGTGCAGGTGGGCGAACTCGTGAATGCGCGTAAAGGGCACGTCGCGATCCGAGTAGTTCATGACCGAGCAGCCCTGATAGTCGGGCACGTCCACGACCTCGGTCTCGAAATCGAGGGTGCGCCAGCCGAGCTGGCCGGCCTCGTAGTCGAAGTAGCGGTCGATGGCGCCCGTGTAAACGACCGGCACCTGGCCGACTGTCGCTGCCTTCGAGAACGGCGAAGACTCATCGAAAAAGTCGACGCCCGTGTGCACGGTAATGCGCGGATGGTCGACCATGTTCGCGATCCACGCGCCATAGCCGTTTAGGGGCAGGCCCTCGTAGCGATCCTGGAAGTAGCGGTTTTCGTAGGTGAATCGCACGGGCAGGCGCGTGATGATGGAGGCGGCCAGCTCACGCGGGTTGGTCTGCCACTGCTTGGCCGTGTATCCCGCGATGAACGCGTCGTAGAGGGGCCGGCCAATCAGACTGATGGCCTTTTCTTCGAGGTTGCCGGGTTCTCCCGTGATCTCGGCGGCCTGCTGCTCGATGAGCGCGCGGGCCTCGGTCGGCGAATAGGCAGCACCGAAGAACTGATTGATCGTCCCCAGGTTGATGGGCAGCGGGTAGACGACACCCCGGTAGTTGGCGTAGACGCGGTGACGGTAGTCGTTGAAGGCGGTGAAACGGTTGACGTAGGACCACACGCGCTCGTTCGATGTGTGGAAGAGGTGCGTGCCGTAGCGGTGTACCTCGACACCGGTCGCCTCGTCGATCGACGAGTAGGCGTTGCCTCCAATGTGGTCGCGACGCTCAATGACGCTCACGTTCATGCCGAATCGCTCCGCAGCCTCGCGGGCGAACGTCAGGCCAAAGAAGCCCGAACCAACAACGAGCAGATCCACTCCACTCCCCTTTCACGGTAGTCAGGTCAATGGTAGCGGTGGCCACTGCCAGGTGCGCCGTCATGTGATCGACGAGGCCGGGGCGTGGACTCGCGCGGGCGGCGCGACTGCGCTCGCATATCCTTGTATCTATAAGCGAATTGATGAGGGAGACTCGGACCATGGTGCGCATCGCCGTCGTCGAGGACGAGGCAACCTCACGTCAGCTCCTGGCCGGCTACCTTGCCCGCTACAGCGAGGAGAACGGCGTGTCCTTCGACGTCACCTACTTCGAGGACGGCGGAGCGATCATCGGTGACTACAAGCCGGTGTACGACATCATCCTCATGGACATCCAGATGACGCACGTGGACGGCATGGCCGCAGCGCGCGCGATCCGCGAGGTCGACCAAGAGGTCGTCCTCGTGTTCATCACGTCCGCCGCGCAGTTCGCGATCCACGGCTACCAGGTGGGGGCACTCTCCTACCTCATGAAGCCGCTGCCCTGGTTCGCGTTCTCGCAAGAGCTCTCCCGGTGCCTTCAGGCCGTGGCCAAGCGGCGCGGAGCCTCCGTCCTCCTGCAGTCGGGCACGTCGACACACCGCATCGACGTCGCCGACATCGTCTACGTCGAGTCGATCAAGCACCGCCTGGACGTCCACACGACCTCGGGTACCTACTCCATCACCTCGTCGCTCAAGGCGATGGAGGCTCAGCTCGTCGGCCATGACTTTTTCCGCTCGAACTCCTGCTACCTCGTGAATCTTGCCCACGTGCGCGGCGTCGCCGACCAGGAGTGCCTCATGACGGGCGGGGACAACCTGCGTATCTCCCGGCCTCGGAAGAAGGCGTTCATGACGGCTCTGGCGAGCTTCGCGGGCGGGATCCACTGACGTGTTCGAGTCCCTGCCCGACATCCCGCGTCTGTTCACTGCGCTCGCCGAGTGGGGCGCCGCCCTCGTGTACGTTTTCGTCGTTGCACGCTCAGCATCCTCCAACGCGCTGAATCCACACGCTGCCGTCCCCCGCTGGCGTCTTGCTACCGCCGCGATTGGTGGCCTCGTGGTGCTCATCGGGGCACAGGAGCTACTCGGTCGCGCTCCCCTGCCCCTGTGGGTCCCGGGCATGATGAGCGCGTACGCGCTCGTGTGGTGCGTCATCCGCGTGGGCACCGCCCTGGACTGGCGCTGGGTGACGCACATGAGCGCACGCGCCTTCATCGTCGCAGAGCTCGCCGCCTCCCTGGCCTGGCAGGTCGTCGTCTACTCCCACGCCGACAAGCCCTTCTGGCACCCCGCATCCCTCTTCGGATACGCGGCGATCTCAGCGACATGCCTGGCCGTCGTCTACTACTGTGAACGACGTGTCTGCCGCCAGGGGGCGCTGCCCGTTCTCCGTTTCGCGGACCTCGCCTCCTGCGTGTTTATCGGCATCGCCATTTTTGCCCTGTCCAACCTGAGTTTTATCTCGACGGCGACCCCGTTCTCCGGTCGTGCTGGACTCGAGGTCTTCTACATCCGCACGCTTGTTGACCTGGCGGGCTATGCGATCCTCTTCGCCCAGTTTGAGCGCATCCAGCAAAGCGCGACCGAGCGCGAACTGGCATCCATCCAGGCCTCGCTGGATGCCCAGCACCACCAGTACCTGGCCGCTAAGGAAGACATGGAACAGGTGGCGCGCGCCCACCACGACCTCAAGCACCAGGTCGAGGCGATCCGCGCGGAGCTGGATCCCGGCCGCGCTGCGGCCTCCTTCGCGGAGCTCGAGTCCTCGATCGAGCAGATCGGGCAGCAGTACCACAGTGGCAATGCGGTCCTCGACGTCATCCTCACGACGAAGGGCCGCGCGTGCGCTGCGGCGGGCATCAACTTCACGGCGGTCGCCGACGGCGCCCTGCTGGGATCCATGTCGTCGATGGACATCGCCACGCTCTTCGGCAACGCCCTCGATAACGCGATCGAGGCCTCGCGCCGCGTCGAGGACCCCGCCAAGCGCCTCATCAAATTGGCCCTGTTCCGTCAGGGACAGATGGCGGTCATCCGAGTCGACAACTGGTTCGACGGCCGCCTCAACACGGACGCCGGTGGGCGCCTCACGACGATCAAACCCGACACCGTCCGACACGGCTGGGGCGTCAAATCCATCCAGTGGACGGCCCACAAGTACAGCGGCCAGGCCGTCACGGACGTCGCCGACCACTGGTTCACGCTGACGGTCCTGCTTCCGTCGACGACCCCTGATGAGAGCTAACGCCGAGGGTCAGTTGAAGCCGAGGACAGCCGCCGCGACCCTGTAGCCGCCGCTAACGACCTTCGGTGAGGCGTGGCGCACGAGGCCAGCGAGCAGGTCCTGGCGCAGGCGATCCGTGGCCTCGGGGTTGATCTGGTCCATGGTCTCCCAGATCTTCTCCTTGAGCGCGAGGTGTTCGGGCGTGCCCGACAGCTGCGCCATGACCGAGCAGACCACGGCGTTGATACGCAGGTAGTGGACCATGTAGCGCCACAGCTTGGCCTCGACGTCGGCGCGCGGGGGCAGCGCACGGGTCATGGCCTCGTTCACCCGCGCGAGCTGATCCAGGCGCGTGATCATGACCTTCTCGTTGACGGACTGGTCGTCGCGGCCGATGAAGTAGTGGTAGAGATCCACGTCCAGGTAGCGGATCGTGGAGATGTAGGGCAGCGGCACGAACGAGTAGAGATAGTCCACGTAGAACGTGTGCTCGGGCATGACCAGGCCGGAGGCACGAACGACCTCGGTGCGCATCGTCAGGGCGTGCATCATGAGGTACTGGTCGTAGCGGCAGCGGCGCAGGTCCGCCCAGCCGAAGGTGCGCCCACGCGGCAGGACGTTGCGGTAGCGGATGACGGCCTTGTGAGCCTTGCCCTGCTTGTCGTACACGTAGTTGGTGACGAGCAGGTCCAGGTCGCGCCCGGCCTCGCGTTCCTCGCGCAGGACGTCGAGCACGGCGTTCGTCGCACGGCGGTCCAGCCAGTCATCGGAATCAACGACGCGCACGTGCGTCCCGGTGGCGGCGGCGAGCCCGGCGTTAACGGCGCCGCCATGGCCCTTGTTTTCCTGGTGGATAACCCTCACTGAGGGGTAGCGTGCGGCCCATTCGTCAGCGATCTGGGCGGTGTTGTCCTTGGAACCATCATTGACGATAATCGTCTCGAGTTCGTCGCCGTATCCGACAAGTGTGGTCAGCGCCCGGTCGAGGTAGTCCTCGGAGTTGTAAGCGGGCACGATCACCGTTAGCAGCGGCGCGCTCATGGCGTCTCCTCTCGTGAAGTCTGCCAGTAGTCTACTGTGCGTCGCTGGCCTGCGCGTCCTCCTTCGAGGGGTCCTGCTTGAAAATCACCTTAAAGATGGGGAAGAACACCCAGAAGGAGATAGCTGCGTTGATGATCATCGTGACCACATCCGCAATGGTTTCACCACCCGACCCCATCGCCGAGATCGCCCAGGCGTAGATCGGGTCCTTGTAGAGAACCTGAAGGGCGGCAGCGGCAATCGTGATGACGACGTAGGCGACCGCGTACCAGAAGGCCGCCTTGCCCACCGACGAGTTGGATTTGAAAGTGACGTCGCGCTGGGCGAAAAAGTTGATGACCTGCGCGATCAGCAGGGTGATTTCGACCGCCAGGAAGTAAGCGAGTCCCCCGCCACCGCCGGTCGACAAGGCACCCGCTGGATAGTCAAAAAGGAAGACCGTGTGTCCGTGCGAGACGCCGACGGGTAGGAACTGGAAGGGCGTGTCGACGAGGCTCGTGTGCGCGAACGCCGCCTTGAAGGCCGGCATGAGGATCAGCTGCAGGACCGTGATGCCGTTGGACAGGACAAAAAAGACGATGAACTGGGCAACCGTCGTATGCTTGGTTTCAAAGTTTTTCCACCAGCGGGAAAGAGCCTGCATGAGTGTTCCTTTACGTCAGTTCGGAGTAACGAGGCTGGGGCCGCCTCATCGGGCCTGGTCGAGTTCACGCTGGGTCGCCTTGTTGGCCCGCGCGTTGGCGATGTAACGAATCACGGTACGTGTCACACCGCGCAAGAAGTGACCGTTGATCACCTCGACGACGGCATCGATCATGTCTGCGCTCACCGCTCCGTTGGTGAACTTGGCGATCGACCCCAGCGGCATGTTCAGCGCGAAGTGGACGTTGAGGTCGGGATCGCCCTTGGCATCTGCCTTGGCTTTGTCTGCGTGGAGTTTGCGGCCTGCCAGGCGCGCGAGCCAGCTCTTGGCGCGGATCAGCTCTGACATTGGGTCGGACGCGGTGATCTCATCCGTCGGGTGAGCGGTGGGGATGGTGCGGCCGAGGAGAACTGCGAACTCCCCGTTGGTGATGCCCGCGACGTCGGCGCTCAGATAGTGGCCGAGGGCAGGATCGATTGGCGCGGGCGTGGTTCCTTCGACGTCGAGGGTTGCGCTCAGCGGCGTGTCCTCCACATTGGGCCCGACGTAGGTCGTCCACGTCCCGGCCTCGGTCTCCCATGCGCCGCGCGAGGTCTCCCAGTGGCGGAAGGTGTAGCGATCGAAGGGGATGGTGACGCGCACCGACCCACCGGCGGGAACCTCCACCTTGGCGAAGCCCTTGAGCTCGCGGGCGGGGCCAAACACGCCGCCGGGAGCGCTCACGTAGAGCTGGACGACGTCAGCGCCGTCTCGCTCGGACGTATTGGTGACCGTCAGGGTCGCGCCCTCCTGGTCCACGGTGAGGTCGGAGTATTCGAAGCGCGAGTAGGACAGTCCGTAGCCGAAGGGGAAGGCGACGTCGATGCCCGCGGTCGTGAAGTAGCGGTAGCCGACGAAGGGGCCTTCGCGGTAGTAGGACAGCGGGCCGGTTGCCGGGTACCAGGCGGCCGTCGGATGGTCTTCGTAGGACCGCGCGTAGGTTTCGGCCAGGCGCCCAGAGGGATTCACGGCGCCGGTGAGGACGTCGAGCATCGCGGCGGCCCCTCCCTGCCCGGTCAGGTAGCCGTTGACGAGCGCGGGTACCGAGCCGACCCACGGCATTTCGACGCTGGCACCGCCGGTCAGGACAACGACGGTATGCGGATTGGCGGCCACGACGGCCTCGATGAGTCGATCCTGTCCCTCGGGCAGGCGCATGTGGGGCCGGTCCAGCCCCTCGGATTCAGCGAGCTCGTCAAGGCCCACGTAGACGAGCGCAACGTCGGCACTCTTCGCGAGGTCCACGGCCTCGGCGATGAGAGCGTCGCTCGTTCCCCCGTGGCGCTCATAACCGCGGGCGTACCCTGCCGCAACGAGGCCTCGGGCATCCTCTCCCTGCGCCTCGAGCAGCTCACGCGGAGCCTCGACGCGCGTGGGGTTGACCTGGGAGGAACCCGATCCCTGGAAGCGCGGCGTGTCAGCGAGATCGCCGATGAGGGCGACACGCGTGCCGGCGCTCAGAGGCAGGAGATCGTCCTCGTTGCGCAGGAGCGTGATCGCCTCGGAGGCGATGCGCGTGGCCAGCTTGTGATGCTCATCGACGTCGTAGGGCGTGGGAGCGGGCAGGCCGGCGCTCGCGGAGGCGACGTTGAGGACTTCCTGGGCACGCGCGTAGACGTCGGAGGCGTCGAGCGTCCCGGCCTCGACGGCCGCGACAATGCGGCGAGCATCCTCCAGGCCGGGTGCGGGCATCTCGAGGCTTCCACCTGCTCGAACAGCGCCGACAGCATCGGTGCATCCTCCCCAGTCGGAGACGACCATGCCGTCAAACCCCCACTCGTCGCGCAGGATTTCGGTGAGCAAGTGCCTATTCTCGTGGGCGTGGGTACCGTTCACGAGGTTGTAGGAGCTCATGATCACGCGCGGCCCCGCGTCCCGGCACACGATCTCAAAGCCAGTCAGGTAGATTTCGCGCATCGTACGCTCGTCCACGATCGAGTCCGACGCCATGCGACGCAGCTCCTGAGAGTTCACTGCGAAGTGCTTGGGGCAGGCGGCGGTTCCCGTCGACTGAATGCCATCGACGAGACCCGCAGCCATGCGTCCGGCAAGGATCGGGTCCTCGGAGAAGTACTCGAAGTTACGTCCACACAGGGGTGAACGCTTGATGTTCAGGCCCGGACCGAGCAGGACATCCACGCCGAGGCCGCGCGCCTCCAAGCCCAGCGCCTCGCCCATCTCGCGCGCCAGGTCCGGGTCCCAGGTCGCCGCGAGCGCGGAGGCCGTCGGGAAGCAGGTCGCCTTCTCGGACTCCGCGATGCCCAGGTGATCCGCATCACCGAGCTGGCGGCGCACGCCGTGGGGGCCATCGCTCATGACGAAGGAGGGGACGAGAGCTGCGGGGATCGCGCGCGAGTCCCAGGCGCTGGCACCCGACAGAAGGGCTGCCGCCTGCAGGAGGGTGAGGTCATTGGCGTCCGTCAGTGCTGCGTCTTCCATCGGCGTGAACTGCCTTTCGTGCTCGGCCCGATCTTGGTTCTTCTAGTGTGGCTTGCCGACGGAGACAATGATCGACTGTCGGCACGATTTGTCGTTTCGGGGCCGTATTTTGCGTCCCTGGTTGCGATCCGGCTGGGCTACCATGTCACTATGCGACACAATGACGAGGTCAATTACCAGCAAGACGAAGACGCCATTCCTCACGCTGTATTCGTCGACGTGGATGGCACGCTGTGCGACTCTCGTCAACGTGTACCCGATTCTGCCGCATCAGCACTCGCCCAGGCGCGCGAGAACGGTCACCGTCTCTTCATCTGCACGGGACGGTCAGTTCCGGAGGTCTACCCGCGCTTCATCGACCTGGGCTTCGAAGGCATCGTGGGCGGTGCTGGGGGATACGTAGCCGTGGGCGAAACCGTCCTGCTTGACGAGCGCATGCCCACCGAGCACGTCCGAGTCCTCACCGCCCTGTGGGAGGACCTCGATGCCTTCTATGTATGGCAGGGTCCCGACCAGATGGGGCCCTCCGAGGGGTACCTCGACTTTTTCGTGCCGCGGGCAGGCATCTCACCGGAGGACTGGATCGAGTACGCTACGTCGATCACGCCTTTCATCGTCGACATTGAGAGCGGGTCTTTCACCAAGGTAACGGCCTACGTTCCCCCGGAAAATGCCTCCGTGGAACGGGTGAACGCGGCACTGCCACCCGGCTACCGGGCGATTATCGGATCCGTGGGTGCTGCCGGTTACGTCCCCTTCGAAGTCCTCCCCACTCACCTCTCCAAAGCAGTAGGAATCGAAGCTGTCTGCGAGCACATCGGCATCCCCCTGTCGCGCTCCGTGGCCATCGGAGACTCCAATAACGACGTTGAGGCCGTGGCTCGTGCCGCGGTTGGTATCAGTATCGGCAACGGGTGTGAGACCCTCGTCAACGTCGCAGACATCGTCGCTCCTGTGGTCGCCGACGGCGGCCTCGCCTGGGCTTTAGCCGCCGCCGGACTCATCAACGAGGCCTCGAACCCTGCCTAGGCCTCGGCGATGACGCATGACCTCCACCCTGCGAACCTGGCTCAGTCACCCCCTCACGCGTAACTCAGCCTTCATGCACTTGTGGGGCGGCCAAACCGCCGCACAAGTGGGCTTCCAGGTGGGTACGCTCGCCACGTCGGCGATCGCGATCACGGTTCTGCACGCGAGCGAGACGCAGATCGGAGTACTTTCCGCGCTTCAAACGCTCGCATTCCTCCTCGTCGGGCTGCCGGCGGGCGCGTGGGTGGACGGGTGGCGCAAGCGCCAAGTCATGATCGTAGCCAACCTCGCGCGCATTGGCGCCTTAGTGTCGATTCCCCTCGCCTACGTCTGTTTCTCCCTGACCCTGGCCCACCTGATGGTAGTCACGGCTACTCTAGGTTTGTCCACCGTTTTCTTCGATGTCGCCTATCAGTCTTACGTGCCACTCATCGCCTCTAAGCAATACATCGGAGCAGCAAACGGTCGCCTTGAAGCCTCCTACCAGGTGGGCCGTGCAGGAGGACCAGGCCTGGGTGGGTGGCTGCTCGGCGTGGTCGCCCCTCCCCTGGTCTACCTGGCCACCGCCGCCACCTACGTCACCTCTACGTGGGCCATCTGGCATATCTCGACTCAGGAGCCTGTCCCCAAACCCACTGGTGCCACGCTCATCGCGCAGATTCGCGAGGGACTGGCGTTCGTGCGCGGCCAGCGTCTGCTTTTTCCCCTCTTTTCTTGCATCGCTATCGCCGCCTTCGCCAGCGCAGGCATCCAGGTCCTGCTCCCACTCCTGGTCCTGAGAACCCTTTGCATGAGCGCCACACAGCTCGGTCTCTTGCTGAGTGCCGGCGCCGTCGGTGGAATCCTCGGAGCACTCACTCGCCCCGCGTGGATTGCCCACCTAGGCATTGGACGATGCATCGTGATCACCAACATCGCCGGGGTCGCTATCCTGGCTGTCCAGCCAGCCGCCGTTCACGTGCCTGACTGGGCCTCATGGATCATCGCGGCCTCGGGTATCGTCTCCTCCTACTTTCTCACCATCTACAACATCACCCAGATGAGCCTGCGCCAAGAGATCTGCCCACCCGACATGCTCGGGCGCATGAACGCGATCTTTCGATTCGCGGTCTGGGGTGTCATGCCGCTAGGTTCCCTGGCCTCCGGTGTCGTTGCATCCTGGATAGGGGTCGAAGCCGCGATGACTTCCTTTATCGCCCTGGCGATCGCGGCTGGAGTCGCCATGTGTTTCACTCCAGCTGCACGCATTCGAGGCGCCAGCGCAGATCCGGTGGTCTCATAATGTGATGCGCGTCGAGGCTTGTTTGGTGCCACCACCGCATGCTCCGCGATACCATATATGTGAGACAAGCCGCATACGCCAAAGGAGGACACTATGAGCACCGCAACGACCATTGTCGAGGCCCTGGGCGGCTGGAAGAATATCTCCAACCTCGAAGCGTGCATCACTCGTATTCGCCTGGACGCGGCGAACACCGACCTCATCGACGAGGCCGCGCTGCGTGCCGCGGGAGCCTTCGACGTTGTGATCGTCGGTGATGCAGTGCAGGTCGTCATGGGACCCGATTCCGAAGACCTCGTTGATGAGATGCTCGCGAGCCGGTGACGCTTAGCGTTCGTGCGCCCTTCGCAGCACGTATCGTACCTCTGAGTGAGGTACCCGACCCTGTGTTTGCGAGCGGCGTCGTCGGGGGCGGCTGTGCGCTCGTTCCACAGGCCGGGACAGGATGCCTAACAGTGCGCTCCCCCATCGACGGCGTCGTCACCAAGCTCAAGCCACACGCCGTCATCGTTACCTCCACGAGAGGCATGTCGATCCTCATCCACCTCGGGATCGACACAGTGAGCCTGCACGGCAAAGGGTTTGCCGCCCTCGTCGATGAGGGGGAGATCGTGCCGGTAGGTCACCCGCTCATTCACTGGGACCTCGCACCCGCGCGCGAAGCATCGCTGTCTCCCCACGTACCCGTCATCGTTGTCAGTGTACCCAGCCCAACGATTGCCAGTCGGGCGACTCCCGGCGACTGCGCTGCGCTCGACCTGCTGTTCACGGCCTCGACTTCCGGTGAGTAGCTCCTCCGTCGACGATGGGATGAGATCAATCGGATTATATGACAAAACGTGTTGGTTTTGTTCCGATTTTTCGGTGTGCTGGTGAGCTATCGGCCAGGGCTGCCGCATTAGTTCCGGGGCGATGCAGCGTGGTGTGTTCGTGGCGTGGCTGGTGAGGCGTCGGCGTCAGGCGGATGTGCCTGGGGGCGCTCGCCTTCGGGCACTGAGGGCCGTTGTGTCGGCTGGGCACGTCGGTGTGTCCCGCCATTGATTGCGTCGCGAGTCGTCGCGTGCGATCGCGTCTGTTGGGTCTGGTGGTTCGCTGGGCAGCGAGGCGGACGCCGTCATCGTTGGCGGCATCCAGTGGGCGGAACCCCGACACGTCGGCGGTGCCCCCGGCAGTGCCGCGAGGCTCCCTGTTGGGCGGGCTCTCTTGATTGGGCAGGCGATTGTCGTGGGGTTTGTGCGGCGCGAATCTCAATCGTTAGTATTGCGATGTTTGTGGGCGCGGTCGAGCGTTTGCTGGCTCTTCGCATTTTGGGGTGTGGGGGGTGGTGTTGGCATAGGGTCGGGGCCTGCCCGATGATTGAGGTTGCGACACTTCAAACGCTGGGAGGCCCCGACATGTCTAATGCCACCTTTTCCGCTGTGGATATGACGGCCTATTGCGGGTTGGAGGAGCTGGGCTTGATGGCTGTGGGTATGCGCTGCCAGGGGGGTGGGTTCGCCTTGAAGTGCCGTGCGGCTAATCCTGTTCGGCTGTGTCTGGGGTGTGGGTGCCCGGGGTATTCGCTGGGGTCGCGTACCCGGCGCTTAGCGCACGAACCGCAGGG
>ERZ772979.197-NODE-197-length-49412-cov-20.680349_pt1 | contig 49412 bp, 47 predicted proteins | sample MGYA00511130_ERZ772979 | MGnify/ENA primary metagenome ERZ772979 (study PRJEB29015, sample SAMEA2738103) | human oral metagenome | biome: human oral; feature: human-associated habitat; material: saliva | place: China | collected 2186 ...
AACCCATCACGCTGATTCTGTCGGAAAAAGGCTGGATACGCAGCCGTGCCGGACACAACCTCGATTTGAGCCAAACCGCATTCAAAGAAGGCGACCGCCTCAAACAAACCCTTGAAGGCCGTACCGTTTTGCCCGTCGTCATCCTGGATTCATTGGGCAGAACCTACACGCTCGATGCCGCGGAAATCCCAGGCGGACGCGGCGACGGCGTGCCGGTTTCATCGTTAATCGAGCTGCAAAACGGAGCGAAACCCGTCGCCATGCTCACCGGCCAGCCCGAACAGCACTACCTGCTCTCAGGCAGCGGCGGTTACGGCTTCATCGCCAAGCTGGGCGACATGGTCGGACGCGTGAAAGCAGGCAAAGTGGTGATGACCGTAGATAGCGGCGAAACCGTCCTGCCGCCCGTTGCCGTCTATGCCTCCTCGCTCATCAATCCTGACTGCAAAATCGTACTCGCCAGCAGCGATCACCGCCTCTTGGCGTTTTTCATCGGCGAACTCAAAGTCATGCCCAAAGGGCGCGGTTTGCAGTTGATGTCACTGACCGACGGCGCGTCTTTGGAACACATCCTCGTTACCACGTCTGCGGAATTCATCGTCGAAACCGTCGGCAAGCGCGGCGCGGCGCATCAGGAAAAATTGCGTATTTGCGACATCGACGGCAAGCGCGGCAAAAAAGGGAAGGTTTTGGAGATTTCAGGCCGTCTGAAAACCATTAAGGCGGGCGATTAACCGCCGAGGCCGTCTGAAAGCGCGGCGAAAGCCGCCGTGCGATAATCCTATCGAAAACATTACCGGAATAACCGACGAAACGATTGCGAAGCCGATACGAATATGGACAAATCTTTTTTCCCGAAAACCGATGAATGGAACGAGCAGGTAGACCGCATCCCGTGGCTGCTCAATGTCTGCCGGCTGACCATCCTGCTGTCGATGTTTGTGCTGTATCTGATGTCGGTTTTTTCGGAAAACGCCGGGCTGAAAAAAATGGTGCCGCCGACCATTTTCTACATTTGGGCTGCCGTTTATGCCGGAATTACCCTGATTTCGATTATCCGGCCGCATTGGGTGCGGCAGGAAAACGATAAATTGCCCAATGCCAGCGCTGTAGTCGATATCGTGATGATTATGGCCTTGGTGTACTTGACGGGCGGTATAGGGACGGGTATCGGTATTTTGGTGCTGCCGTTTGTCGCCACATCGTGCATGCTCAGTTACGGCAGGTTTCCGGCCCTGTATGCCGGTTTTACCACGGTGTGCATCCTGTGCGTGATGTTTTTGAGTGACCAATTGAGTTTGGATGCCGACACATGGGACGGCCGAAATATCGGTACCGCCATTATGTTGATTGGTGCATCGTTTGCCGTGGCTTATCTTACTTCATACAGTGCCACTTTCCTGCGTGATGCCACTGCTTCGGCACGGAAGCACAAACGGAACTACAACCGCGTGCGCGGGCTGAACCAGCTGGTGTTGAACCGGGTGCAGGAAGCGGTGATTGTGATTGATCCGGAATTGAAAGTATGGCTGTTTAACCGTCAGGCGAAGAATTATTTTTCCGGCTTGGCGGCAGAGCATAAAGAACCGATTTTCGAAGATTTGGTTGCGCGTTGGTTGTTGAACCCTGAAAAATCGTTCGAGGCCGACATCCATCTGCATCGGTTTTCCATGCACGTCCGTGCTGTGCCCATGGTGCAGGAAGACGGCAAATTACTGATGCTGTTTTTGCGCTCGTTGCGTGAAATCGCTGCCGAAGCCATGGCAACCAAACTGGCTTCCCTCGGCCAGCTGACCGCCAATCTGGCGCATGAAATCCGCAACCCGATGTCTGCCATCCGTCATGCCAACGACCTGTTGCAGGAAAACATAGAAGACCCGGTCAGCAAGAAACTGCACGGTATCATCGACGGTAATATTCGTCGTATCGACAAGATGCTGGAAGATATTTCCACCTTGAATAAAAAAGACAATCTTGGCCGCGAAAGCATCAATCTGATGAAATTCTGGCTGGCATTCAAGCAGGAATTTACACTGAACAACCCAAGTTCGGTCGGTTGCATCAAAATGAAAATGCAGGGCAAAAATCTAACCGTTACGGCCGACCCCATGCATGTGCAGCAAATCATGTGGAACTTGTGCAACAACGCTTGGCGGCACAGTACGAAAGGCAGTGACGCCATCAAAGTATCGATTAAGCCGAGCGGCAAACTGAATGTTTCGATTGTGGTGTCGGATGATGGCCCGGGAGCGGCCCCCGAAATCCGCAACCGGTTGTTCGAGCCGTTTTTCACTACCGAAAAAGGCGGCACCGGGCTGGGACTGTATGTTGCACGCGAACTGGCTCATGCCAACTTGGGACAGTTGCACTACCATCCCGAATTGAATGGATTCGAATTGATTTTACCGAAAGACAACAATCATGAAGAGTAACGATCTGCAATATCCGGTATTGGTCGTAGACGACGAGGCGGACATTCGCGACCTGATGGAAATGACCCTGATGAAGATGGGGTTGCGGGTGGAAACCGCCGTCGGCGTGGACGATGCCAAAGAAAAATTGGAAAACAACGACTATTCGCTGGTATTGACGGATATGCGTATGCCCGACGGTTCGGGTTTGGAAGTGGTGCAGCACATCAATAAGCTGATGCTCGACACGCCCGTGGCCGTGATTACCGCTTTCGGTAATGCCGACCAGGCAGTGGAGGCATTGAAAGAGGGTGCGTTCGACTACCTGCAAAAACCGATTACCCTGTCTCAACTGCGTTCGTTGGTCAAATCGGCTGTCAAAGTAAACGAGCCCGAAGAAAAGCCTCAGGCTGCTCCGGCCGCACCTACGCCCCCCGCTCCGGCTGCCCAACCTGTTCCTTCATTCGTGCCGCCGCCCGTGCCGCCGAGGCCGCAGCCCATAGCTGCCGCCCCCCCAAGGCCGCCTGAAAGCGCGGCGAAAACCGTCAGGAAAGGCATTTCCGGCGGTATAGACCGTCCGATGACGCCTCCGAGTGCATTGAGTTCCCTGCGCGAGCGTTTCCGCAGTGCCCCGACGCAAAATACCCAGGCTGCAGCAGGCATGGCACCCGAGCCGGAAGTTGGCGGCGATATCGATATGCCGCGCCTTTTGGGTATGTCGCCGCAGATGGTGGAAGTGCGCCACTTAATCCGCCGCTTGGCCGGAAGCAACGTGCCGGTTTACATTTCCGGCGAATCCGGTTCGGGTAAAGAGCAGGCCGCCCGCAGCATACACGAACTGTCGCCGCGTACGGTCGGCCCGTTTATCGCGGTGAACTGCGGCGCAATTCCCGAAAACCTGATGGAAAGCGAATTTTTCGGTTACAAAAAAGGCAGCTTTACCGGTGCAGACCAAGACCGTCTTGGCTTTTTCCAACATGCCGACGGCGGCACGCTGTTCCTCGACGAAGTCGCCGATTTGCCGTTGGCCATGCAGGTCAAACTCCTGCGCGCCATTCAGGAAAAGGCCGTCCGCCGCATCGGTGATGCCAAAGAAACGCCTGTGGATGTGCGCATCATTTGCGCCACCCACAAAAATCTGGAAGCACTGGTAGAAAGCGGCGCATTCCGCCAAGACTTATACTACCGCCTTAACGTTGTTACCCTGCATATGCCCCCACTGCGCGAGATGCGCGAAGATTTAGGCGGCCTGATTCTGCGCCTGTTGAACAAATACCGCGACGGCGTGCCGGGCGGCTACAAACTCAGCCCCAAGGCACAGGAAGCCCTGTTATCGTACAGCTATCCGGGCAACTTCCGCGAATTGGAAAACATCTTGGAACGCGCCATCGCCCTGACGATCGGCAACATCATTCAAGTTGATGATTTACAGCTGACCGCAGGAAACGGCCCGCGCCTCAGCGATTTGCCGGCCCGTTCGCCAGCCGAGCCGCAGGCTGAAGCCGTTGTCGAAACGGCTGCGGACGATGCTGCGGAACTGCCGCCGATGAATTTCGACGATTTGCCGCAGTTTATGCCCGGCCAGACGCAGATTCAGGAATATCTCGACCTGTTGGAGCGTTCGATTATCGAGCAGGCCTTGCAAATTACGCGCTACAACCGCACGCAGGCCGCCAAGCTGCTGGGCATCAGTTTCCGTTCGATGCGTTACCGCATGGAACGGTTGAGTATCGAATAAACGCCCTCCGTTGTTTGCCAAAAGAAAACAGGCCGTCTGAAAAAGGTTTTCAGACGGCCTGTTTGAATGTGGTGCCGACGGATTAGTAGTCTATGGTTTCACGGATGATTTTCAGGTCGGGATAGGACAGGATGATGTCGTATTCGCGGCCGTTTTTATAGGCTTCGATTTCCAGTACAGGTTTGCCCCAGTGGTCGTCGGGATCGATTTCGTGTACTTGGTAACCACGCTGCTCCAACATTCTAACTGCTTTGGCACGGTTTTGCTCGAAGTTTTTGTCGCTGTAAATTTGATGTTCGATGTAGTCGTTGGCCGAAGCAGAAGCGGCAGACAGGGCGATGATGGCGGTAATGAGGAATTTTTTCATGATGTTTTCCTTTCGGGTTGGTGAATGTTGTTTCGATGAGTGTTATTAAACCGTATTCGGATTAGGGGAAAATTAGAGGAGTGTAATCGAAGTGTAAAGCTGTAAAAAAAGGCCGTCTGAAAAACCTTTTTCAGACGGCCTGATGTATTGATTCAGCGGCAGGAGTTCATGCATTCGCGTACCAGCTCCGGCCCTTGGTAGATTAGGCCGCTGTAGAGTTGGACCGCCGTTGCGCCGAGCCGCAGTTTCTCCGCCGCATCTTCGCCGCAGACGATGCCGCCTACGCCGATGATGGGGACGGTGCTGCCCAGTATTTCGGCCAAACGGCGCAGGACGAGATTGCTTTTTTCGCGCACCGGCAGGCCGCTGAGGCCGCCTTGTTCTTGGGCGAGCGGATGGTTGCCCAAGGCTGTTTTGTCGATGGTGGTGTTGGTGGCGATGATGCCGTCCATTTCAACGTTTTGCACCACATGGGCGATGTCGGCGATTTGCGTTTCGTCCAGGTCGGGCGCGATTTTGACTGCCAGCGGCACATAGCGGCCGTGGGATGCGGCCAGTTGCGCCTGTTTGTCTTTCAGCGCGGTCAGCAGGGCGGTCAGTTCGTCGCCGCCTTGCAGGGCACGCAGGTTTTTGGTGTTGGGCGAGGAAATATTGACGGTGATGTAGTCGGCATGGGCGTAGGCCTTTTCCAGACAGATTAAATAGTCGTCGGCGGCGTTTTCAATCGGGGTAACGGCGTTTTTGCCGATGTTGATGCCCAGTATGCCCCGGTACGCGCTTTTTTCGATGTTGCGAATGGCTGCGTCGATACCGTGGTTGTTGAAACCCATGCGGTTGACGACGGCCTGTTGCTCGGGCAGGCGGAACAGGCGCGGCTGCGGGTTGCCGTCCTGCGGCTTGGGGGTGACGGTGCCGATTTCGATGAAGCCGAAACCGAGTGCGGCCAGCGCGTCGATGTATTCGCCGTTTTTGTCCAGTCCGGCGGCCAGCCCTACCGGATTGGGCAGCTGCAGACCCATCAGTTCGGTAGGACGGCTGCGCGGCGGCACGGGGGCGGTCAGTCCGAAACGGGCGGCCAGTTTCAGCATGGCCAAAGTGGTGTGGTGGGCCTGTTCGGGTTCCAGGCGGAAAATCAGGGGTCGGAGTAGTGAATACATGATGGAGGCCGTCTGAAAAATAGGGAAGGAAGGGTCATTTTAACCTAAAACGTATCGGCCATGCGGCGGGAAATACCGCTTCCGGCAGGCAGGCGGTTGTGTTTAAAACGACGAACCCGGCCGGCTGAGAAAGTCTTGTTCCTCAGCCGTGCTTTCCCGGCCCAAAACGGCATTGCGGTGTGGATAACGGCCGAAGCGGTCGATGACGGCTTTGTGCCGCAATTCGAAATCCGACGCTGATTCGGAAGTGTAGCGTTCGAACAGCGCGGCGGCTTGGGTGTGGATGGCGCGGCTTTCGCTGTGCATCAGCGGCATCAGTATGAAATGCCGCTCTTCTTCTTGCATGGCGGCGAACCCTGGCAGGCGGACGGCTTCCTGCGCGAGGCAGACGGCGGCCAAATCTTGCGCGAAGGCGGCCGGGCTGTTGCGGAACAGGTTGCGCGAAAATTGGTTGAGTACGATGATTTCGGTCAGCCTTCCGCGCAAGGTGTTGCGCCAGTCGGCCAGTTCTCCTGCCGCCGCCTGTTGCCACAGCGGGAAAAAACGGCTGCGGATTTGTTGGTCGAAATCGTCGTTTTGGGCAAATCAAAACGGGCGGTTTGGTTCGGCAAACCAAAAATCCAATACGTCTTGGGCATTCATTGGTTTTCCTTTCTGATTGGAGGCAGGGGTGGCGGCAGGGCATCCGAGGCCGTCTGAAAAGACTAATTGCGGTTGCTTGGTAAGGTTTGCGGCAGCGGCAAAGGTTTTATTGGGATTCTGCAGAAATGCCGATTCTTGTCGGAAAAGTTGTTTGGATTTCGCAGAAATTCTGCTTCCTGACGGAAGCTCCGTTTTAGCTTCGCAGAAACTCTCTGCGTTCGTTTTAGCTTCGCAGAAACTCTGCTTCCTAGTGGAAGCTCCGTTTTAGCTTCGCAGAAACTCTGCTTCCTAGCGGAAGCAGAGTTTTCAGACGGCCTGTGTTTATTTGGCCGCTTCGGGCAGGGTTTGTTCGAACGATTCGGTCAGCAGTCCGCCGTGCGTAAGGTCGGCGTGGTGGCGGTATTGTACTTGCAGGCCGTGTTGCCGCAGGCGTTCGGCCAGCTGTTTTGCGCTGTCGGGCGGCACGGCGCGGGTAACGGCTTCGCGGCGGGATAGCATGGCGGCCTGTTGCGGGTTGGCGGGTCGTTTGTTGTCGTTTGTACCGCTTTTTTCGATGGTAAGGCTCAGGTTGCCTGGGGGAGGCTGTCTGAAAAACGGTTCGGCGTATTGCAGCATCAGGCCGTTTTGCCACCACAGCGAGGGGTCGGCGGCAACATAGCGGGTGAAGGCCTGCGGCTCGTTGAATAGGGTGTGGAGGACGAACAGGCCGCCGTAGGAGTGTCCCCACAGGGTTTGTTTGTGCGGGTCGGTGGGGGCGAGGCGGTCGATTTGCGGCCGGACTTGGTGCAGGATGAACTTGAGGAATTGCGGTGCGCCGCCGTTGCTGCGTTCGGGTGTCAGTTGGTCGGGCATGGTTTTGCCTTGCGGGTCGGGCGGGGTGTAGTCGTAGGCGCGGGCGGCGGTATCGAAGCGCAGTTCGGTCGGGTAGCCGATGAGGACAAGGACGGGCAGTTGTTCGGGTGGGAGTTTGAGGCGTTCGGGGGCGAGGTATTCGAGTAGGGCGTTGCCGTCAAGTGCGTAAAGGGTGGGGAAGCCGCCGGCGGGCGGGGCGGCTTTGGGAATGCCGACGAAGATGCGGTGCGGCCGGTTTTGGCTGTCTTTGATGTCGAGTGTGTGGAAGGTGTAGGCGTTGTGCTGCTGCGAGAGGACGGCTGTATCGGCGCGGCGGGTAATTTCGTTGTTGGGCGTCGGCGCGGCGGAAACCATGCTCGCGGCGGTCATCAGGGCAAGGGGGAGGAAGTGTTTGTTCATGGGCTGTTCGTTGTGTCGGGTGGGTTGGGAGGCCGTCTGAAAGGGTTTGGCGAGGGTGTTTGGATTTTGCAGTTTTTGTTTCTGTTTTGCAGATACTCTTTCCTGACAAAAATCTCGTTTTAGCTTCGCAGAAACTCGCTACGCTCGTTTTCAGACGGCCTGTGTGTCAGCGTTTGGCTTTGAAGCTGAGCAGGTGTTGCCGTGTGGCCAGCCATGCGCCGGCGATGCCGAGTGCGGCAACGATGCCGCAGACGGACAGCCATTCCCATGTGTGGAAGAAACGCCATTCGATGTTGAGGCCGTAGGGGTGGAAAATCTGTGCCACCAGGGGTTGGGTGGCGTGTATCAGCCAGGTGCACAGGGCAAGGCTCAGGCCTGCGGCCAGAAGGCTTTGCCAGACGGCCTGATAGAGGAAGGGGCGGCGGATGAAGGAGGACGGCGCGCCTAGGAGTTTGGTGATTTCAATTTCTTCTTTGCGGCTGAGGATTTGCAGCCGGATGGTGTTGTGCGCCACCAAAACGAAGGCCACGCTGAGGGTAACGGACAGGAAGGCCAACACTTTTTGGACGAAATCGTCGATTTGGTAGAGGGTTTGCATCCATTCGGTGTCGAGTTGGGCGGATTCCACCATCGGCAGCTTGGCCAAATCTTGCCTCAGTGCCTGCATTTCAGACGGCGTGCCGCCCGGTTTGGGGCTGACGACGAATGCGTCGGGCAGCGGGTTGCTGTCGAGCATGGAGACGATGTCTTGCTCGCCCATGCTGGTTTGCAGTTCGCTCAAGCCCTGCGCCTTGCCGATAAATTCGCTTTTTTCAATCCGTTTGTCGGCGGCAAGCAGTTCTTTGACGACCGCGCTGTCGGCTTCGTCGGCGTTTTGTTCCATATATAGGGTGATTTGCGGCGATTCGTTCAGTTTGCCGAGTACGGCCTGGCTGCTTTGCACGCCGAGGTAGAGTGCCAGCGGCAGGCTCATGGCGATGGCCAGCATGACGAGTATCAGCAGGGTGGCCAAAGGTTGTTTGAACAGCTGGCGGATGGCGTTTTTGGCCGCTTCGAAGTGGAGGGTGAAGTAATTCATGAGGCAAACCTGCCTTCCTGCAGGCGCAAAATGCGGTGGCCGTAATCGGCCATCAGGGTTTCGTCGTGGGCGGCGACGATGACGGTGGTACCCGCTTCGTGAAAGGTTTTGAACAGTTCCATGATGTCGAGCGCGTAGGCGCGGTCGAGGTTGGCCGAGGGTTCGTCGGCAATCAGCAGGCTGGGCTGGTGGACGACGGCGCGCGCGATGCACAGGCGTTGCTGTTCGCCGCCGGAAAGGGTGACGGGGTCGGCGTTTTCACGTCCGGCCAGTCCAACTTTCGCAATCGCCACCCGCGCGCGTTTTTCTGCTTCGGTGCGGCCGTAACCGATGATTTGCAACGGCAGCAGGACGTTTTGCAGCACGCTGCGGTCAAACAGGATTTTATGGTCTTGGAAGACAATGCCGATATGCTGGCGCAGAAAGCCGATTTGGTTGTCGTTCAGGCTGCCGATGTCGCGGCCGTTCATCCACACTTTGCCGGAAGACGGTTTGGTAATGCCGGCAATCAGTTTGAGGACGGTCGATTTGCCTGCGCCCGAATGGCCGGCGACAAAAATCATCTCGCCTTTTTCAATTTGGAAACTGACGTTTTTCAGCGCCTGGAAACCACCTCTGTAGGTTTTGGAAACTTGTTCGAAACGTATCATGGAAAAACGGGGTTATCGATAAAAAACGGCGGCATTATAGCCGAAAATAATCGCAGGCCGTCTGAAAGCCGTTCGGACGGCCTTGAAGGATAAATAAAATTGATGGGGGCGTGCAAATACAGTAAACTGCGTCTATTTAAAAAATTTATGGTATCCGCAGCATGAAACCTGCTTTTGAAATCAAATCCGCCCGCACCGACGCATTGGCCGTTTATCTGCACAATGCCGATGCCGCCGCATTGGATGCCGCATTGGCCAAGTGCGCGGCGCAATATCGCGAGCTCAACCTGCCGCTGATATTGGATATGCAGGATTTCCGTCCGGCCGAGGCCGATTTGCCCGCCGTGCTGGCCGTTTTCCGCCGCCACCGCCTGCCTGTCGCCGCTTTGCGGCACAGCGATGAAGTCTGGGCGGCAACGGCGGCCGACAACGGCCTGCCTTTTACGCCGCCGGGCAAAGAACGGCCTGTCCCGCTGGAAACGGCGGATGCGGGGGCGGTGGCCGAAATCACGGGTGAAATCGCATCCGAAACGGCCAAGCAGGCCGGACATCCGACCGTGCTGGTTGCCGAGCCGGTGCGGACCGGGCAGCAGGTGTATGCGGAAAACGCCGACTTAATCGTTACCGGAACGGTCAGCGAAGGGGCGGAGCTGATTGCCGACGGCAACATCCATATCTACGCATCGATGCGCGGCCGCGCGCTGGCGGGAGCAAAAGGGCGGCGTGACGCACGCATTTTCATTCATTCCATGCAGGCCGAACTGGTATCGATTGCGGGTATCTACCGCAACTTCGAGCAGCAGTTGCCCGAACATTTATATCGGAAACCGGTACAGATACATCTGCAGGACGACCGTTTGGTCATTGCGGCCATCGCGGCTTAGCCGGATGCCGTATCATTCGAACCCTGAATATTTTGCATTAAAGTAAAGGAAACATTGTGGCAAAAATCATCGTTGTAACTTCAGGCAAAGGCGGTGTGGGTAAAACCACCACCAGTGCGAGCATTGCTTCCGGTTTGGCACTCCGCGGCCATAAAACCGCCGTTATCGACTTCGACGTCGGCTTGCGCAACCTGGATTTGATTATGGGCTGCGAACGCCGCGTGGTATACGACCTGATCAACGTCATCCAAGGGGAAGCCACCCTCAACCAGGCTCTGATTAAAGACAAACATTGCGACAAACTGTTCATCCTGCCTGCCTCGCAAACACGCGACAAAGACGCGCTGACCAAAGAAGGCGTGGAAAAAGTATTGAACACGCTGACCGGCGAGATGGGTTTTGAATTCGTCATCTGCGATTCGCCTGCCGGTATCGAACAAGGCGCGCTGATGGCACTGTATTTTGCCGACGAAGCCATCGTAACCACCAATCCCGAGGTTTCCAGTGTGCGCGATTCCGACCGCATCCTCGGCATTCTGCAAAGCAAATCCCGTAAGGCGGAACAAGGCGGAAAGGTAAAAGAACACCTGTTGATTACGCGCTATTCGCCGGAGCGGGTTGAAAAAGGCGAGATGCTGTCGGTGGACGACATCTGCGATATCCTGCGTATCCCGCTGATCGGCGTGATTCCCGAATCGCAAAACGTATTGCAGGCCTCCAATGCCGGCATGCCCGTCATCCATCAGCAGGATGCAGTGGCCGCAGAAGCCTACAAAGACGTGATTGCCCGCCTGTTGGGCGAAAACCGCGAAATGCGTTTCCTGGATGCCGAGAAAAAAGGCTTCTTCAAACGTTTGTTCGGAGGTTGATATGTCGTTGATCGATATACTGTTCGGCAAAAAACAGAAATCGGCCGAAGTTGCCCGCGACCGCCTGCAGATTATCATCGCGCAGGAACGCGTCAAAGCCCAGGCTCCCGACTATCTGCCCACCTTGCAGAAAGAATTGTTGGAAGTGTTGTCGAAATATGTGAACGTTTCGCTTGACGATATCCGCATTTCTCAAGAAAAACAGGACGGTTTGGACGTGTTGGAGCTGAACATCACCCTGCCGGACCAGCAGAAAAAGGCATAAGCCATGACACTGACCGAATTGCGTTACATTGTTGCCGTTGCGCAAGAACGGCATTTCGGCCGGGCCGCCCAACGCTGCCATGTCAGCCAGCCCACGCTTTCGATTGCGATAAAGAAGTTGGAAGAAGAGCTGGCACTCTCTTTGTTCGACCGCAGCAGCAATGAGGTTATCACCACCGAAGCGGGCGGGCGTATCGTGGCGCAGGCGCGGCGTGTTTTGGATGAAGCTGACGTTATCCGCCAGCTGGCCAGCGAAGAGCAGAATGAATTGGACGGCGCGTTCAAACTCGGCCTGATTTTCACCGTCGCGCCGTATCTTCTGCCCAAGTTGATTCTGTCGCTGCGTGAAATTGCGCCGAATATGCCTTTGATGTTGGAAGAGAATTACACCCACATGCTGACCGAATCGCTCAAGCGCGGCGATTTGGACGCCATCATCGTTGCCGAGCCGTTTCAGGAAACAGGCCTTCTGACCGAGCCGCTGTATGACGAACCTTTTTTCGTCATCGTGCCCAAAGGGCATCCGTTTGAAGAACTCGATGCCGTTACCCAGCACGAATTGGCGCAGGAGCAGGTTTTGCTGCTGACCGAGGGCAACTGTATGCGCGACAACGTGCTTGCCGGCTGCAACGAATTGGCGGCCAAGCAGAAAATCAGCGGCCTGACCAATACGCTGCAGGGCAGCTCCATCAATACCATCCGCCATATGGTGGCCAGCGGCCTGGCCATCAGCGTATTGCCGGCCACCGCGCTGACCGAAAACGACCACTTGCTGTTCAGCATCATCCCGTTTGCCGAAAAAGTGCCGACCCGGCGCGTGGTGCTTGCCTACCGACGCAATTTCGTCCGTCCCAAGGCATTGGCGGCGATACGTAATGCCATTATCGGTTCGCAGTTGGCCGGGGTGAACTTTACCGAAAAAAACGGGGCCGTTCCGGCTTGAATATTGCCGTTTTCAAATAAAAATAAAGGCCGTCTGAAAAACGGGTTTTCAGACGGCCTCCTTCATAAACTGCCGGCACCATGCCGGTTCAAAATGGAAAAAATGATGACAGAACAAGAATTGCAGGATTTGCAGAAAATGGTCGAAATCGCCGTTTCGGCCTTGGAAGACGTGAAAGCCAAAGACATTGCCGTTTTGGAAACCCAAGACAAAACCTCCCTGTTTGCCCGCATGATTATTGCCAGCGGCGACAGCAGCAGGCAGGTCAAAGCTTTGGCCAACAACGTGGCAGTCGATTTGAAAGAGGCGGGTTTTGAAATTCTCAGCACCGAAGGCGACAGCGGCGAATGGACTTTGGTGGATGCGGGCGATTTGGTGGTGCATGTGATGCTGCCCGCCGTGCGGGATTTTTACGATATCGATACGCTGTGGGGTGGGGAAAAACCTACGTTCCACGCCGGTGCGGCCAAGCCTTGGCACGCCGCCGACAATTGATTTGGGCAGAAAATGCCGCAGCCGCCTCGCAATGGCGGTTTAAATGATTTGAGGCCGTCTGAAAGAATGTTTTCAGACGGCCTTTTGGTCGATTCAAACGGAAATTCCTGTATTGCCGCCGTTTTGCCATTTTGCCGTTTGGATTTTGTCTGCACGGGAATGGCGGCATCGTTATGTTTCATCGGAATGTACGGCGTTTGATTGGACTTCACGTTTTCCGTCATCCGATGAGGCGGGGCTTCGGTGCGGCGGTGCGGCACGGTTTTGCCGCAATACGCAGCCTCAGTCTGCCCTGCCGCCGTCCGTTTCCCGATAGGCCTGTGCCGTGGTGGTGTAGTTGGCTGCGGATTGAACGAGGAAGGCGCGTTCCTGTGCCGTCAGTTCGCGCGCGGCTTTTGCGGGGGAGCCGGTGTAGAGAAAGCCGCTTTCCAGATGTTTGCGCGGCGGTACAAGGCTGCCCGCGCCGATAATCACGTCGTCGCCGATAACCGCGTCGTCCAAGATGACCGTGCCCATGCCGATTAACACGCGGTTGCCTATGGTGCAGCCGTGCAGTACGGCGCGGTGGCCAACGGTAACGTCTTCGCCGACAATCAATGGTGAACCTTCGGGTTTGGCCGCCGTGCGGCCGCTGACGTGCAGCACGCTGCCGTCCTGTATGTTGGAGCGCGCGCCGATGCGGATGTGGTTGACGTCGCCGCGCACGACGGCGCACGGCCAGACGGATACGTCGTCCGCCAATACGACATCGCCGATGACGACGGCGGCGGCATCCAGGTAAACGCGGTTGCCCAGTTGCGGCAGGATGTGGCGGAAGGGGCGGAGGTTCATGGTTTGCTCCTGACGGGTTTTGTGTAAAAGGAGGCCGTCTGAAAACGCGGAAATGGGTTTGCCGTTTCGGTTGCGCTTTTCAGACGGCCTGTTTGTTTTTGCCGCTTTATGCCGTTGTTTGGAGGTGTCCCAACGGCAGGGCGGTGGTGTTTTTCAGTTCTTTTAGGACGAAGCTGGATTTCGCATCCTGCACGCCGGGGTGGGAGAGCAGGGTGTCGAGCACGAAATGGGAAAAGGCATTCATGTCGGGGAAGAAGGTATGCAGCAGGTAGTCGGTTTCGCCGGTGAGTGCGAAACAGCTTAACACTTCAGGCCAGGTTTGCACGGTTTGGGCGAAGCGGTCGCGCAATTCGCCCGATTTGTCGATGGATACGCGGATAAACGCTTGAAGGCCGAGTTTGATTTCCTGCGGCGAGAGCAGGGCGGCATATTGGCGGATGATGCCCGCGTCTTCGAGTTGTTTGAGTCGGCGCAGGCAGGGAGACGGCGAGAGCGCGACGCGTTCGGAAAGTTCGACGTTGGTCAGGCGGCCGTTGCTTTGCAATACCTGCAGGATTTTGAGGTCGGTTTTGTCCAATGTAATTTGTGCCATGCTATTTTCCTTTTTTTCTTCTGATAAACGGTTTGCAATGTTTCGCAACCTTAGTGTGCGGCAATATAAGGTAAATCCGCTTAACGCACAATAGCGTAAAAAAATTACTTCTTTAACATTAAATGTTTTTTCAGACGGCCTTTCGGGCATGAATGGAAACAATGGGATGGTTTTTCGACAAGTGTAAAGAAATATGGCGGACGGGGGAGTGTGGCCGTCTGAAACGGCGATGGGGAGGCTGACATGCCTTCGGGCTGTCCGGCAGATGAGGGCGGCCGGGTGTTTGGGTTTGGATGAAATGAATGTCCGGTCCTGCAAAATGAGGCCGTCTGAAGGCGTAAAACATTCAGACGGCTTGATAAATATATGTGAAAACCGTTTGCATTTATATCCGTATCAGCGGATAATTTGCACAATTTAACTGAAAATACCTTAAAACCATGCTGATAGCTTTTTTAATTATGTTGCGCGAGGGCATAGAGGCCGCGCTGATTGTCGGCATCGTGGCCGGTTTTCTGAAACAGTCCGGGCATCATCATCTGATGAACAAAGTCTGGCTGGGCGTGATTTCCGCCGCGCTGCTGTGCGTGGGTATCGGCCTTGCCATCCATCGCCTTACCGGTGAAATCCCGCAAAAGGAGCAGGAATTCGTCGTCGGTGCAATCGGTCTGGTGGCAGTGGGCATGCTGACCTATATGGTGTTGTGGATGCAGAAGGCAGCCCGTTCGATGAAGCAGCATTTGCAAGATTCCGTCCAAGCCGCGCTCAATCAGGGCGGTTCGGGCTGGGCGTTGGTTTTGATGGCGTTTCTCGCCGTGGCGCGCGAAGGTTTGGAAAGCGTGTTTTTCCTGATTGCCGTGTTCGGCCAAAGCAGCGACCATAAAATGCCTTTGGGCGCGGTGGCCGGATTGGCGACGGCGGTGGTCATCGGCGTTTTGCTCTATCAGGGCGGCATCCGTTTGAATTTGGGCAAATTCTTCCGTTGGACGGGCGTGTTCCTGATTTTCGTCGCCGCCGGTTTGCTGTCGGGTTCGTTCCGCGCCCTGCATGAGGCAGGCGTGTGGAATATCGGCCAAACCATATTGTTCGACTGGTCTAAGGTTTTGCACGAAGACAGCCCGTTGGGCGTGCTGATGGGCGGTTTCTTCGGCTATACCGACCATCCCACGGTCAGCGACATCGCTTGGTATTTCGCCTATCTGCTGCCCGCTTTATTTTGGTTTTTACGCGGCAGCAAAGCCGTTTCACCTTCCCGTTAAATCCCCTAAAGGAAATCCGTTATGAAAATGAACCACATCGCTTTATCCGTCTTGCTGGCCATGGGCTTGGCCGCCTGTCAGCCGCCTGAGGCCGACAAACCCGCCGTCCCCGCTTCTGGCGACACCGCTTCGGCCGGCAAACCTGCCGCACCAAATGCAGACGGCAGCGTCAATATTGCCGTAAACGATTCGGCCTGCGAACCGATGGAATTGACCGTCCCCAGCGGCAAAACCACGTTCAACATCAAAAACAACAGCGGCCGCAAGCTGGAATGGGAAATTTTGGAAGGCGTGATGGTGGTGGACGAGCGTGAAAACATCGCTCCCGGCCTGTCTGACAAAATGACCGTTACCCTGCTGCCCGGCACTTATGAAATGACTTGCGGCCTGCTGACCAACCCGCGCGGCAAGCTGATTGTTACCGACAGCGGCTTCAAGGCCGAAGCGGCTCAGGCGGATATGGGCAAACTGGCGCAACCGTTGGCCGACTATAAGGTTTACGTCCAAGGCGAAGCCACCGCGCTGACCGAAAAAACCGAAAAATTCGTCGCTGCCGTGAAAGCAGGTAAAATCGAAGAGGCCAAAGCGATGTTTGCCGACGTGCGTACCCACTACGAACGCATCGAGCCGATTGCCGAATTGTTTAACGAACTTGACCCCGCCATCGATGCGCGCGAGGACGACTTCAAAGAACAAGCCAAAGACCCGAATTTCACCGGTTTCCACCGCATCGAATACGCTTTGTGGGTTGAGAAAAGCACAGACGGCGTGAAAGACATCGCCGACAAGCTGGAAAAAGACGTGAAAGCACTGAAGGCTGAAATCGATACGCTGAATTTCCCGCCGAGCAAAGTGGTCGGCGGTGCGGCCGTGTTGATTGAAGAAGTGGCCGGTTCGAAGATCAGCGGCGAGGAAGACCGTTACAGCCACACCGATTTGAGCGATTTCCAAGCCAATATCGAAGGTGCGCAGAAAATCGTCGATTTGTTCCGCAACGTGATTGCCGAGAAAGACAAAGCCTTGTTGGATACCGTGGATGCCAACTTCAAACAAATCAACGAAATTCTGGCGAAATACAAAAAAGGCGACGGCTTTGAAAGCTATGACAAGTTGTCGGAAGACGACCGTAAGAAATTACAGGCTCCGATTAACACGTTGGCTGAAGAGTTGGGCAAACTGCGCGGCACTTTGGGCTTGAATTAAGGCCGTCTGAAAACTTATTCCGGTTTTGCGGGAATCCGGTTGCCTGATGGGAGTCGGATTCTTGCCCGAACTGGGTTTGTTTGAGCAGAATATAAGGCTGAGGCCGTCTGAAAATTGTTTTTCAGACGGCCTCTTTTTATTGCGGATGAACGAGTTTGATACCGGGCGGAAAGCCGCAGGCATGCAGGCGCGGGCGGTGTGCAAGGCGATGTGTTTCCGCCGCTTTAATATCCGAAGGAATTGTTCCCCGGATGTTGTTGCGCGAGGTTATCCGCTGTAAACCGTTACAGGATGCGCGCCGCCAGCAGGTCGTGCATATTGAGCGCGCCGACGAGTATGCCGTCGCCTTCCACCACCAAAAGGCCGTTCACATGGTTTTGCTGCATTTCTTTCAGGGCTTCGGTGGCGAGACGGTCGGGGGCGATGCTTTTCGGGTTGGGGTGCATCACATCGTTTACCGTCAGTCCGGCAAAGGTTTCGCATTTTTGGAACAGGCGGCGCAGGTCGCCGTCGGTCAGGATGCCTTTCAGACGGCCTCCCTGGTCGGTAACGGCCAGCATCCCCAGCCCTTTTTCGCTCATGATGACCACGGCGTCTTTCAGCGGCGTATCTTCGGTTACGGCGGGGGAGTTGTCGCCGCTGTGCATCAGGTCGGCCACACGCAACAGCAAACGCTTGCCCAGCCGTCCGGCGGGATGGCTGAGGGCGAAGTCTTCGCGGGTAAAGGAGCGTGCGCGAAGCAGGGCAACGGCGAGTGCGTCGCCCAAGGCCATGACGGCGGTGGTGCTGGAAGTGGGGGCGAGGCCGAGCGGGCAGGCTTCCTGCGAAACGGCGGCGGTCAGGTGGATGTCGGCATGCCGCGCCATGGTGGATTCGGGATGGGCGGTAATGCAGATCAGGCAGATGTTTTTGCGTTTTAATGCCGGCAGTATGGCGGAAATTTCGTCGCTTTCGCCCGAATTGGAAATGGCCAGTACGATATCGCCGTCCACAATCATGCCCAAATCGCCATGGGCGGCTTCGGCAGGATGGACGAAAAATGCCGGCGTGCCGGTGGAGGCCAGTGTGGCGGCGATTTTGTGGCCGACATGGCCGGATTTTCCAATGCCCATGACCACCAGCCGACCCGTGCAGGAAAGAATGGTGTCTGCGGCGGCGGCGAATGTGCCGTTGAGGCCGTCTGAAATTTCCTTCAAGCCGTCGGCTTCGATTTGCAATACTTCCCTTGCCCATTCGATGTATTGTTCTGCGTCGTTTGTCTGCATGGTGTCTGCCTTGTTCAAATATGGTGTTTCGCGTAGGATGCGCTCCTTAATTTATTTCAATATAAGGAAGCGGAAATGACTATTTTATCGGACGTTAAAGCCTTGGGCCAACAAATCTGGCTGGATAATTTATCCCGCTCGCTGGTGCAGGGCGGCGGATTGGCTGAATGGCTGGCAAAAGGCGTGTGCGGGGTAACGTCGAATCCGGCTATTTTTCAGAAAGCTTTTGCCGGAGACCCTCTGTATGCCGCCGATGTGGCGGATTTGAAGCGGCAGGATTTGTCGCCGAAACAGCGTTATGAAACTTTGGCGATAGACGATGTGCAGGCTGCCTGCGATGTATGCCTGCCGACGTATGAGGCCGACGGCGGACGAAGCGGCTTCGTCAGCTTGGAGGTTTCACCTGAGTTGGCGCACGATGCCGAAGGCACGGTGGCCGAAGCCAGGCGGCTTCATCGGGCAATCGGCAGAAAAAACGCGATGATCAAAGTGCCGGCAACCGATGAGGGTTTGAAAGCGTTGGAAGGTTTGGTGGCAGACGGCATCAGTGTCAATCTGACCCTGCTGTTTTCGCGCCAACAGACCTTGAAAGCCTATGAAGCTTATGTGCGCGGCATCCGTGCACGTTTGGCTGCAGGCGGCGCAGTGGCGGATATCCATGTGGTGGCCAGCTTTTTTATTTCGCGTATCGACAGTGCCTTGGATGCCGTGTTGCCCGAGCATCTGCGTGGTAAAACGGCGATTGCTTTGGCTAAAGCCGCTTATTTGGATTGGCAGCGTTTTTTTAACGGCGACGATTTTTCCGGATTGTTGGAGCAGGGGGCAAACCGTGCCCAATTGCTGTGGGCTTCTACAGGCGTGAAAGATCCGGCTTATCCGGCCACATTGTATGTGGACAGCCTGATTGGCAGGGAAACGGTCAATACCGTGCCGGAAGCAACGTTGAAAGCCTTTATCGAGCATGGTACGGCGCATTCGACTTTGTCCGAGCAAAGCGATGCCGCACTTGTCGTCTTGGAGGAAGTTGCGGCGCTGGGTATAGATGTCGAAACATTGGCGGTGCGGTTGCAGCAAGACGGCTTGCAACAGTTTGAAGAGGCATTTGCCAAGCTTTTGGCACCGCTGGCATGATTTCTTATATTTTCAGACGGCCTGAGGCCGTCTGAAAATATTAAGCCTATGAAAGGGAACGAAACGGTTTGCCTGTATCGATAGGATAAATCGATTGGCTTTTGCGTTAAACCGGCTAAGTGTCTTGGATGTGAATGTTTGATGGGAATAAAGGCAAGAAGTAAACTGTCTTCATGTTACAAATTTATTGATTTACCCTATTCCAATCATGCATTCCGTGATTTAAGTGCATCTGAAAATATGAAAATAAAAAAACCCTGCTTTGGCAGGGTTTTTTGCAGAAACGGATTAACGTTTCGAGAATTGTTTTGCACGACGTGCTTTGCGTAAGCCCGGTTTTTTACGCTCAACTTCACGAGCATCACGGGTAACGAAGCCGGCTTGAGACAATGCGGGTTTCAGGGCTGCATCGTAGTCAATCAGCGCACGGGTAATGCCGTGGCGGATAGCACCGGATTGGCCGGTTTCGCCGCCGCCGGTTACATTGACTTTAATGTCGAAAGATTCTGCATTTTCGGTCAAAACCAAGGGTTGGCGGACAACCATGCGGCTGGTTTCACGGGCGAAGAACTCGTCAACCGGACGGCCGTTTACAATGATTTGACCGCTGCCTTTTTGCAGGAATACTCGGGCAACCGAACTTTTGCGGCGGCCTGTACCGTAGTAATATTTACCGTTCATGTCGCGTCCTTATTTCAATTCCAGAGCTTTGGGCTGCTGGGCGGCATGCTGGTGTTCTGCACCTGCATACACTTTCAGTTTTTTAATCATCGCATAACCCAAAGGGCCTTTGGGCAGCATACCTTTAACGGCTTTTTCCAGTGCACGGCCGGGGAAGCGGTCTTGCATTTCGCGGAAGGTGCGCTCGTAGATGCCGCCGGGAAAGCCTGAGTGGCGATAGTATTTTTTGTCTTCGAATTTCGCACCGGTAACGCGCAGTTTGTCCGCATTGATAACGATGATGTAATCGCCGGTATCAACGTGCGGTGTGTATTCGGGCTTGTGTTTGCCGCGCAGGCGGCTGGCGACTTCGGCTGCAACGCGACCCAGAACTTTATCTGTGGCATCGATTACAAACCATTCGCGCTTCACCTCGTGCGGTTTGGCTGAAAAGGTTTTCATAGGGTAATTCCAAAGGTATATAGAAAGCTGCCGATTTTAGAGCGTTCTCGTATGGATGTCAATCAAGGATAAGGTTTGTTTTGCAGCTGCGGCGGCTTGTGTGGTTTGCGCCGTAAAAACACCGCGCTTGTTTGGCAGGGGTAAATGTGAAGCGGTACCGAAATGATTCCGGTACCGCTTTTTGAGGGTTTCCCCGCCGGTGGCGTTTCGGCTCAATCCGCTTGAACCTTGTCAAACAAGGCGGCTGCCTCGGGCAGTTTCGGGTGCGTTCCTAAAGGAACGCTCGCGCCCACTGCACTCCCGACAACCTTAAGCGAACGTATTGGTTCAAAGGAATGTATGCCTTCACGGACACCGCAGGGAAAAAGGGAGGGTTAGGGAACTTTGGATAGTGCTTTTTCGCACACCCCAACCATGTCGGCTATTCTACGCTCAAATTCTCCGATTGCCAAACCATCTTTCATCGAGATTTTGAGTAGGTCGTGGACGACGTTTAAGGCGGCCATGATGATGATTTTGTCGGTTTCGACAATACGGCCGCCGTTTTGTATGGCTTCGATTTTTTGGTTCAGCATGTCTACGGCTTGGAGTAGTGTTGCTTTTTCGGAAGTCGGGGTTCCGATGCCGAAGGTGCGTCCCATGATGGATACGGAAACTTGTTCGGTTTGTTGTGTCATTTTTCAGTCTCCGGGGATGTTTCAGACGGCGTTTTGGTCGGCAGCCGGGCAAGCAGTCGGCGGATTTCGGCGGCACTTTCTTCCAATAGGGTGCGGTAGTGCCGGTTTTCTTCCGTCAGGATGTCGATTTTGCTTTGAAGGTCGTGTTTCAGTTTGTCTACTTGTACCAGCAGGGCTTCGCTTAATTCGTCTACGGCCGCCTGGTGCTGTTCGTCTTTGCGTTTTTGTTCGGCTTTGAGCCGGACGTTTTCCAGTTGGTGTCTGCGGCTTTCGCCCAACAGGGTTTCGAATTTTTGTACCAGTTGGTAGACGCGGGCTTCCAGTTTTTCCAAGGGTTGGGTCATGCGGTGCTCCGTGTAGGCCGTCTGAAACGTTTTCAGACGGCCTGGGGTTATTCCGATTTGGCTTCGCGCATCATCAGACGTTCAGCGACATCTTTTGCGCTCAGTTCGTTGCGTACGAGTTCGTACAGGGTTTGGGTAATCGGCATGTCGATTTGGTGGCGGCAGGCGGTGTTGAATACTTCGTCTATGGTGGGTACGCCTTCGGCAACATGGCCGATTTCGGTCAGGACTTGGTGCAGGGGCTTGCCGGAAGCCAGGCCCAGGCCGACTTTTCGGTTACGCGACAGTGCGCCGGTGCAGGTGAGGATGAGGTCGCCCATGCCGGCCAGCCCCATCATGGTTTTTTGTTGCGCGCCCAGTGCGACGGCCAAACGGGTCATTTCGGCCAAGCCGCGCGTAACCAGTGCGGCTCGGGCGTTCATGCCGTATTCGAGGCCGTCTGAAAGGCCGGTGGCGATGGCCATGACGTTTTTGACTGCGCCGCCGACGGCTGCGCCGATGATGTCGGTGTTGGCATACAGGCGCATGACGGGTGTGTTTAGTTCTTGCACCAGCCCGTTAATCCATTTTTCGTTTTCTGAAGCCAAAACGACGGCGCAGGGCAGTTGTTTGGCGAGTTCTTGGGCGAAGCTGGGGCCGGAAAGGACACCGATTTTGTCGTTGTCGGGCAGGATTTCTCGGACGACTTGGAAGGTCAGCAGGCCGGTGTCGAGTTCGAAGCCTTTGCAGGCGGTGAGGATGGGCAGGTGGCCGTAGCCGGCTTGTTTGATCAATTCGACACTGTCGCGCAGGCCGGCTACGGAGGTAACCATTAAAACCAGTTCGCTGCCTTCGAGGGCTTCGGTTAGTTCCGTGTGCGCGGTCAGGTTGTCGGGCAAGGGAAAACCCGGGAGGTAACGTTGGTTTTCCCGTTCGTTTTGCATGGCGGCCATTTGTTCGCGGTTGCGCGCCCAAATGGAAACCGGATGGCCATGGAGGGAGAAGTGGATGGCAAGGGCCGTTCCCCATGAGCCGGCGCCGATGACGGTAATTTTCATGTTGTGTTTTCCATGCTGAGCGGCCGGCTGTTCGGAGGTTTGTCCCGCCGTTTGTTGTCTGCGGGTTTTCAGACGGCCTGATTGAAACAGGGCTGCATTATTGCATTTTGGCCGTTTTTTCTCAAATTCAGCGGTTTGTACCGTTGTGTGCTTTCAGACGGCCTTATGTCGGGAGGCTGTTTGCCGTATGGCGTGCGTCTAGGGTGCGGTTGGTTTATTTTTGCAATGTTTGTTTGTCCAATTCCACTTGGGCAAGTAAGCCATGCTCTGTGTGCCGGTTGTTGGACAGTATCAGTTTCCCGCCGTAACGTTTGGCGATGGTGTCGGCAATGGACAGGCCGAGCCCTGTGCCTTGCTGTTCGCTGCCCAGTATGCGGTAGAAGGGGTCGAGTACGCGCCGGCGTTCTTCCGGCGGAATGCCGGGTCCGTTGTCTTCAACCCAAAGGGTCAGGTGTGTGTCGTTGTCGTCAAAGCCAAGATCGATTTGGCCTGACGCCGGCGTGTAGCGGATTGCGTTGTCGGCCAGTGTTTTAATCAGGGTGTAAATTTCTGTTTCATTTGCATAAATTTCGCAGTTCCGTTCGACGGCGATGCCGATGTCTTGTCCTTTGGCGGCGGCAAGGGGGTGGAGTTCTTCCAATATGCGTCGGAACAGTTGTTGCAGGTTGACGGCGGCGAACGGACGTTTTGCGTCCGGCGATTGGGCGCGTGCCAATGATAAAAGCTGTTCGAGCAGGTGGCGTTGGCGGGCGATACTGGTTTGGATTTGCCGAGCTTGTAGTTTGGCGTCATCTGCAAGGGGGAGTTGGTTTAAGCGTTCGACTTGCAGGGAAAGCGCGGTCATCGGGCTGCGCATTTCGTGTGCCGCATCGGCGATGAAGCGTTGTTGTTGGCGGATGTTGTCGTCCGTGCGTTTCAATAGGCGGTTGATGGCGGCAATAAAGCCGGTCATTTCGCTGGGGGCATCTGTGTCGTTCAGTGGGGAAAGGTCATTTTCCTGCCGTACGGACAGGCTTTGCGACAGCCGTTTTATCGGCAGCATGGTGCGCGAGACCACCCAAACGGTCAGCAAGATGGTTAAGGGAATGGATAAAAGGAGCGGGATAACGCTGTGAAAGGCTGCATTTTCAGCCAGGTCGGCACGGTATTCGTTTTCTTGTATGACGGCGATTGGTCCGTGTGAACCGTGGTGCAGATAGATTCGGTAGTCGTCTCCGTCGTCCCGCAAATCGTGGAAGCCGTCGGACAAATCTGCAGGGATATTCAGACGGCCTTGTTTCCCGGGACGTTGGGTGAAGATGCGGGAATCGCTGTCTATATCGGTTTCATCTTCGTCTGAAGAGGAAAGTGCGGCTGTTTGACGTAAAAGGTCGTCTTGCAATTCTTCCGTTTCGTGATAGGTCGTATAGAAGGAAAATCCGCCGGCTATCACGGCCAGTAGCAGGGAAACGGCAATGACGGCCAGGCTGATTCTGGCTTGCAGCGAGTTTTTGATGAGTCGGAAAGTACGGTTCATGCCAAATGTTGTGTGTGAGGTGAGGTTTAGGGTGTGGATTGTAACGGGTGAAAATTAGTAGAAAAATAGTTTTGTGTGCGTTCTAGGTGCAATTTTCTTGCGTAGGGTCAATGGTTGATTGTTATGATTTGAGAGTTTCGGTATGCAGATGGTTGTAATGTGGCAAAATCGGTAAAAAAGAAAATCATAGGAAAAAAACATTTAAATCAAGGGGAGGAGAGACGGCAGGCTTGGGTTTTTCGTAAATTCTCAGGGGTAATATTGCGGCGGTATCGAAAAAATGGCGGGATATTCGGCAAACTCTTCCGAGAATAGGGTATTAAATCTATAATGGCCGTCTGAAATTTGTATTTGGACGGTTGTTGCTTGGCAGTAAAAATGCCTGTGCCGCCTCCGATTAAATTAATTTGAATGATTTAAAGGAACTGTAATCATGGCTCAAACGAACGTTGCTTCGGGTCCCATGTACAAAACCAATTTTGCTTTTGCCGTCATGCTTATTGGTATGGTCGGCTATTTTATTTATTGGGGTCTCGGATATACCAACCACAATCATACGACGATGTTTTTGCTGGCCACGTTTTTTGGTGTTTTCATGGCATTCAATATCGGCGGAAACGATGTGGCCAATTCGTTTGGTACGTCGGTTGGCGCAGGTACTTTGACCATTCCCCAAGCTTTGATTGTGGCTGCCGTTTTTGAAGTCAGCGGTGCCGTGATTGCAGGGGGGGAGGTAACGGCAACCATACGTAACGGTATTGTGCAGATGGAAGCCTTGCCGATGGAACCCATGCAGTTCGTTTATGTCATGTTGTCCGCATTGTTGGCGGCCGCTTTATGGTTATTGTTTGCCACGAAAAAAGGGTTGCCGGTTTCCACTACGCACGCAATTATCGGCGGTATCGTCGGTAGTTCGATGATATTGGGCTTTTTACTGACAAACAACGGTGCAGGAACGTTGGCATTGGTGAAGTGGGAAAAAATAGGTGAGATTGCCTTTTCTTGGGTTTTATCGCCGGTTTTGGGTGGTTTGGTGTCTTACTTGTTGTTTTATCAAGTGAAAAAGCACGTTTTGGATTATAACGACGATATTGAGCGTCAATTGAAAGAAATTAAAGCGGAGAAAAAAGCATATAAAGAGGAGCACCGTCTAAGGTTTGAAGCATTGCCGGAACAGGAGCGGTTGGAAGCTGCTTCAGCTATGGCCAGGGATGCACAAATTTACGGTGAAATCGATTTTGATCCGAATGAATTAGAGTCCGCCTACTATAAGGGGCTGCATAATATTGATCAACGCAAAAATAATATCGATGCATATAAAGCATTGCATTCATGGGTGCCTCTGATTTCGTCTCTTGGTGGGATGATGATTGCCTCTATGCTGATTTTTAAAGGATTGAAAAATCTGAATCTTGGTATGAGTGAGTTGGCGAGTTACCTGACCATACTTATGATTGGTGCCGGTATTTGGTTGGCAACCTTTATTTATGCGAAAACTTTAAAGCGCAAGGATTTGTCCAAATCAACTTTTTTAATGTTTTCATGGATGCAGGTGTTTACAGCGGCAGGGTTCGCATTTAGTCACGGCGCAAATGACATTGCGAATGCTATCGGGCCATTTGCAGCCATTATGGATGTATTGCGGACAGATGAAATAGGTGTTTCCGCACCTGTGCCCCCGGTTGTTTTGCTGACGTTTGGTATCGCTTTGATTGTCGGTTTGTGGTTTATTGGTAAAGAAGTCATTGCAACTGTAGGGACAAATTTGGCGGAAATGCATCCTTCGTCAGGTTTTACGGCGGAATTGGCAGCAGCTTCCGTGGTTATGGCCGCTTCTTTATTGGGATTGCCTGTGTCCAGTACACATATCTTGGTTGGTGCGGTTTTAGGGATTGGTTTGGTAAATCGCAATGCAAATTGGAAAGCAATGAAACCGATCGCATTGGCATGGGTAATTACATTACCAGCTGCTTCGGTTTTGTCTATAGGTTGTTTTCTAATATTAAGGGCAATTTTTAGTTAATTCAGGAATGTATATTTTGAGATAAATTTTGTCAGATGCTGATGAAATATTTATAATAAGCGTAAAAGCTATTCCTGGGCAGTCTTTAAATAATTGTTTTTGGAGTAGGGAAATTTTCATAGGTTAAATTTTTATGAGTATGGGATTATTAAGGGTTTTGGTTCAGAATAAAACCCTCAGCAGTGAACAAGCTGGACGCTATCAACAAGCATTGAAAGATAATAAAGATATTATTGCTATGTTGTTTGCTGACGGGATAACTAATCCCAAAGCATTGGCAGAATTGTTGGCTGGGATGTTCAATTACCCTGTTCTTGATTTGAATTACTATCCGCGTAGCAATATCGTTCAGGATGTTTTAAACGAGGAGCAAATGCAGGCTAATGCGTGTGTTCCTATATTTAAACGTGGGAATAAGATATTCCTTGCAGTGTCAGATCCAACAAGAATTCAAGAATTCCAGAAAGTGGTATTTGCTTCAGGATTTCAAATAGATTTGGTAATTGTTCGCCATGACCAGTTAATGACGTTGGTTGAATGGCTTGGACAGAGGTCTACCACTATCTTGCGTGAGATGTCTCAGGATCAGTTGGATGTGGGGGCATCGCAATCATTATATATCGATAATGAAGAGGCCGAGGATGGGCCTATTGCGCGGTTTATTCATAAAACTCTATCTGATGCATTAAATGCAGGTGCTTCTGATATCCATTTTGAGTTTTATGAGCAGATGGCACGTGTGCGGTTCCGTGTGGATGGGCAATTGCGAGAAGTTGTGCAACCTCCTGTTGCAATACGTGGACAATTGGCATCACGTATTAAGGTGATGGCAAGGTTAGATATTTCTGAAAAACGAATTCCTCAAGATGGACGCATCCAAATTGCTTTTTCTAAACATGGTAGACCCACAGATTTTCGTGTGAGTACATTGCCAACGTTGTTTGGTGAAAAAGTTGTGATGCGTATTCTTAATTCGGATGCAGCATCATTGAATATTGATCAGCTTGGATTTGAAGATTTCCAAAAAGAATTATTATTGGAAGCAATTCATCGACCGTATGGGATGGTCTTAGTAACTGGGCCTACAGGTTCTGGTAAAACTGTTTCGCTGTATACTTGTTTGAATATTCTAAATACTGAAGGGGTAAATATTTCTACGGCAGAAGATCCTGCAGAGATTAATTTACCTGGAATTAATCAGGTAAATGTAAATGACAAACAAGGGTTAACTTTTGCAGCTGCACTAAAATCGTTTCTGCGCCAAGATCCGGATATTATTATGGTTGGTGAGATTCGTGATTTGGAAACTGCAGATATTGCCATTAAAGCATCGCAGACTGGGCATATGGTGTTTTCTACATTGCATACCAATAATGCTCCTGCAACATTGTCTCGTATGTTGAATATGGGTGTTGCACCATTTAATATAGCCAGTTCCGTTAGTCTCATTATGGCGCAAAGGTTATTGCGTAGATTGTGTTCAAATTGTAAGGAACCAATGGAAAGGCCTCCTGAGCATGCCTTAAAAAAGGCAGGTTTTTCAGATGAAGATTTAGCTCAAGATTGGACAATGTATCGAGCGGTAGGTTGTGATACATGTAGGGGTAAAGGTTATAAGGGGCGTGCTGGTGTATATGAAGTAATGCCAATTACAGACGAAATGCAAAGAGTAATTATGGAAGGCGGGACAGAAGTAGATATTCAAAAAATGGCATATCAAGAGGGAATGGTAGATTTACGCCGAGCAGGTTTATTGAAGGTAATGAGCGGCATTACTTCGTTAGAGGAAGTATTAGCTAATACTAATGATTAATTTAGATACATATGGATTGGGAAAATGAAGATAAATAAAGCAAAAAATGAAAAAGGGCATCGTTTTACTTTTGAAGGAAAGCATACGCAAAGTGAACAGATTGTACGTGGTGAAGTAGTTGCAGCTAATGAGGATGAGGCAAAGAAAAAATTATTACGTCGAGGTATTAAACCTTCTCGTGTTGCTAAAGTGAAGGCAACACGTAAGAAACGTATTACCCAGGAAGATATTACTATTTTTACACGTCAACTTGCTACAATGATGAAGGCTGGATTACCTTTAATGCAGGCTTTTGAGATTGTTGCCAGAGGGCATGTGAATCCTTCAATGACTCAATTATTAATGGCAGTACGTAGTGATGTAGAGCAAGGTAGCTCCATGGGAGCTGCGTTTGCTAAGCATCCGAAATATTTTGATAAGTTTTACTGTAATCTAATTTCTGCTGGTGAGGCTGGTGGTGTACTAGAGCATTTGTTGGATAAATTAGCAGTATATAAAGAAAAAACTCAATCAATTAAGAAGAAAGTTAAATCAGCCCTAACTTATCCAATAGCAATTATTGTGGTTGCTATTGTATTGGTCATGGTGATGATGATGTACGTATTACCAGCATTTGGTAAGGTGTATGCAGATATGGGGGCGGAGTTGCCTCCGTTAACTCAAATAATGATGACTGCCTCAAAATTTTTTGTTAGTTATGGGTGGTTGGTAATTATTGGATTAATTGCTATGACCGTAGGTTTTGTTCATTTAGTAAAAACTTCACCTAAAGTTCAGAAGAAATTAGATGCTTTGATGCTGAAGGCTCCTATTTTTGGTGATATTGTACGCAAGGCTACAATTGCCCGTTGGGCGCGTACTACAGCTAGTTTGTTTGCTGCAGGTGTTCCTTTGGTAGAAGCATTAGATTCAGTGGCAGGGGCATCAGGTAATATTCTTTATGAGGAAGCTACAGTTTCGATTAAATCACAAGTGAATCAAGGTTTATCTTTAACATCTGGTATGCAGAGCACCGGTTTATTTCCTAATATGGTTATACAAATGGCTTCGATTGGTGAGGAAGCTGGGTCACTGGATGATATGCTGAATAAAGCTGCTGAGTTTTATGAAGAAGAGGTAGACAATTCTGTTGCACAATTATCTTCATTAATGGAACCAGTAATTATGGTAGTTCTGGGAGGTATCATTGGCGTTATTTTGGTTGCGATGTATCTGCCGCTGTTTAATTTAGGCAATGTAGTAGGCTAATTTTAATATGGATGATTTTTATTCATGGATGAATGAAGCTTATGCTCCTTGGACTGTTCAGTTAGCTGTTGTCTTTGGTTTATTAGTGGGCAGTTTTTTAAATGTAGTGATCTATCGTATTCCTGTTATGATGGAACGTGAATGGACTGTTTTCGCAAAGACACATCTAAATATTGCTTTAACTGATGACGAAAAAGAGCCATTTAGTTTAACTAAACCGGCATCACGATGTCCAAAATGTGGAAGTTCGGTAAAGCCTTGGCAGAATATACCCGTGCTGAGTTATATTTTATTGAAGGGCCAATGTCATAAGTGCCACGTCCATATCAGTTTGCGGTATCCATTGATTGAAATCTTGACTGCTTGTGTATTCGGCATTGTTGCAGTCTGTTATGGATGGTCTTGGATCACTTTAACGGGTTTTATATTTTCCGCAATTTTGATAGCCTTGACATTCATTGATGCAGATACTCAATATTTACCTGATGAACTTACTAATCCTTTAATTTGGTTGGGATTGTTGGCTAATTCTACAGGGAATGGATTGGTGGATTTGAAACAATCCCTTTTAGGAGCCGTATTTGGATATTTAAGTTTATGGTTGTTGAATAAAATACATAAAACGATTCGCGGTATAGATGGAATCGGTGGTGGGGATTTTAAATTGTTAGCAGCTTTAGGGGCTTGGTTGGGTAGTTTGGTATTACCTATAATAGTCCTTGTTGCTGCAATAATCGGCATCCTGGCTGCCGTAGTTATGAAAGTTGCGAAGAGTCAGCCTATCGCATTCGGTCCCAGCTTAGCTATTGCTGGATGGGTAGTGTTTATTGCCTATGATAAAGTGATTGCTGGGGTGAATTGGTGGTTGCACCAGTCAGGGTTTGCATAGTGACGATTTGGATTGGTTTAACCGGTGGAATCGGCAGCGGAAAATCACAGGCCGCTGCCGAATTTTCGTTTTTGGGTGTTCCTGTGTTGGATGCGGATGCAGTTAGCAGAGAATTGACGGGGGAGAATGGCAAGGCGTTGCCTTTGATACGGAAATGTTTTGGTGAGTCAGTTTTTATGGGGGCTCAGTTAAATCGTGCAGTGATGCGGCAATTGGTTTTTGCAGACAGTAGTGCAAGGCAGGATTTAGAAAATATGATGTTGCCTTTGATTATGGAAGAAATTCAGAATCGGCAATTGTTATATCAACAACAACCATATGGAGTCATTGAAATTCCTTTGCTGCAAGAAAAAAAGGAATTTCAGACACTTGTTCAGCATGTTTTACTGATAGATGCGGATGAATCAATCAGAATACATCGTGTTATGGCTAGAAGCAATTTGTCAGAATCAGAGGTTAGAAAAATTATTGCGGCACAGAGCGAGAATAGCTCAAGGTATTGGATGGCTAATGAGATTATCTTGAATAATGGAAACAAGGATGAATTGACGCATAAGATAGGCCGTCTGAATCAGTATTATCAATCTTGTTTTAATGGTTAGAAACGGATATTGAGATGATTACTTTCGAACACCCTTTGTCAGAACGGGTTCGTAACTTTTTGCGGATTGAATATTTGTTTAAGCGTTTCCAAGATGAGATTGTATGCAGCGATTCTGTTTGGGCGCATCATTTGGCGTTAGCCACATTATTTGACATCATGGAGTGTGCGGCCCGTGCCGAGTTGAAACTGGATATTTTGCAGGAATTGGAACGTCAAAAGCAAATGATGGCGCAGAACCGTGATCGGCAATCTGCATTATTGTTGCAGGAAGATTTGAAGCAGGTTGCGCAAGGACTTTTGGGGATACAGCAAAAGTTTGGCCAGCATTTGCGTGAAAATGAATGGTTGATGGCGATTAAACAGCGCATGCTTGTACCTGGAGGGACCAGCCCGTTTGATGTGCCGTCTTATTACTATTGGCAGCAGCGGCCTTTTGAGGAACGTAAGGCCGATTTGCAGAATTGGATTCGTACGTTAATGCCTACTTATGATGCCATTTCCGTATTGTTGAGCATTTTGCGAAAAAATTCGCGGGCAGTAAATTGCTTCGCGAAGCATGGTAATTATCAACATCCTAGTTTGGCGCAGAATATTCATATGTTGAGCATAGAAGTGGATGAAGCAGACAGGGCGATACCGGAGGTTTCTGCCAATAAGTATTTCACCCATATACGCTTTCTAGCCGTATCAGATGAGCGCCTCAGAGGTTCTCAGCTTGATCAGGATATACGGTTTAAAATGATTATGAGCAGTTTTGATCCAGTGGTGGAGTGATGGAGGCCGATATGCGAAAAGTAAAATGTCCGCGTTGCGGCATAGTTTCAGAGTGGTCTTCAGCCAACCCGTATCGGCCTTTTTGCAGCAAACGTTGTAAAAATATTGATTTGGGTGCCTGGGCTGATGAGGATTATCGTGTAACGATGATTGATCAGGAAGATTTTTTGTTGGAACTACAACAGGTTGAGTAAATTCCCTAGTGTTGGTAAATAAAATTCTGAATATATCTTTCTTGTTTTATTCATGCCGCTTCAGGTTTTATTATTGCCCCCAATTTTTTAGTTTAATCCAAAAATAAAAAAGACTGCCAATGCAGTCTTTTTTATTTTCTTTTTCAAAAAAATTAGCTACGTTTGAACATGTTGCCAAATTTTTGGTTAAATTTGTCTACGCGACCGGTTGTATCTACGATTTTTTGGGTTCCGGTGTAGAACGGGTGGCATTGTGAGCAAACCTCAATATTGAAGTTTTCTTTTTCCATTGAAGATTTGGTTACAAATTTGTTGCCGCAAGAGCAAGTAACATTAACTTCATGATAATCTGGATGAGTATTTTGTTTCATTTTAATTCCTTTGGTTGGCGGGCACAGGGGATGTGCCTGTGCTTCAAAATATCCCTTTCGGGAAGGCGGCGGATTATGGCCTAAATGGTTTGTTTTGGCAAGTTTTTTATCTTTTGCCCATTTGTTGTTTCCGGTTAGTAGTGCGGTGGGACTTCATCACGGAGGCTATACGGTTCTTGATTACCGTCTTGGTTTTTATCTTGAATTTTCCGATACAGCAGCTTGAGTTGGGCTTGTTGCAAATCCAATGTTTGCCGCATTTGGGCAACAGTGTCGTTCAGACTGTCAATCAGTTCGCCTTGTAAGGCCGTCTGAATTTCCAGTTCGGTAATGCGTTGAGCCAGTTCTTCCATTTACAGCACCATTGCGGCAATCCATCCGGCAATCATCAGCGGGATATTGTAGTGGATAAATGTGGGGATAACCGAGTCTCGAATATGGTCGTGTTGGCCGTCGGCGTTCAGTCCCATGGTCGGACCCAAGGTCGAATCTGATGCGGGGGAGCCTGCATCACCCAATGCGCCGGCAGTACCGACAATGGCTACGGTTGCCAATGGTGAAAAGCCGAGGCTGATGCACAGCGGTACATAAATCGCCGTAATAATCGGCAGGGTGGAAAAGGAAGAGCCGATGCCCATTGTGACCAGTAGGCCGACCAATAGCATGACAAATGCCGCCATGCCTTTGTTGCCGCCGAACATCGCCATGCTGTTTTCCACCAAAGGCTGGATATCGCCGGTTGCTTTCATGACCGCTGCAAATCCTTGGGCGGCAATCATAATAAAGCCGACCATCGCCATCATTTTAATACCTTCACCAAAAACATCGTTGGCGGCATTCCGATTGATGACGCCGAGCATCATGAATACCGCGAAACCGACCATTGCCCCTAAAACCAGCGCGTCTTGATACGTCAACTGTATGGCGAAGCAGACGGCAATCGCTATTGCGGCCACCATGCTGCGGTAGGCGGAAGGTTGCGGCTGTTCGGCTGCTTTTTGATGATCGACCGTATCGATATCATTGGTTTGATAAAGACGCGGTTTACGATAATGAATCAAAGCCAGCAGCAAACCTGCCACCATACCCAAAGCGGGGATGGCCATTGCTTGCATGACATTGATGTCTTTCACCTCCATGCCCGACGTTCGGATATTGCCCAACAGGATTTCGTTGAGGAAAATGGCGCCGAATCCGTAAGGTAGGAACATATAGGTGGTTACCAGGCCGAAGGTAATGACGCAGGCAATCAGCCTACGATCGATTTTCAGGCGGTTAAATACCAGCAGCAACGGCGGCACAATCATCGGGATAAAGGCGATATGGATGGGGACGACGTTTTGGCTCATGACACCCATGACCAAGATGATGGACAACAACAGCCATTTGACTGCTTTTTCCCCGGTTTGAGAGTTTTGCCCTTGATTCAGGCGGCGGACAATCGAGCCGGCCAATTGTTGCGGCAGGCCGGAGTGGGTGATTGCCATTGCGAAAGCTCCCAACATCGCATACGACAACGCGATTTGCGCCCCGCCTTTCAAGCCTTCGTTAAAAGCGGAAATAATGCCGGGTTGAGTCACTTCTCCCGACATGTCCGTTACATTTTCCAACGGCATTCCTGCCACCAGTCCGCCGACGAACGCGCCGATTGCCAAGCTCAACACTACATGTATGCGCGATAGTGACAATGCCAACATGACGATTACGGCGATTACGACAGCATTGGGCGTCCCCATTATGCTTAATAACATCTTTCACTCCTCATTGCCGAATGGTTTGACGATGCGCCAAGCGGTTTCAGACGGCCTAATTGTTAACATTTTCAAATATTAACATAAGCATACAAAAACACCAAGCATCAGGCCGTCTGAAAACCCGGCTGCAACAAAGTTTGAAAAGCAACTTCAGTTTTTTCTTGTACTGAAACGATTGAAACTTCATTGAAGCGCGTTTTCAGACGGCCTTTTGTGACGGATTGCCGTATAGGGGTGTCGAGAATTGGGTCAATCCCTGGTGTGGCGCGGTGTATTAACGCAAAGTGCCGGTAAAGACTTTTTTCCGTTTCCAAAATGCCCGTTCGGCTTTGGTTCTAATATTCAGAACGCCGCCGTGTTCGCCATCTGTGGTCAGCGTTAGGTTTTTCAGACGGCCTTTTTGTAGGGCGAGGCGGATGGGGGTGAAAAAGCGGACATCCCAATCGGCCAGCAGTTGGCGATACGATTCTTCATCATCCGCCGCAACGGATACGGTCAAATCGTCCAGGAAAATCAGGCCGTCTGAAACCTGTTGGCTGCATTCCTCCAGCATGGCTTCGAATGCCGCCCAGTCGTAGGGCGCGGCATCGTGCGGCAGGTCGGGGTGGAGCAGCCAACTGCTGTCCGTAGCGGTAAAGCCGGCTGCGGCTTGCCCGTCCAAATGCCCGGGCCACAGCCATACGCCGTTAACCGGCATTGTGCGAGCGGCATTGAGTGGATGGGCGTGCAGCCACATTTGGATTTCCGTTTGCTTGGACAGCCAATCCGGTGCGGCATACCGTTCCATCCGCTCCATCCCGTCAGCCTGCCCGAGCATATCCAGAACCGATGGAATCTGCCAGTCAGGCTGTTTTGGCAAGGTCAGCAGCCATAAATCAGGTTTGAACGGGTAAAAACGCCAACCGTCCTCACAAAAAAAATCATTCAATCCGGCGCACCACTGCGCCGCCTCTTGCGCCGTTACCGACAAGGCGCGGCCGGATGCGAGGTGCGCCTGATTCATGCCCATTTGCTGACAGACGGGTGCGGCCAGCAGGGCGGGCGTGTCTGCGGACAGCCCCAGTTCGGCCAATATCGAAATTTCCGGCCTGCCCCGCCAAAGATGGCGGGCATAAAAAACAGATGTTTCGACAGGCAATGAAGTAAAGTGTCCGAAACGCAGCAGTGCGTTAAGGCCGGGCGTATCGAACGGCACAGGTCTTTCAGACGGCCTGTTCAATGAAGGGATGGCAAGGGTCAGATTCATCATGGTTCGGCATTGTTCGGATTAGCGTTATTTTACGCGCTTTTTCCGCATGGTGAGGATTTCTATGAGGATTTATAGTATACTGAAACGTTTGAAGATAAATGAAAATCTGTTTGTAAGGCTTTGTGCCTGATAACGAATCAGGCCGTCTGAAACGGAAAAATGAATCAATGAAAAAGATTTTTTCCCATCGTTTTTTGCAGCGTAAATCCATCCGCTGGTCGCTGCTGGGTATACTACTGTCCGTATCGGGTGCAATGACGGCTTATGCCGTAACTTCTCCGCCCAAACAAGACGAATTGTTTAAAACCGAAGTCGTTGTGAAGGAGCTGCCGCCGATTCAAGTGTCCGATGTCGAAAATCGGGCGGGATATTGGCTGGAAGAAGCAGCTCAAGAAGGTGATACGCTGTATACCATGCTGTCGCGCTACGGCTTGAGCGATGCGGATATTGCCAATGCCCTGAAAGGCGATGGCGAAGACGGCGGTATCGACAAGAAATTACAACGGCTTCGTTCGGGGCAAACCATCAGTGTTTTAATGGACGGCAGCAACCGGCCGGCCGCCATCCAGTTTTTCAACGATGACGATAATGGCGAAAAAAACCTGATTGCCATCGGTAAAATCAAAGGAGAGTGGCAGGCGAGCGCATCGGAAATTGAGATGAAAACCCTGCCGACGCTGAAATCCGTCGTTGTCCGCACATCCGCCAAGGGTTCGTTGGCACAAGCAGGCGTAGGCATCGAATTGCGTGAATCGCTGCGCGATATTTTCAGCGAACAATTCAATTTGGACGATTTGAAAGAGGGCGATCAAATACGCCTGCTGTACAACAGCATGTATTTCCGTGGACAGGAAATGGCGGCAGGCGATATCTTGGCGGTTGAAGTCGTCAAGGGCGGTAAAACCTATCAGGCTTACTACTACGACAAAGGCGATGAGGGCGGCAGCTATTATGATTATGACGGCGAGCCGTTGAAGTCCGACAGTCTGAACGGCTTTGCCTTTATGCCGCTGCAAAACTATACCCGCATTTCCTCACCTTACGGCATCCGTGTCCATCCCGTGCTGCATACCGTTAAAATGCACACAGGCATAGACTATGCCGCCCCGCCCGGCACGCCGGTTTATGCGCCGGCCGACGGTACGCTTACCTTCAAAGGTTGGAAAGGCGGCTACGGATATACTGTAATGCTGATGCACAGCAACGGAGTGGAAACGCTATATGGCCATTTAAGTGCTTTCTCTCCCTCAAAAGGCCATGTGAAGGCGGGAGAAGTCATCGGCTTTGTCGGTTCCTCTGGCCGCTCTACCGGTCCACACCTACATTATGAAGCACGGATTAATGGTCAGCATGTCAATCCAACTACAGTGGCATTGCCGACCCCGAAAATGGAAAAAATCCATTTGGCTTCTTTCCTGCGGCAACGGCAGAAAGCTGAAGACACAATGGCAGTCATTCATGATTTGCCGGTTACGGTGGCGCAACTATATTGATTGGATTTTTGTAGTTGCGAAGGCCGTCTGAAAATCACGAATCAAGGGTTTAATTTCCTTAAAACAGTGTTTTCAGACGGCGTTCTCAATATCTGTCAGGAATATCTTCGACAGTTGGAGTTTGTGCTTTCCGTATCGGACAGCCTCTCCATAAGTTCAAAAAAGTAAAGTATGCTTTTAGAATCAATATTGCTGTATAATGAAAAGAGCAGCAGTGTCAAGTAATTTGACATCATTCAGACATTAATTCACATGATTGCGAATCGAATAATATAACTCAAGGATGCATAACAATGAAAACGTTGAAGCAAAAAAAATTTTCGGGGTTTCCCTTTAAGCCGACCGCGCTTTTTGCGGCTCTGGTGGTGGTTGGAATTCCTTATGCGCAAGCGGTAACGGGGCCGTTTGCTACCGTTCCCTTGCATCTTCAGGATAACTCTGTATCAGTTACAGAAGGTGTCAAGCCGAATGTACTGTTGCAGATTGACGATTCGGGCAGTATGGACGCTTATATGAATGGTACATACCGTTCTGATGGCGGGCCTACGCGTATTAAGGTGGTCAGGACGGCTCTGACCAAACTGCTGACCAATCCTGAATTTAGAGATGCAGTGAATTGGAACATGATTACACTTTGTAACTCGGATAATTTTTGGCCAAATGGCTATAGGGATGGCGATCCTGCCTGGCAATTTGGCGTAGCTCCGGGAGATTTGCTTCGGCGCGTGGAAAAATTGACAGCTAGTTGCGCAACGCCTTCAACAGAGCGGTATTTAGATTCATTGCATATTTTGCGTAGCACTTATGATGCAAATAATGCGTATCGTTGTCAGAAAAACTATGTGGTAATATTTTCAGATGGTGATGCAAACGGCTATCGGATAAATATGGATGGGGACTCGATGAGGGGTTTTTTCCCGTCAGCAGATAATGATAGAAATAACAATAATGTCAGAATAGGGTCGGTATCAGGTCCCTCGGTTGCTCCGTGGTGGGCGAAAGGCGATCGTTTTACTTATTTGCATAGAGATCCTAATAAATTTACCGAATATATTCCCGGCGTGAGTCAGGCGGCAAGTCAAACCAGATTGGGTCGTAACAGAGAAGGTGAGCTTGTAGCCGTGCCTATTTCCCCGCGGCAAATCGTTGGGGGGGGGCACGCTTCTGCCTTGTTGATTCAAGAAGGGGCCGGCTATAAATGGAATCAGGCCTTTGTAAATTTTGGCCCTTCAAATGGACTTTATCCTCAATCTGTTTGGGCTGGAGATGGCAGGGCTATGCAATACTTTGCCGAATATGTCTATGAAACCGACTTGAAAACAGGCGGCTTGGATGCAGCCGGGAAAAGTTGGGATGACCCAAAAGTTAATGGGGGTAAACAAACCATTGGTACCTTTACTATCGGCTTCGGTAGCGGCTTGAGTAATAATGGTAAAGTATATTTATCACGCGGTGCAACTTCCAATGGTGGGCAGTATTTGTCCGCTAACAATCAGAGTGAGTTAGATGCCGCTTTCTTGAGGATTTTTTCTCAGATTAAAAGTGAAAATTCGACTGCAGCAGGATCGTCTTTTGCTAGTACCACTCCTGCAATTAATGTGAACGATGCAGACAAGAAGGCTGTTGGAGCAGCTGCTATTTTTCAAAATCTTCAATCTGGAAGCAGTGAAATTCGGATTTACGATATAAGTAGTAGCGGCTCATTGCAAAATACATACCGTACACCGAATTTTGCTAATAGACGTACATTGATTAATGTCGGTAATAAAGTTGAATGGTTTAACGACCGTCTTTCTGTAGGTAGCAACGCTTATTTCAACATTCCTTCAGCAAGTAATAATTCCAATGAATGGAAAACTTCGCTAGCACCTTGGTTGAATAGAAGTGCTCCTGATGCGGCAATTGCGGCAATCAATACTAATCAATTAAGCTACCGTATTCGTGGAACCAACCCTGATGAAAGGAATATGGGTGATGTTATCGGTTCGGATTTGATTACCCTTGGTGGGCAAAAATACAATCGGCAGCAGTATATGGTTACCGCCGCGAATGACGGCATGGTTTATTTGTTTGAAAGTTCTTCCGATTCTAATCATCCGTATGATTTGAAATTGAATTACCTGCCTGCCGGTATGGAACGCTCTTCAATTCATGAAACCGTAGCGACTAATCTGAAGGATATCGTTGATCCTCAATATGGTAAGGTTTCCGATAAGCCTCATGTTTACTTAAATGATGGGGGTATCACTTATCGTACGACTGACAAATCTAGGCCGCAATTGCATTTTATTGCAGGTAATATGGGACGGGGAGCAAGGGGAGCTTATGCTCTGGCGTTGGGCGGTAAATTACCTGAATCCGGAAAAAATGCCGGCCTTGATGCTGCTCAAAATGACTGGAATAAATCGGTTCCTTTATTTGAAACGCAAAAAGGAAACGATAATGTCATGGGGTATACAATCGGTGCACCGCAGATTGGTCGCGTTTCCACAGAGCGTACACTTGCAGCAGACAATAGTTCCATGACCACTAATCTGTATGATGTCAAATATGCTGTTTTTGTTAGCAGCGGTACGCGGAACCTTTCTAAATTGTCCGGCAATGACGATAATACAGAAGCTGCTTTGTATATTTACAATGCGCTGGACAAAGAAAACGTCGGTTTGCCTGATCCTTCGGGTACCCAGCCTAGAAACGCGATGTCGGCAGGCCAGTTGATTAAGAAAATCTCAGTACCAAATGCAGAGCAAAATCGTGGCGGCTTAATGCAGCCTACCGTAGTGGATGTAAACTTTGACGGTGTGGCAGATGTTGCCTATGCTGCGGATTATTCGGGAGGCCTGTATCGTTTTGATTTGCGAGGTCCTTTAAATTCATGGGCTGCCAAAAAGATATTCCAAGCCAAGCCGGGGCAAAAAGTAACTTCGGCACCTGCTGTGTTTAGACGTGACCAAGACAAATATATTATTAGTTTTGGTACGGGCAGTGATTTATATCAAAGCGATTTAAGTGATGGTACTCAGCAGTCCGTTTATGGTATTTATGACGATTTGACTGTGTTGAGTCCGACTGAAAAAACAACGGTGAATTTGCTTCAGCAAACGATGAGTACGGACGGAAACAAACGCAGTATGACTGATACGCGCCTGGATCCTGCAACTTATCAAGGTTGGTATTTTGATCTCCAACTGCCAAATCAGGCAGGTGAAGCGAGTGAGCGCGTAGTTGTGCAACCCGATATGCTGTTAAGGACGCTTGTCTTCAGCACCCGGAGTTATAAGCGTATCGAACATGCTCCAACTGGAGGTTCAATAAGTGGTGATAAATGTGAACCTACTGTAAAACGTACCGAATCCGCAGGTTCAGGCTGGATTATGCAGGTTAAAGTCGATAACGGCGGTGATATTGCCAAAACCGAAGGTACGCCGGAAGGTGTCAATCAGCGCGAGTATGCTTATTTGGACTTCGAGGGTACGAATAAGACTAAAGATGTTGGCGACAAGGACGTTAAGAAGTATACAGGTTTTAGCTACAATGCCGGCCTGCCTAACTATGCGCTCTTGCTTGGTAGCAGTAATGACTCTCTTACTGGTTCCCAAAGCTCTACTACTATTTTTGGAGCACACCGCAGTGGTGAAGACGATGTTTTACGCGCCGGCGGTAAGCCTGCGCCCAGCATTTGTTTCTCTGGCGTAAATAATACTGCCTATATCGGCGGTACTAAGGGTACGCAAGGTGTTCACTCTGTGGTAAAAGCATATGGAAAAATCTGTCAGGCCGGTCTTCGCCGTATCTCTTGGCGGGAAATCTTCTAAAGATTCTGGTTGATTTTTAGTTTAAGCGACGTACTGAGAGTAAATCGCCGATATCCTTTAAATAAAGGTGTCGGCGATTTTATGTTCAAGGCGGATGATTTAACGTCCAGAATCTATACAGTTTAATTCATCTTTAAATGCATAGTACTTTTTTGATGCATCATGTGGATTGTTATTTCTATTTGCTGTTACGTGTTGGTTTATGGGAATTTCACCATTAAACTATTACAGTGAGGAATAATGCATTAAGCAGCGCGAGAATTGTGTTAAAGGCCGTCTGAAAACCTGTTTTTCGGTTTTCAGACGGCCTTTATTTTTACGTCAAACCGCTTACGCGCCGCGTTTTTCCAAAGCGGCTACGGCGGGCAACTCTTTGCCTTCCAAGAATTCGAGGAACGCGCCGCCGCCGGTGGAGATGTAGCCGATTTGGTCGGTAACGCCGAATTTGGCAATCGCCGCCAGCGTGTCGCCGCCGCCCGCAATCGAGAACGCTTTGCTTTGGGCGATGGCTTCGGCAAGGGCTTTCGTGCCGCCTGCGAACTGGTCAAACTCAAACACGCCGACCGGACCGTTCCACACCACCGTGCCTGCGGCTTTGAGCAACTCGGCAAGCGCGGCGGCGGATTTCGGACCGATGTCCAAAATCATGTCGTCTTCGGCAACGTCGGCAATGTCTTTGACGACCGCTTCGGCATCGGCGGCAAAGGCTTTGGCAACGACGACATCGGTCGGCAGCGGTACGGAGCCGCCTTTGCCCGCCATTTTCGCCATGATTTTTTTGGATTCTTCCACCAAATCGTGTTCCGCCAGCGATTTGCCGATGGCTTTGCCTTCCGCCAACAGGAAGGTGTTGGCGATGCCGCCGCCGACGATGAGTTGGTCGACTTTGTCCGCCAGTGATTCGAGAATGGTCAGCTTGGTGGACACTTTGCTGCCGGCGACAATCGCCACCATCGGGCGCGCGGGCTCTTTCAGGGCTTTGCCCAAAGCGTCGAGTTCGCCCGCCATCAATACGCCGGCGCAGGCAACGGGCGCGGCTTGGGCAACGGCTTCGGTTGAGGCTTGGGCGCGGTGGGCGGTGCCGAACGCGTCGTTGACGAACACGTCGCACAAGGCGGCATAGGCTTTGCCCAGTTCCAAATCGTTTTTCTTCTCGCCCTTGTTGATGCGCACGTTTTGCAGCATGACGACATCGCCCGCGTTCAGGGCGGGTTTGTTTTCACGCCAGTCGTTCAATACTTTCACGTCTTTGCCCAACAGGCTGCCCAAGTGCGCGGCAACGGGTGCGACGTCGTCTTCGGGGTGGAACTCGCCTTCGGTCGGACGGCCCAAGTGGGTCATCACGATAACGGATGCGCCGTTGTCCAAGCAGTATTTGATGGACGCAAGCGAGGCGCGGATACGGGTGTCGTCGCTGATTTTGCCGTCTTTGAACGGCACGTTCATATCGGCGCGGATGAGGACGGTTTTGCCCTGCACGTTTTGTTCGGTCAGTTTCAGAAATGCCATGATGTATCCTTTGTGAAAGTTGGAAATGGTATGAAGGCGTTGATTATCCGCCGACGTTTGAAAGACGTAAAGGCCGTCTGAAAAGCTATAATCCCGTTTTTCAGACGGCCTGAAACAGGAAAAAACATGCAAACCCGCATCATCCCGCTGGCGGCTTGCCCTCGGCATATCGAACAACTGGCTCTTGCTTTGCACGCCGAATGGCAGGACTTCGCGCCGTGGAGAGAAATGGAGAAAATCCGCGCCTATTATGCCCGCTGTTTGGACGGCGGCGGTTTGCCGCTGGCCTGGCTGGCGGTAGACGGCGAAAACCGCCTGCTCGGTTCGGCGGCTTTGAAGCGGCACGACATTGCCGAATTGCCGCAATACGAATACTGGCTGGGCGACGTGTTCGTGCTGCCCGAAGCGCGCGGGCGCGGCATCGGGTCGCGTTTAATCGAACACGCGCTGCAACAGGCGCGGGAAATGGCCTTGCCCGAACTTTACCTCTACACGCCCGACGTGCAGGCCGTGTATGCCAAATACGGCTGGCGCGAAATCGAAACGCGTCGGCACAACGGGGAAATTGTGTCGGTGATGCGGTTGCGTTTGGGCGGTAGGGAAGGGGAGGCCGTCTGAAAGTCAGGTTTAAAGGCCTTCCCTGTCCGTTGAAATTATTTTCAGACGGCCTTTATTTGCATTCGGCGCGTACTTTTTGTACGGCCGCATCCAGTTTTTTACTGTCAACGCCGCCGAGTATGGCCTCTTTCTTGCCGCACTTCACCGCTTCTACGGTGGTAAACGGCAACGCTCCGACGCTGTTGCCCAGATTTTTCATGAAACTGCGGTTGTCTTTGCCCGCGTAGTGCCAGATCGGATAGGAAACGGGCGTGGTTTTCAGGAAGGGCGGCAGGTTTTCTTTGCGGTCGATGGCAATGCCGATCAAATCGATACTGCCTTTTTTCTGTTTTTTATACCAGGCCGACATTTCCGGCATTTCCTTCACGCAGGGTTTGCAGTACGAACCCCAGAAATTGATGATGCGGACGGGGGCTTTCAGATTGTTCAAGTCCTGCGGTTTGCCGTCGGGGAAGGAAACCAGGTCGGAAGCGGCGGCGGGCAGTACGGTCAGTGCAAGCAGCAGGGCGGTCAGTTTGGCATTCATGGCGGATACTCCGTGGTTTGGGTTTGAACGCCGCCATTATAAGCCTTTCCCGGCAGATGGGTTTGAGTGCGGGCAAATTTTGCCGACAACCCCGCACGGGCTTACAATACGCCTTATCTCCAACCTTTACGGAAAATGACGATGACCGCCGTTACCCTTTATCACAATCCCCGCTGTTCCAAATCCCGCGCCGCCGCCGATTATCTGGCGCAGCAAAACGTGGAAACCCGGATTGTCCGCTACCTCGACACGCCGCCGGACATCTCCGTGCTGCACGAAATCTTCGGCAAGCTGGGTTTGTCCGACGTGCGCGGCATGATGCGGGTGAAAGACGATTTATACCGCGAATTGAAACTGGACGATCCGTCGTTGGACAATGAAGCCCTGCTGGCTGCGATTGCCGCCCATCCCGCCCTGTTGGAAAGGCCGATTGCCGTCTTGGGCGACAAAGCCGCCATCGGCCGCCCGACGGAAAATATTGCGGCTTTGCTGGCGGGAGAATAGGCCGTCTGAAAAAACGGATTCAGGAAAGGAACAGGATTTGCATCGCCCGTTTTCGGCACACCGCTCGCTTTGGGCTTATTTGTGGCGCGGCATCAAAATCAGCATTGTCCTCATGATCATGCTGCCCGTATTTTGCGGCGTGCAGGTGTATCGTTCGGGGGCTGCCGCGCTGCCGCAGGATTACGGTGGCGACGCGGCGGTGGTGCTGGGTGCGGCGGCGTGGGATTCGCGCCCCTCGCCCGTGTTCCGCGAACGCATCAACCACGCCATCGTGCTCTACCAAAGCGGCAAGGTGCGCAAACTGGCGTTTACAGGCGGCGCGATAAAGCCGGGCTTTATGAGCGAGGCGGAAGTGGGTATGCGTTACGCCGTGCGGCAGGGTGTGCCGGTACACGACATCCTGGTAGAAAAAACCTCGCGCACCACTTACGAAAACCTGTACAACATCCGCCCGCTGCTCAACGAACAAGGGTTGCGACACAACGTGATTGTCAGCGACCCGCTGCATCTGGCGCGCGCCGGAGTGATGGCCGAAGACTTAGGAATGGAGGCCGAACTGTCGGCCACGCCGACCACGCGCTACACCGACCGCGCCGACAAAATCAAATTCTGGCTGCGCGAAACCTTTTTACTGGCTGGTTACTACATCTGGCGCGTCGGGCACGGCCTGATGGCGTTTGCCGGACTGGGCGGTTAAAGTAAACCGCCTTGCCGCAGGCGGCCGAATTTGCTACCATCCGCCCCGCATTAAGAGTTGGGATTTCCATGCCAACCTGCTTTTACGGTTTTGACAGGTAAAGTAAGGTGGACGGCCGCGAAAAAAGGCCGATGTGGCTTCGTTCGAACAGAACGGCGCAATCCGAATCCCGCTTGAATGCGGGTATTTTTTTGCCCGTTTCCCGGCCGTCTGAAACGGAAAAAGATTTTTCAGACGGCCTCACCAGACAAACAGGCCGTCTGAAAACGGCCTGCCGAAGAAAGACAGCCATGAGCGAATACCTTTTTACATCCGAATCCGTTTCCGAAGGCCATCCCGATAAGGTGGCCGACCAAATTTCCGATGCCATCCTGGATGCCGTATTGGCGCAAGACCCTAAAGCGCGCGTCGCGGCGGAAACCCTGGTAAACACCGGTTTGTGCGTGTTGGCGGGCGAAATCACCACCACTGCCCATGTGGACTACATCAAAGTCGCACGCGAAACCATCAAACGCATCGGCTACAACTCGTCCGAGCTGGGCTTTGATGCCAACGGCTGCGCAGTCGGCGTGTACTACGACCAACAATCCCCCGACATCGCCCAAGGCGTGAACGAAGGCGAAGGCATCGACCTGAACCAAGGCGCGGGCGACCAAGGCCTGATGTTCGGCTATGCCTGTGACGAAACCCCGACCCTGATGCCGTTTGCCATCTATTACAGCCACCGCCTGATGCAACGTCAAAGCGAATTGCGCAAAGACGGCCGCCTGCCGTGGCTGCGTCCCGACGCAAAAGCCCAACTGACCGTGGTTTACGACAGCGAAACCGGCAAAGTAAAACGCATCGACACCGTCGTCCTGTCTACCCAGCACGACCCTGCCATCAGCCATGAAGAACTGAGTAAAGCCGTGATCGAGCAGATTATCAAGCCCGTTCTGCCGCCCGAAATGCTGACTGCCGAAACCAAATACCTGATCAACCCGACCGGCCGCTTCGTCATCGGCGGCCCGCAAGGCGACTGCGGCTTGACCGGACGCAAAATCATCGTCGATACCTACGGCGGCGCGGCTCCGCACGGCGGCGGCGCGTTCTCCGGCAAAGACCCGTCCAAAGTCGACCGTTCCGCCGCTTACGCCTGCCGTTATGTTGCGAAAAACATCGTTGCCGCAGGTTTGGCGACCCAATGTCAGATTCAGGTTTCCTACGCCATCGGCGTTGCCGAACCGACTTCGATTTCCATCGACACTTTCGGCACAGGCAAAATCAGCGAAGACAAACTGATTGCCTTAGTTCGCGAACATTTCGACCTGCGCCCCAAAGGCATCGTCCAAATGCTCGACCTCTTGCGCCCGATTTACAGCAAATCCGCCGCATACGGCCATTTCGGACGCGAAGAACCTGAGTTTACTTGGGAGCGCACCGACAAAGCAGCCGCATTGAAAGCGGCAGCGGGGCTGTAAACATCCTGATGCGGCAAAAGGCCGTCTGAAAACAGGCGGAGGCGTTTTCAGACGGCCTTTTGCCGCCTCGCCCCTTGCAATCCCACGGCCCGCCCCCATAATGGCGGCCTGTTTGACACGAAAAGCCGCATATGCCCGAAGTTACCCTTTATTCCGGCCCTTACTGCCCGTATTGCAACATGGCCAAAGCCCTGTTGAAACAGCTGGGCGTTACCGAAATCCGCGAAATCCGCGCCGACAGCGAACCCGAAGCGTTTGAAGCCATGCGCCGTGCCACCAATACCCGCACCGTGCCGCAGATTTTCATCGGCGACACCCATGTCGGCGGCTTTACCGACTTGCGCGCCCTGCACAACGCGGGCAGGCTGACGGAGCTGCTGCAAAAGAAATGATTTACTTCTGCGGCCGGGCGCGATGCCTGCCGCAGTCCGACCCACCCGCCGTTTTCAGACGGCCTTTTAAACTAAGCGAGAGCAATTATGAGCGAACAACAAGCGCAACCCGTTTTCAGCATTGAAAAACTATATGTCAAAGACTTGTCATTGGAAGTGCCGCACGCACCGCAAATCTTCCTGGAGCAGGGCGAGCCGAACGTTGAAATGCGCGTTGCCACCCAAAGCGAAAAACTGGAAGACAATTTCCACGATGTATCGGTAACCGTAACCGTAACCGCCAAGCTGAACGACGAGCGCGTGATGTTCCTGAACGAAGTTACCCAAAGCGGCATCTTCCGTTTGGAAAACATCCCCGAAGAAGATGAAAAACTGCTGCTGGCCGTCGCCTGCCCGAACATCCTGTTCCCGTATGCCCGCGAAGCCGTATCCAGCGAAATCACCCGCGCCGGCTTCCCGCCCGTATTGCTGGCTCCGATTAACTTCGAGTCTATGTACCAACAGCAGCAAGAGGAAGGCAACGCCTGATTCCCGCATTCTGAAAGGCCGTCTGAAAACCTTTAAAACGGGTTTTCAGACGGCCTTTTTCATTCAAAGCAATTTTTTACCGAGCAGCCCTTGCGGGGAAACGGTGAAAACAACACAGTCAAACCACGACATTCTGCGGCTGCCCCGCCGCAAAACGGTTGATGTTTTCCAGCAAAATGGCAAACAGCCGATGCCGTGCTTCCTCGCTGCCCCAGGCCATATGCGGCGTAACGATTAAATTGGGCAGGCGGGCTTTGAGCAGCGGGTTGCCGTTGCGCGGCGGCTCCTCGGTCAAAACATCGAAACCCGCGCCGCCGATTTGGCCGTATTTCAGCGCGGCAACCAAAGCCTGCTCGTCCACCAGGCCGCCGCGCCCGCAGTTAATCAACACCGCGCCGGGCTTCATGCGCTGCAATTCCGTTTCGCCTATCATGTTTGCCGTTTGCGGCGTGAGCGGGCAGTGCAGCGAAACGGCGTCTGCCGTTTGGATGGCCTCGTCGAAGGAAACGTAGCCTTCGCGGACGTTTTCGGCGTGTTTGTGTTCGCCGAACACCACGTTCATGCCGAAGGCGCGCGCATAGCCCGCCAGCGTTTTGCCGATATTGCCGCGCCCGAATATGGCGAGCGTCTTGCCGTACAAATCGCGCATCGGCGCGCCGAAATGGCAGAAAAACGGCGATTGTTCCCATATGCCGGCGGCGATGTCGCGCTGGTAGGCAGGCAGGTTGCGCATCAGCGCAATCATCAGCATAAAGGCGTGTTCCGCCACCGATTCGTTGCCGTAGGCGCGGATGTTGCACACGGTAACGCCTGCGGCTTTGGCGGCGGCGGTGTCCACGTTGTCCACGCCCGTCGCCGCCAAGGCTATCAGCTTGAGCTGCGGATTGGCGGCAATATGCTCCGCCGTGATGACGACTTTGTTGGTAACGACAACGTCCGCCCCCGCGATTCGGGCGGCGGTTTCTTCCGGTCGCGTGGACGGATATTCCATCACTTCGGCGGGGAAGTTGAAGGCAAAGGGTTCGGACACCAGCGTGGCGCGGTCGAGCACGGCGATTTTCCAAGGGGTCATATGCTGTTTTCTGTTCTATGGGGCGGAAGATTATAGCACGGCGGCAAAAGGCCGTCTGAAAAGTTGCAATGGCATTGAAGCTGCATTTTCAGACGGCCTTTGCGGGTATTCTGCCGCAGGCGGATGTTCAAGAGATGTAAATCACGAGGCCGGCAATCAGCACCAGCTGGACACCCAGCTTCAACAGTGCGGTACGGCTGACGAAGTAGATAAACCAAGTGCCGGCCAGGAATAACAGTACAAAAACCAGCCACGGCCGCCATTTGTTGAGGTGGACGGCTTCGGTAAAGCAGGTATGAATATGAAGTACGACAATGGCGACGATGAGCAATATAGGCACGATGAAGGCCATAATCTGATTTCCTTTTGATGAGGCCGTCTGAAAACCCTGGTTTCAGGTTTTCAGACGGCCTTGTCTATTCAATCAAATCAGTCTTTCAACTTCGCCAACTGATTTTGAACTTTCGCCATCTTATCTTCCAACTCCGCCAAATCGGCTTTGTCTTTTTCCACCAGATGCGCGGGGGCTTTTTCGGTGTAGCCGGGTTTGGAGAGTTTAGCGTTGAGTTTGTCTAAGGCTTTTTGCAGCTTCTCGGCTTCTTTGCTCAAGCGGGCGGTTTCGGCGGCTTTGTCGATTTCGACTTTCAGCATCAGGCGCGCGCCGTTGCAGACGGCGACGGGGGCGTCTTCGCTTTCGGGCAGGGCGGCGACTTGCTGTGCTTCGGTCAGGCGGGTCATCATCGGCAGGTATTTGAGGTAGTCCGCTAGGTCGTCCGCGCTTTCGACAAACAGCGGGGCTTTCACGTTGGGCTGGATGCCCATTTCGCCGCGCAGGTTGCGGACAGCGCCAATCAAATCCTGCAACACGGTCATTTGCTCGAAGGTCGTCTGAACGATTTGTTCGCGGTCGGCTTCTGGGAAACGGGCGAGCATGATGCTGTCGGCGGTTTTGGCGTCGCACATGGGGGCGACGGTTTGCCACAATTCTTCGGTGATGAACGGGATAATCGGATGCAGCAGGCGCAGGGCGGCCTCGAGTACGCGCAATAAGGTATGGCGTGTGGCACGTTGGCGGCTGGCGCAGCCGGTTTGGAGCTGTACTTTGGCGAGTTCCAGATACCAGTCGCAATAGTCGTTCCATACGAAGCTGTACAGGGTTTCCGCAGCCAAATCAAAGCGGTAGGTTTCGTAGGCTTGCGTAACCTGCTCGATGGTCTGATTCAGACGGCCTATGATCCACATATCTGGGAAGGAGTAGCCGCGCGGTTCGGTGGCGGTTGCGCCGTAGCCGCAGTCTTGATTTTCGGTGTTCATCAAGACGAAGTTGGTGGCGTTCCAGATTTTGTTGCAGAAGTTGCGGTAGCCTTCGGCGCGTTTGAAGTCGAAGTTCACGCTGCGGCCCAAGCTGGCGTAACTCGCCATGGTGAAGCGCAATGCGTCCGCGCCCATGCTGGGGATGCCTTCTGGGAAGAGTTTTTTCGTGGCTTCTTCCACTTTCGGCGCGGTTTCGGGTTTGCGCAGGCCGGTTGTGCGTTTCACCAGTAATTTGTCCAAGTCGATGCCGTCAATCAAATCGACGGGGTCGATGACGTTGCCTTCGGATTTGGACATTTTTTTGCCTTCGTGGTCGCGCACGATGCCGTGGATGTACACGTCTTTAAACGGTACTTTGCCGGTGAAGTGGGTGGTCATCATAATCATGCGCGCCACCCAGAAGAAGATGATTTCGTATCCGGTGACCAAGACGTTGGACGGCAGGAAGGCTTTGAGTTCGTCGGTTTCAGACGGCCAGCCGAGCGTGGAGAACGGCACGAGCGCGGAGGAGAACCATGTGTCCAATACGTCTTCTTCGCGGGTCAAGCCTGTTTTGCCGGCTTGTTTTTCGGCTTCTTCCTGATTGCGGGCAACGTAAACATAGCCTGCTTCGTCGTACCACGCGGGGATTTGATGCCCCCACCACAGTTGGCGCGAGATACACCAATCTTGGATGTTGTTCATCCATTGGTTGTAGGTATTGACCCAGTTTTCGGGGATGAAGCGGACCGCGCCGCTGTCGACGGCTTTTTTGGCTTTTTCGGCGAGGCTCAAGCCTTTGAATTCGCTGTCAGGCTCGCCGCCGTTTGGTGTGGCGGACATGGCGACAAACCATTGGC
>ERZ772979.200-NODE-200-length-49019-cov-5.134139_pt1 | contig 49019 bp, 46 predicted proteins | sample MGYA00511130_ERZ772979 | MGnify/ENA primary metagenome ERZ772979 (study PRJEB29015, sample SAMEA2738103) | human oral metagenome | biome: human oral; feature: human-associated habitat; material: saliva | place: China | collected 2186 ...
ATATCTTTTTAATTTCATTTTTTTACTTATTAGAAGGGTTTGATATTTCTTCAATGATCTATTCCCATACCTTCCCAAAAGGGATAGTAATTTTAGAAACTGTATTTGATTTATTATCAAAAGAATAGGCTTTCATTTCCCTTATTTTCTTGATAGTTTTCAGCACTAAAGTATCACACTCTTCGCAACCAGTAGTTTTACGTATAATCCTATCTTCGATAACCTTTCCTTTTTTAGAGATGAGAAAACATACTACATATTGTCCTTTAAAAGTCAAAGAAGTATCCGAATGGTTGTATTTTAGAAAATCTTCATAAGCTTGCTCTGAAGAAAACAAACGGGTAGTGTTATCAAATAAAGTATTACCAAAAGGATAGACTTTCCCTCTCTTTGTATACCATAAGGGCTTATACACCCCATTCTCATATATATGCTCTATTAATAAAAGTCCCTCTACATCATATAGCTTGCCATTTTGTGCTTTTATATCATAAGAATGGAGTATAAGTATCAGTATGCTGATTAAAATGCTTGTATGTCTCATTCCTACTCAAGTTTTTATACTTAAAATCTTTTCTCCATAAGCACCTCACCCCTATATATTTTTTGGTAACGAATGAGTTTTTCGCCCTGGTAATAACCTATATAGTAGGCGCGTTCTTCTTGGCGCGCTTCGGCTTCCTGCTGGCTTACCTCATCATATAGGTAGGTGGGATGGGTATTTCCCTTCTTGTGTAGGTCGGAGCAACTAAGGAAATAACGCGGTACAATATAGTTCTTATACAAATAGAGTTTCTGTCCATTCATAGGGATTTCGGCAAAGACTCTTTCTTGTTCAACGGGGGTAATAGGTATTTTAGGCTCAAAAGAGGGATCAGCGTAAAAAGCATATTGAGGATCAATGTGTATTTCTGAGCTTTTTATTTTGAACACTTTACGCTCCCATTGGTTGCCTAATAAGAAATACTGAAAACCATCCTTTTCCCCACAATATTCATAGGTAAGTAGGGATTGTATCGCAAAGGCTTCTGTGGCTTTACGCTCTTCTGTCGCTCTTTTACAAGAAAACAACGCTAACAAAGAGGCTAATAAGGTCATTTTTTTTATTCTTTTCTACTAAATATATAGGTATCTGCTTCTTGAAAATTAGGGTACTGCCCTCCAAAGACTTCTCTTACTACAATTTTACCGAGGTAACGTTCTAAAGGCAAGTAGATATCCTCAGCATCTGTACAGATGAACTCTAAATAAGGCATTTTTAGCAAAGGAGAGGCGTCTTTTATAGGGTTAAAACATATCTTTAGATTTCTAAGTGTTTCTATACCTACCAAATCGCTAAGGTCTTCTATTTTGTTTTGCTCTAAGTTCAATTCCTCCAAGGATAGATGCTTCAAAGGGGAAAGGTCTTTTACCTCATTGTGATACAAATATAAGGTGGTGACCTTCTTAAGGGCTTTCAATGGAGATAAATCGCTGATTTGGTTCCTATCTAACTGCAAATATTCAAGATTGGACAACCACGCCAAGGGGGATATATCGGTGATTTGGTTTCTATCCAACCAAAGCTCAGTTAGGTTTTGTAATTTAGCGATTCCTTTTAAAGAAGTGAGCTTATTGCACGATAGTTTTAATTCTTTTAGCTTGGAAAGTTCGCAAAAAGGAGTTATATCAGTCACGCCGCTGTCATAAACTTCTACTTTTTTCAGTTTTTTATACTTAGCGAGAGGCGTATAATCTGTTGCCTTGACATTCAAATAGAGTTTTTGTAGCTTTTCCAAGGGAGGCAAGGTTTCCAAGTGGGTTATATTGTCCGATAGCAACTCTAATTCCTTTATATTGGGGAACATTTGCAAGTCGGCTAAGTCCTCCGAGTGCAAATCATCGTTATGAATGAGCATTTTGGTAATCAAAGGCGCTCCTTCTTCTTTGACTAACACCCTCCTGCCCTCTTTTACAAGAAGGTCAGCGTGTTTCTTTTTCAGATATTGCTTTACTTTTTGCTCTATAAGCTTGCTCTTAAAGATAATGTAACTCATTTTAATCAGTAACTAATATTTTTTCTAATTCCTTTTTCTTTAATAGATACGTTTTGAGGTCTATATTACCCTCTGTTTTTTGGTCAAAAAGATCTTCTAAAGGTGATTGAGTATATGGTATGCCTGTTAGCTCTTCTCTTATCCATTGTATCCCTTTGAGAAAACTTTTAGCCAATGTATCGGCTACCCCAAAGTTTATTTCTTCACCATCTTGAGTAAGATGTAACACTTTATAATGTTTGAGATTTTCAACCTTTTTAAATACATCTTCTAGTATATTCTCAGAGAAGTTTGGCTTTATATTTTTCCATTTCTCCAGAAAAGCACTCTTCATAGAGGCTTCCTCTACTCTTCTGAATTTAACATACTCTCTGCCTGCTTCACTGAAAAGAGAAACAAGCGTTCTTTTAAGTTCAAGGTCTTGATATATATCCTTTGAAAAAGTTGTATGCAAAATTATTTCAAGCATTTGCATTCCTCCTTGTCGGTACTGAGACTTATATTTGTTTATACTATTGAAGACTGTTGGCAAACTTCCCTTATACACATACTTAAATATTTGATTGAGGTATTCTAAGGTGTCACAATAATTTATTTTTTGATGTATAATGAGTATATTTTGTAACAAATATGCCTCTTGTTCAGCTGTCCATTGCTTTTCTAAAGCATTTTTCTCAATAAGTTTAAGCAATACCTCTACTAATCTACCATTTTCTCCTATCACAGGGCTTTCTTTTAGATAGTCACTGATAGATAACATCTGTGTTACACTAATAGGTGTTTCTTGCTTCTTAAGATACACACTCCCCAAATACATATTATAACCAATATAGTGACCTTTTAGGTAATCTGTATTCATAATATTGTCATAAAATAAGACTTTGGCAAGAATATAGATATCAGCAACGGATGAAAAGGACGGTAAAGTATCAAACATCTCTTTCAGAGTATCATAAGGAGGAAGTACTCTATTCTTTTCTTCCATTTGTTCATCAAAAACCTTACATTTTTGATGAGTCCTCAGTAAGAAATCAAAGCTTTTATCTATTTTGATACGCTCCTCAGTCCCTACTTTTAATGCTTCTGCCAACAAATGAGATTTTTCTATTTCCAATGTGCTAAACTTCTCATAATTATCTCTTTTTAGAAGACGTTCTAAGAAATCGAATGGTTCATATTCTTCATTTAGCTGATATTTTTCTTTGATTTCCTCATACCAAGAGTACTCTTCCTTTATAGAATAACCGCTATCGGAAGAAGTACGATTTTGCCAAAGCTTATCTCCTTCGGCTATCTCCATAGCAAGGTCATAAGTAAGCTCGTGCATAGTATATCCTAACTCATCTTCTGTCTCAGGAGGTTCGTTCCAACGAGTCTGAGCCAATCTTTCTGTCGCTTGCTCCCAAGTAAAGCCAGCATAATGTACCATATAGTGCTTGAGCCATTCGTAAAAGGAGTAATGGTTGAAGATCCAGTAATGTCGATTGTAACTATCTTCAAACACTATTCCATCACACAAGCCATTTTCGTGAGGTTCCGTTCCTATTTGTGCTAATCATTTTTGTAAGGCATTCATTTAGTTATTTTTTCTAAAAGTGATTCCATAAAACTTGTTATTCCAGAACAATTCTGTTTTCTTTTCAACCACTGATGCTGGAATACATTGTTCTAAGGCGTTCAAATCAACCGTTTTGCCTTCAAAATAGGATTTAGAAAAGACGCTTTTCTTGTATTGGGTCTCCACAAAGTCGGCTGTCTCATCGGCGATAAGCAACTTGCTTCCTGGTTTGGCAACTCGGAGCATTTCGCTCATAGCAAGAGCTTTATCGTTGAAAAAATTGATACCTCCGTTGTGAAAAACAATATCAAACATATTATCAGCAAAAGGTAACTCTTCAGCGGGACATTGCACAAGGGTAAGGTTTGTTTTCTTTTGCCACTGTTTCTTACATCTTTTGAGCATTCCCATAGAAATATCAGCTCCTACAAGGTCTATTGTTTTCAGATCAATCCCTTGCGGTAGATAACGCAAGTCTGCCCCTGTACCTATGGAAACATAAAGTACCGAAATAGCATTCTTCCATTCCAAACGGCTCATCAATTCCGTACGCAGGCGGTCAATGCCATTTCCATACTTGAGTTTTCCTATCCATTTTTCTCCAAAATCATAAAAGAAAGACATCCAATCATACATTTTCATATATTTTTGATTATCTCCACTGACAAAATGGTCATTCATACAGCAAAAAATACCTTTTTCTTGCTTTACATCTTCTATTTTTATGTCAGATTTTAATATTTGGGATATATCCTTCATTGTATTTATATTTTTAAATTATCTTTTCTTAATCAAAATATCTCCTTCACAAAGCCAAAGAGGTTCATTTTCTATCTTTAAATCCTCCCACCATTGTTTTTCTTCTGTTTCAGCATCATCTACTATACGAAAACTAGCAAAATCTGTACGAGGTGGTGGCAATACTATAATCCTCTTTATAGCTACAGGTTCCAAATGATAAGTATCTGAAAGTTTTTTGAGAAACAATAACTGCTCTAACTCCTTTTTATAGCTTACAAGTGCTTGTTTCTCCTCTTGCAAAAGAGAAACTTCTTTAAGCTGATGAATTGTTTTGTGAAGTTCGTCTTCTATAAGTTGTTTTACTGTTTTCATTCTTTAGTAAGTTCATCAACCATTGTAATAAGTTTGCTCAAAGTATTAAAATTGCGTGTTGTAGCTACTATTTTAAGTTTCTTTTCCACATAATTGTTGTTCAATTTAGACCTTGAAGCATCCTTAGGAAGATACAGATATATTTTATCACCTACAATAGTCAATTCTTCTCCATCAAAAGTTTCTTTCTGTAACTTTTCTACTAAATCAGGTGCTAAAACACTATTTGTGAGCGTAAAAAATACCCGAGCTATATCATAATTTTCTCCTATAAAAGGATTCATATCAAGCATTTCCTGTACTTCCTTACGAGTTGCTACAACAGTTGGTAGGTCAGGACCTATATGTTCTTTTATTAATTGGGAGACTTTGGGGGCTATTTCACTACGTACTTTGTCAGATAAGAACACTATATTTCCGCTTTGGATATAAGTGCGTACCCCTTCAAATTCTGAGGAGAGTAATTCTTGTAGCTCTGCCATTTTGGGGATTCTGTTTTTCCCCGTAGGCATTACTCCTCGCAATAAAGCTATATAAGGTTTTTTGTCTTTTGTTTTCATTATTATAATCCGTATTTAGTCCAGCCCCCATCGTGCCTTTGGCATTCGTCAATTCGCCACTCGCCCTCTTTTCTGATGATAAGAAAGCGAAACTGATCATCACGATCATTTTGGGTATAGAGGTATATCTTATTCTTAGTTACTGTCTCGCTATCAATGATTTGATGCGCTCTATAAGTATCGCCTTCATTTAGTGAAAAATAAATTCCTTCAGGACGATAGCCCGCCCTGCGCTTGTCAGTACAATACTTTTGGAAGAGGGCTTTGCATTTTTCTTCTACCAAAAGCTCACCCTCTTGGGTATCATCATTCTTGGCAGCAAAAGCCTCCCACTCGGTCATTGCCGCAAAGAAGTCCAAAAGCAATTGCTTTACGATGGGCAAATCATCGGTAGGGGTTGCCGCTGGTTTCTTCTTGCCTGCCGTGCGTTGCGCTTGTTCAAAGGCTTTTATCTGCTCGGCAGTGAAAGGTTTATCAAGGTAGAAACTCACCTTGTTGTAGTGTGCTACTGCCATTAGCCCCTCAAAAGTAACCCATGTTCTCTTTAGCGAAAGAGACTTCAGGCGTGGTACTTGTAGGACAATTTTTAGTGTCTCATCAGTTACGGGACAACCGTCCAGCGAGATATGGCCAATAGGTTTGTCGGCAAAGTATTTAAAGCCTTCGCCTGTAACTTGCTTATTATCCTCTAAGAAAAGGAGTTTTAGTTTGGGTAAAGTCGCTAAGTATTGGAGGGCTTCATCGGTAATCGCGGTATTGATAAAGCCCATATTGACCAACGACTTTACTTGTACGATCTGTTCAACCATCTCGTCGGTTAGGGCGACATCTTTGTAATGATGTCCTTTGCAAAAACGCTCCTCGGTTACTTCCTTGAGCGCGGCTTCTAAAGTGATAGGGTACTGCATAATAGTTTTGAATTTTGAGTTTTGAGTTCAGGGGTCTAAATTTTAATCATCCCAGATCGGCTTGTTCACTTCGTGTAAGGCTTCCTCTTCGCTAAGAGGGTTTCCATAATTGTAATATTGGTTTTTATCCTTGCCATAGGGCAATTTGTATCCCTCCGGAGAAGTGAGCTCTACCACCTCAAAAGTATCGTAATCCGCTTCTTTGATGAGTTTGTTCAGGTAATAAATCCGTTTATCATCTTTGGAATAAAAATGCGAAATCTTTCGCCAAGTCGCTGGATTTGCCTTAGGCAAGGGTGTTTTCCCATAGAAAACATAGGTATCATCTTTAGCAAAATCACCATCGTTCATCGAGATGAAATTTGCTGGATTGGCTTTAGCGAGTATTTTTATCTTGCCGTGATAATCCTCATAATACACCTGCTTACTATCTTTGGCATACCCATATGGAGTCTCTATACGCATCACACGCCTAATCCCATCGCTAAACTCCCACGAAATTTCTTCATCCCCATCTGTTCTGTGAATACCCTCATCGCATACTTCAAAAGTACTAATATCCTCAGGTTCAAAGCGCCCACCCGATGTCCAAACACTTTGGTAATCGGTAGCATAACACTCGTTGAGCATTTCGAAAGTTTTAGGATTCGCCCCTTTGAGAGTGCGTCCTACTATATAACAATGCTTATCGTCTTTAGCAAAAAAGCCATTAAAATAAACAAAAGTATCAAGATTTGCCTTCTCTATAGGGGAATGGCGGTAGTATATCCGCTTGCCGTCTGTCCAATAGAAGGGCGTTTCTTGTGTGTCCGCCATATAAAAACGCGGGTCTTTGTCGATATCTGCTACAGTGCGGATATCGATATCAAAAAAAGGAGGCTTTTTAGCCAAAGGTTTATTGATTTTCATTCTGTTTCTTATTTTATTTCTATACCTAATTTATTAATCTCAAATTGTTTATCCCCTATCTGTACCCACGTTTTACCATTCTCAAAGAGAGCCCCATCGTCATAAATAAAAGGGAGGATGGTTTCGTTTTTGTCATTGATATAGCCATATTTAGCGCCTTTCTTTACCAAGGCAAGTCCCTCGGTAAAATAAGAAGCATCGTCATAGAGAAAAGGAATGATTTGTTCGCCTTTTTGGTTGATAAAGCCCCATTTGCCGTCTTTCTTTACAGCTACATAATCTTTATGAAAGTAGGTAGTATCTTCATAGATAAACGGAATCACCTCTTCTCCTTTCTCATTGATAAAGCCCCATTTGCCATTCAACAGGGCAGCAGCAGGGCGGTGGTTATAAAAGTCGTTGTCATCTATAAGGTCGTATTTTACGGGAGTAATCTCCTTGCCAGAGGTATCTATCAATCCGTATTGCGCGCCTATTCTCACCATTGCCACTCCTTGAAAGAAGTCATAGACAAAATCGTACTTTATAGGGGTAATAAGGGTTCCGTTCTCATTGATGTAGCCCCATTTGTCACCTTGCCTTACACAAGCAAAGCCCTTGTGAAAATCGGTTATTTCATCATATTTCTCTTGCTTATTTGTATTCATTGTTCTAATTATTAGTTCCAACTATCGCCATTGTAATCTTTGGCGTACCTATCAATTTCTTTTCTCAAGCAGTCATATTCTTCCTCACTATATGGCATATATGTTACTTTAATATCTCCACGAATTGTACAACTATATACACCTCTTATGTTTCCGAGGGCTATTCTTCTTATTTTCCGCATATTCACTTTCTTAAATTTGTAACTGCTGCCTATATACAAATAGTGTTCTTCAAAAAAATAACAAGGAGGTACCCCTACTCTCCTTCTTATTCGCTCTACTCGATTGAAATCATCCTTCGATAGTTTGCTTATTTTCTCAGCCCATAACTGATTCATTACTTTATTACTTTTAACAGTCAATATCAAACCTACTATCAAAAATAGAGTTCCAATTACTGCTAAAGATAAAAATTCATTAGAATCTATTGCTATTCTCACCATCATAAAGAGAAAAACCACATAGAAAAAGATAACAACCTTCATCTCATTATTGTGTTGCCGTTTAAGGATTTTTTGTAATTCTTCGATATAGTCAAAACGTATATCGGGCAACTGGTCATAAGAAAAGTTAGGAGACAATTCACTTTTTGTCTTCTTGTAAATAGAATAGACTTTCCAAATGATTAGAGATGCTATTAAGAATAAAAGTCCATTAGTACCTAAAAAAATGGTAAAATCCGACATAGTGTTTCATTATTTCTATTTTTCTGACTGCTTTTTATGTGCCGAAATCTGTCCTTCAAAGTCTATTTCTTTTCCCAAAAGATGTCTATAATAGCTTGTAAGTATCATAGCCGACATATCATCGGGGTGTTCAACGCCTTGGTCTAAAAAGAACTTCACAAGCTCAGGGTTCCCACTGCGAATCCACTCATTGCGAATGCCCATTCCTAAAGTAAAATGACTTTCCATAAAGAATTCATCTTCTGTAAGTGTTTTTATATACTCCTTATCCTCCTTTTTGAGGTTCTTATCCAGCATTTGGATACATTCTGTTAGGTTTTTAGGTTTTTGTTTTTTCATATTGATGTTTTTTATTTGTCCAAAAGCTATAAAGCTAATGATACACATACAAAAAGTAATAAGATGCTTCATTATAATTATTTAAATATTTAGACCATATTTTTTAGCGAGTCCTTCTAAGGTTGGCTTAGCCAGAGGATTTACTTTTTGTAAAAGCTGGTTATATACTCTTTGGACTTTCTCCTTCTGTCCATGCTCGGCATAGAAAATAAGGAGGTCAAAGGTAATACCTAAGAGATTTGAATCCTTTTCCAATGCTGAAAGGATTTTTTCTACAGAATCAAGTTGGTCAAAGAAAGGGAGAATATATTGTTGTATATCTTCCTGTATTTCTTTGATGAGTTTTTGTTCATCAGTATAGTTGTGTATCTCGTACCATAGGTCTTTTCTTCCTCGTAAATCGTTAATAGTTTTACGGATAAGACAGACAGGTTCTGTAGGGTAATCAGGGACTTGTCCTGTATGTTTAAAATCATACATAACTAACCAAACTTTGGGTTCAAAAATCCCTATATTGATGCGAAATTTAATATGATTTCTATGGCTATATCTGTCTTTCTGAATATTGATGATATGTCCCACTTCGGAAAGCTGGCGATAATAGTTCAAGGCTTTCTTTTTAAAAGAAAGAGGCTTTAACAAAGGTGTAAAACCTTCTTTTATAATCGTATCGAATTTAATTTCTGTATCTGTTTTCATTTGTTGGGTACTTTATTGATATTTTGCTTTTATTTGATCCTCATTGATTGTCTTTCCTGTGTTCAAATCGGTATAAAAATAAGAATCGTGAGGTGAAAAGTAGCCATCGGCTTGTATATGGGCATTTTTTAGCGCATTTTCCCACCTTTGTTGAAACCATTTAGAGAAAATAGCATTCTTTTCTTGGTCATATTTTTCTAAACAGCTATCTATTTCATCTTCTTCCAAGCCTTCTTCATACAAATTATCTTCAAAATGGATATCCTCATCAACAAAAGCATCGGAAGGAAAGTATTTTTCCATTTTTTGTGAGGGAATATTGGTACACTTACTTATATATTCGCCTTTTGCACTCATTGCCCAAGCGGAAATTATAAACCATTCGTAATCGTATTCTAATAGGTAATACGCCCCTTTGTTCTGTAGGAGTTCTATAATGTCTTTTTCCACAAGTTGATTATACTTTTCCAAATTTGAAACGAACAATTCTAATATTTCTGTTATATTTTTCATCTTTTTATATATTATTGTTTACTATTAGTTATCTCCTTTTTTTAATCAGTTTCTGAAGCTATAATACCTATATACCAATCTCTACAAGGGTTGTATACCGTCCAAAAGAAACTTCCCCACCAGTCTTTGCCCTCATCAAAGTAATTAGAGCTATCCGTACTCCACTTATAGACTTCTATTTGCGAAATATCAGTAAAAAGCAACCTACAAAAATCTAAAAAGAAGTTGCCTTTTTCAAAATTGCTTTGCCTAATCATAAAAGAGTACGGAGGCTGAAAGAAAGCATAAGCAAAGGCTTCCTTTTTGAGGTCTTCCTCAGTCATCGCCACTGCTTTTTCAGGCACTTCTTTATCATCATAGTAAAAATACCGATTGTGCAGTTTCCCACCACTAAGAATTATCCTTCCGCTTACTTCTTCATATTGCCAGCCCATAAAGTCTTGTACAGAAATCTCCTTGCCAGAATCTTTAAGAACGCTAAAATCGTAGTCCATCGTAAAAAGTTCCGTGCGATTCTTTTTCAGTTTAGCTGCCATACGGTCAAGATGCGTATTTACTTCTTCCGCTACCGAAATAAGAGTCTGCTGGGCTACTGCCAAATGCTTCTGATAAGGCGTATCGTCCTGCTCCGTATCCAACTGAAAGATACGAAAGTCTATCACCCCACCTTCCCGCTCGTAGGCTTTATACTTTTCTATAAACTTAGGTATTTCTATAGTTGTCATTTTTAATATTTAATCCTTATCCACAAAAGGCACTAACAGTTGTTTTATCTCTTCCTTTATGGTTGTGTTATCTGCATTAGCAGCTTGTTCTTCTATAGGCTCAAAGTAGTAAAAGTCGTTTAGAATCCCATATATAGCTATAGCCCGCAGACTGCTGGGGTCAGAGTTTTGGTACAATTGCACCAAAAAAGCAATTGCCCACTTATATGCCACACAATACACGCCACTATGGTTATTACCTATAGCACTTATAAAAGCCTCTGCAAGAGTGTTTCCTTCTTGCGAATTAATATTAATAATTTGCTCTAACAAATTAATAACTTGGGGTTCTCCCTCCAATGTATACTTCTCGCAGAACGACATTTGCATTTTCAGCACTCTTTTAAGGCGTGTTTCTTCCTTTTTAGCCTCATTAATATAGCTTACCCACTCTTTTTGATGAGAAGCAGGCAGGGTAAGGAAATGCTTTTTTACATTTTCACTTAACAAAGGCATTATATCTATCATACTTTATGTTGTTTAGAGAACTTTTTGATGTTCTATTTCCCCCAATCAACGGGCGCCCATTGGGTGAGATGCCAAGGAAAATCATTAAGGTCTATTCCGTTGTATTTCTCATAGATATCCCCTCCTTTTTCCCAAGGATTAGGTTTGCCTTGTACCATTTCGTTTATAGGATGTTCAGCAGTAAAAGTATGACAAAAAAGATTCTTATCAGCTGCATATCCTCCATATTTCTGTACTGCTTTCGCTACCAAAAGGGTAAAAGGACGAAGTTTTAACTTGTTAAGGTCTATGTTAGGATCTATCCGAAACCATTGTCCTTCCAACGGAGCGTTAGGGTTTGTTGAAGTGCCATCTCCTTGTTTTGCTGGATAAGAAAAACCTTTCCCTGCATTGGCAATAGTAAAGGATAGCGCGTGGCATATCTCACCTTTTCGCGCCTCTGCAATGCCTATTTGAGAGAGTGGATTGAGCATACACACTACTGCCGACCCTCCTGTGGTGTGTTGCATCGCAAAGTTATCCTTACCCAAATCTTTGAAATTTGGTTTTGCTTTAAAATATCCCGAAGCAGCAAAATGCCAAGTACCTTTCTCATCTTTAACAGCGTAAAAATATTCTCGCATCATTCCTGTTGCTCTGTCATAAACGGCAAAAGCTCTATCTCCTCCGCCTGCTGGTTGTGCATATTTAGGCAAGGGGATGTGCCCCGTAGTATACTTAATAAGGTCTTGTCTGTAAATAACTCTATTATCTTTAGATTCAAAATAAGCATATTCCTGATGAGGGTTATTAGAATCTACCACATAAATAGGGATGTTATAGGATGTTGTACTCAGTGTTGTTAGCACCGTTTTTTTAAATCTTTCAGGCAGATATTCAGCGGGCATTTTGGGCATATAAGCAGCTATGGCAGCCGAGTTCGTTGCCAATGGCATATTTTTAACTTCTCTTGTGAAAATAGACCCCTGAGCTATATAAGGATCAAAGAGACTTCCCGTATAATAATACCCTTTTTGTTGTTCTTCTTCTCCTGATTGTTTGCTACAAGCAGATAGTATTAACAAAAAGAAAATAAGTGCTTTGTTATATGTCATTTTGATTGATTTTATCTTTTACTTTGTTTACAGAGAACTTGAGCAAGCTGAGGAAATAGTTCCTTTAACTCATCTTGTGTCCAGTCTCGATTTCTTCTTTCAGGATTGATAGTGAGCGATTGGGTAATTTCATCTTGTAGTTCTTTGCTCCACACACTTATATAAATCTTCTCAAAAGCGCGAATTTTTGTCTTAGTACGCTCCATATAGATGTGTTGTGCCAATCGCCTTACTTCCTTATAGTTGCATTTATCTTTTTTAGGGTTCAATGTAGCCAAAAAGTCTGCGTCAGCAAGTGTTTTTTCATAAGCCTCACGCCCATGTGTAATCAAATAACCTGCAAAACCATAAGTATCGGTGCAATAACCTCCATTGATTAGCACCAATGCCGACCACATTAGGTGCGAAGGCTGCTTGATAATCATAATCTCATACCATTCATAGATAAACTGAAATAAGAGCAAATCCTCTTCCGATAAAGATATTAATTCTGTTTGTAAGGCGGAAGCAAAGGCATTATCATCTGCGCCTGCAATGCTTCTTGCTTTTTCAATAAGTTGCCAAAAAATTTCTATAGTCATTACTTCTTTTATTTATACATCAAAATAACTAAACACAAACTTAGGGGAATGTTCAAATAAAGGATAATCGCCTACCATCAGCCCTATACATTCATTTTTATCATCATATACACAAGCCTCTACCACAAGTTTGTTCATTTTTTTGTCTTTATAGAGAGTGAGTTCGCGTAGTCTATTCACTTCTTTATCTATATCTTCTATAGGAAAGAGGTGCAACACGCTTTTATCCTCTACAAAATCAAGTGTCTCATTGATTTCTTCTAAAAACGCTCCCGAAACACCAAATTTTTCAGCTAATTTTTGGGTATTTTGCGATTTATAAGCATTTAAAAAATCGGTAAGGGCGTGGTAAATTTCTGTTTTAAGAGCTTGTGTAATGGTCATAACTAATTGTTTGTATAACGGATATATAGAAATTTCGTAATAGGAAAACAAACTGTTTTCAAATGCACAAATATATCACTTTTTTTGTATATTTGCCACCAACTAAAATAATAATTGTAAATGCCTTATCTGAAAGATCTTTCTAAAAAGTCCTCTTCTCCCCTCTCTACAAGCACTCAGAATACTTATTCTGACCCAAGAGAAAAAACCATTCTCGTTCTATCAAAAATCATCCGTATTTCAGGCTATGTTGCTTTAGTTTCCTTTCCTATCTTTCTGATAGAAATGTATATACTCAAGCAAATTCCTTATAGTCTTCCTATCCTTTTTCTCTCTTTCTTTCTCTTCTGTATGCTATCATTTACTTGCTATCTACTCAGAAGAGAGGTAGCAAAGGCTACACGTTGTAAAGCTGAAAAAGAAGCTATTATTGTTCCCACAGAATTTACCATCTTTGCTTACCAAGAAAAGATAAACTTCTGGGATTGGCTGCTTCGTTCTATCCATATAGCATTTACGCTATTCATGTTCTATATCTCTCTGAAATCAGATTTTCTAAGTATAGACTGGTGGAAAGGAATGGGAATTGTAGTGCTCTCTATAATTGCTTTCTTTTATAACCTTCACAAAGAGCCCCTACACTTTACCCAATTACATTGTTATGAAGATCTGATGGAGGTACTCCCTAAGGAAGGAAAAGCTATCTATCTAAAAACTCAGGATATAAGAGGGGGGCGCTTCTACTTAAGGGGAAGAAAAAACTATATCAAACACTTCGGCATACAATTACAAATTCGTGATTCTCTTGTAAATATAGATATACCCCTATCAGCAGAGGATTATTTCCTTTTGAAAAAATATTTCAAACAATATCCTGCGCCCTTACATGACAATGTACAAGATAATAACATTTTCAAGGAACATTATTACTACTAATTATGTACTCCATCACATAGGCGGAATACTAATAGTTGTTTTACTGCGAGAAAGGATGACCCCTGTGACCACGTTTGCGCATATTCTCTTAGCCGCTCAGCTCCTTCATCCCAAAGTTCGTTGTTTAGCAAACACTCTACTACACAATCCTCCCCAACAAGCGCTACATAGCATTTGAGAGATTGTATCCGAACTTCTGTAGTAAAGTTCTGAGGGAGTATATCCACTAATAGGTCATAAAAATCCCTTTCTGTAGGTGGGGTTTGCCATTTTCCTAAAAGGTACAGACTGCCAAGAGAGGTATGCCAATGGTAATCCGCGACATGAATATCACACCCCTTATCAAAATAACAACTCAAACTATTGACAATAGTTTGAAAAGTAGTGGAAAGATAGTTTTCTATAAGCGAAAGTGACTTTTCCTCATCGGTTTCTCCGAATCCTGCTATATTATCGACAATTCCTTGAGGAAAATATCCATCCTCTAAGTAAGTACCTATATGTAGTTCTATTAGGCTTGGATCCATTTCTGGAGTAGGAATAACTTCCAGTTCTATACGCATTTTATCCGCTATCCAGATAGTACGGGTAGGGACATCAGGAACTGCTTTAAACTCTTGTTCTATAATTCGTTGAGAGAGCATCTCGAGGATCTTCTCTTCTATGTGTGTGGTAAGACGCATGGTTAATGATTAATGGTTAATTGCTAATGATTTAACAACTAAAGTAGTGAAATACAAACTTAGGAAATTGGTCACTAAGGTTGTAATATCCTTTGATGACGGCAAAATATTCTTGATCATCCCACAAGTGGGCTTCTATTCCCACAGCGGTATCATCATTGTTGAAGTTATACACCTCTAAATTCACCCCTCCTCCCTCTTCTTTATCCATTTCTTCTATAGGAAAGAGGTGCAACACGCTTTTATCTTCTACAAAGTCAAGCATTTCATAGATTTCTTCTAAAAATTCTCCCGAAATATCAAACTTTTCAGCTAATACTTGGGTATCTTCGGCTTTATAGGCTTCTAAAAAGTCGGTAAGGGTGTGGTAAATTTCTGTTTTAAGGGCTTGTGTGATTTCCATATAGTGTTATTTAATCTTTGCTATATCGTTTTTATAACTTGCAAAACTGATGTTTCCTTCTAAAATCAACTCGCAGAGGGCTGTTGGGTCATAACCTTTAAAGGAATGAAGGGTATAATGGCAATGCTTGTCCTTGCGCTCTAAGTGAAGTACATAACCATCGGGTTCGTCTTGAAAAACTACGGTTGCTTCTTTGTACTTTTCTAAGGCTACTACCGAGCGTACCAAATCCTGCCTACTATCGTGCAAGTGAGAGGCTACAAAGGCTATTTCGGTAGTGCCATTGCTGATTATGACTTCTAACCAGCCATGTTCTTTGGGAGTGTAATCAATCATTGCAAATTAATAAAGTTTCATTAGTAAATCGGCAAAAGAAGTAGCAATAGGAGAGGGCTCTATGTCTTGTATATTATGATTAAAAAGATAAATCTGCTGGTCTTCTGCTAATAGAAGCGTATCGCCCGCAGGAGTGCGCGCAATCGGTATTCCCTGTTTCTGAAAGTCAGTATACAAGTCTATCAGCGAATGAAACTTATAAGCCGACCGAAAAGCCAAAAAGCGGTCTATTACCACCTTACTGCCTTTCACCCTGTTTTTAGAAGGAATGCCTCCGTTGTGCTCCAACAGAAAACGAATATATTCCTCATCGATAGGCTGGCTCAGCTCTCTCTGAAAATCAGCGATTTCTGTTTCTTCCGCCTTGTCCGTTTCGTAGGCTTTGATGAGGTTTTTTAGGGTTTGTTTATCGGGCAAAATCTTATAAGCCCTGAGCTGTTCCACTTTCTCCGGACTCAAGCCATATTTCTCAAAAGTAAGGTTTTTCATAGATTTATTATCCACTAATCGTTTCTAAATGAAGTTGATAGTTATCATCGAGCCTGATATTCACCAGATGCCCCAAAAAGTAATCTGGGTCAGTATCCACATCAAAAGTGCAGACGAGGTCTTCACCTACTTCACAATACAAATCATAGAAATACACAGCCTCGCAAAATTGCTCTTCAGTAATTTCTTCTTCAAGGTCTTCTTGGGCTACTTCAAAGAGTTCTCTTATCTCTTCATTTTTGAGGAGAAACTGCAAAACAGCTTCCTTGTTGCCCTCCAACCATTGTACTTTGGTTGCTACTTGTTTAAATACTTCTTGCTTTTCTTCTTCTGTAAAGTGGCGTTTGGCATCAAAACAGATCACAACTTCAGCCTCTTCGTCACCCCAAAAGGTAAAGAGAGCTTGATACTCGGTTTGGTTTTCAGTAATAAAATTCATATTAGTTTAGTCTTTAATAAGGGACAAAATATAGTGCCTAAGTACAACCCACACAGACAAATATGTGGTAGCAGGCTAATTTCTATTTCCACTTGGTAAATTCTAAATTGTTTTGTACCTTTGTAGTCTCATTAAATTTATTATCTTATGTTCAAACATCTATTAAACACCCTATTAGTAGCCGTAGGTCTCCTCATAGCCTGCTACACCACTGCTTGTTCTTCTAATTTAGAAAAAAAGGTTGCTCTTACAAACATCAAGAAAGAGGTGGAAACCATCAGTAAAAAATTGCCTACTATGGTTGCCTCAGGAGTACAGATGGACAAAATAGAAATGAAAGGCGAAGAAGCCTTGGCCTACTATTTTACCCTGTTAGACTTCGATAGCGACAATAACTCTTTTGAAACTGAATCTGCCAAAGCCTCTATTATAAAAGAGTTGAAAGCAGATCAAGAAACTGTGAAAGACTTTTTAACAAGCCAGTTACAAATACACTATTACTATTATGACATGAACCACAAGCTTATAAGTGAAATCAAAATAACCCCTAAAGATATTCAATAATGAAAAATTATTATCACTATGGATCCCCTCCTATTCCTCCTTGTGGTAATCATCTTCAGAAAGGGTAATCTTCCCGAAATAAGGTAATTTGTATGTAGCCATAGTGCTTAATTTTAGGCTACAAAAATAACAATTAATCAACAGATATACAAACGTATCAAAAATTTCTTTCTATCATAGACAAAAAATAAATTCTTTTGGCACAGATAGTTGTACCAAAAGAATTTATAGTTTTTGGTCAAAAGACCGTTATTCAATAGGTGTTGTAGGAAGTTTCACTTCTCCTGGGTCTTTCCAAAGTCCGTCCTTGATAGCGCGTTTCTTAGCAGCTTCTGCACGCTTCTCACTATCAGGGTGTGAGCTCATCATCTTTTGGAAACGACTTTGAGTCTCCCCGCCTGAGAGTAGGGCTAACTTCTTAAAGGCTGTATATACCCCTACTACATTATAGCCATGTTTCTTCATGAAGTTGTAGGAATATTCATCAGCTTGGGATTCTTGTTTTTTACTGTGCTTGGCATCGAGCATGGCTTCGGCCATTTCGCCTATTTGGCTTTCACTCAAGGCCTTTACGGTGCTGGAAGCTGCAGATCCTGCTTCCTGCAAGGCGGCTCGGGTGTAGGCTGCTTTGATCGCATCCTTAGTATCCTCATTCTTCACATGGCCTATTTCGTGACCAATAATTGCCAAAAGCTCATCATCAGTCATCAGGTCCATAAGGGAAGAGAATACACGTACACTCCCATCGGCACAAGCAAAAGCATTGATGTCAGTTACCAAATATACCTTGTAGTTAAGGGTCAATACCATCTTCGTTTTTATGTTTGCCAAAAAGTCGGTTAAGGCGCTTAGTATAAGGACTATTTGCATCTGCCACTTGATTGTGAGTATCCATCCAGTCCACGGATTCTTTAGATAGCTTTTGAGCGTCAGCATTGCTAAAAGAAAGGGCTTGTACACCTTTGGAAGCAGCACCTGCCATTTTTCCTAAATTGATCTGTGCTTGTACTGTAGCCATAGCCACTAAGCTCAAAGCTGTTAACATGATTTTTTTCATAAAACTCTTTTAGTAATTATCGCGCAAATATAAGGATTTTTATTTAATTATCATTGGTTAATGGTCAATTATTAATGAAAAATGAACAATGACTCCCCTTTTAGGGCATTAGTCATTGTTCATTATTCATTGATCAGTGATCTCTGATCATTATATCTCGTGTTCGCCTTTGATTTCTTTATGTTCGTAGTCAGCAATCATCAGGCGATCATAGTCTACCTTGGTACCCTTGCCAAAACGCTTACCAATATTGTCAAAGATAAGGTATACCAATGGTACCACAATTAGGGTCAAGAACAGTGAGGAGAGTAACCCCCCGATGATTACAATCGCTAAAGCATTATTGACCTCTGCTCCTGCACCAGAAGCTACTGCCAGCGGGATCATACCTGCCACCATAGCAATGGTTGTCATGAGGATTGGACGGAAACGCGCATGGTTGGCTTGTATCAAGGCTGTTACAGTATCTTCGCCTTCCTCCTTACGGTGGTTAGCAAAATCCACAATCATAATCGCATTCTTAGCCACCAACCCGATGAGCATGATGATCCCCAAGAGGGTGAAGATATTGAGCGACATATTGGCCAATGCCAAAGCCACCAAAGCCCCAATGAAGGAAAGTGGAATAGAGAACAAAACCACAAACGGACGAGAAAAACTGTTATAGAGCACTACCATTACCATGTACACCAATAAGATTGCGGCAAAAAGGGATACAAATATTGTTCCGAACCCTTCGTCCTGCATCTCTTGATCTCCAGAGAAGACGAACTGTACATTGGCGGGTTTCTGCAAGGTTTCTAACTTGGTTTTCCACTCAGTAACAATAGTACCTGTAGGACGCCCTACTGATTGTGCTTGTACCGTTACTGATGGAGATTTGTCATAACGTTCCAGCTGGCTTGGACCTGAGCCATAGGTAATATTCGCAAACTGGGAGAGCTTTATTTGTTGCCCTGCATTGTTGATGAATACCATATTCTCTATATCCGAAATAGACTGGCGGTGTCCTTCCTCGAAAAGAATATTAATATCATACTCAGAATCTCCTGTACGGAACTTACTATCATCATTCCCATTGAAGGCTGTACGCATCGTACTTCCTACGGTAGCGATATTAAGCCCAAGCATGGTCATCTTATCACGACCCAGATCCACATTAATCTCTGGGTTACCCGCTTCTGAACTGAGCTTTATTTCTGTAGCTCCTGGTATCGTTTTAAGCAGTTCGGCTGTCTTTTGCGCATATTCTTGTGCTTTCTCTACATCATCGGAGGTAACTACCAAGGCTATTGGTGCTTGCTGTGCTCCCATAAGCCCTACAGGCACTGTTTTCACCTTGGCATCGACCAAGTATTGGCTCAATTCTCTTTTGAGCTTAGCGGCAATTATTGTAGTGGATTCGCTACGTTCTTTTTTATCCACAAGGGTGATCTGTATTTCTGACTTATAGGCAGTGGATCGGCTTGCTCCCATACCACTGGTGGACTGCCCTACAGTGGTAATCATACTCTCTACCAAAGGCTTGTTGGTTCCTGGCACCTTCAGGGCTCGCAAATAGTTCTCTGCCTTTTGGGTAATAAAGTTGGTCTGTTCCAAAGAGGCATCTTTGTTAAGCTCAAACTGTACTAAGAACTTACCCCTATCCATATTCTGGAAGAACTCTGTCCCTATATAGCCTGCTGGAATAAGCGAACAAGATCCTGCAAAAAGAAAGAATACGACAATGATAGTTTTCCACTTATTCTTGAACGACCATAGCAATAGGTCAGAGAAGAAATGAGTCATACGCTTGATGAATCCCTCAAACCCAATAGAGAGTTTTCCCATAAAGGAATTTGGATTGGGATGCTCTAATTTTCCAAAACGAGAATAAAGCCAAGGCACTACCGTAAAGGACATTAGCAAGGAGAGCGCTGTGGCAATTGCTACGGTCATACAGAACTCTTTTACTACCTTCACCACTATAGAATTTCCTATAGAAATTGGTACGAATACCACTACAATCACCATGGTAATGGCCATAACGGTTAGCACAATTTCTTTAGATCCATCATAGGCAGCACGTACCTTGTTTTTCCCCATTTCCATATGGCGGTGTATGTTCTCCAAGACCACAATAGCATCATCCACCAAGATACCTACTACCATTGAGAGGGCTACAAGGCTCATTAGGTTCAGCGTAAAGCCAAAGAAATACATACCGATAAAGGCAGCAATCAGTGAAGTAGGAATAGAAACCATTACAATAAGCGCATTGCGCAAACTGTGTAGGAAGAAATACATAACCACGGCCACCAATACAATCGCCAAAACAAGGTCAAACATTACTGAATTCGCTGCATGTAGGGTAAATTCGCTCGTATCCTCTGCCAGTTGTAGTTTTACATTTTCATTCTTATATGTTTTTTCTATCTGTGCCATCTTAGTACGTACCTGCTCACTTACCGATACGGCATTGGCATCTGTTTGTTTGAGTACTTGTAGCAAAAGGGTATTCTCTTGGTTGATACGGGCTATTTTATCAGCATCTTCCTCTGCATCCTGTACATCAGCTACATCCGAAAGGCGGATTTCAATCCCATTCTTGGAAGCAAGCGTAAGGTTTCGTAATTGTTCTATATCCTGAATCTTCCCTAAGACACGGATAGAGGTATAGCTATCACGTGTTTTGAGTTTCCCTGCAGGAATTTCCATGTTAGAAGCGGCAATGAGTTGCTGCACTTGTGCAATAGTTAGCCCATAGCCTTCAAGCTTTTGTGCATCTACACTTACACGAATTTCTCGCTTACGCCCCCCGATGATATTCACCTGTGCCACCCCAGGCACACGTGAGAGCTCTGGCTGTATCTTCTTGTCTACCAAGTCGTAAAGCTCCTGAGAGGAAAGGTCAGAGGTTACCCCTATTGAGATGATAGGCAAGTCCGAAAGGGAGAACTTCGAAAGAGAAGGCTCCTTAGCATCAGTAGGGAGATTTGCCCGTATAGCGTTGATCTTACGCTGTGCCTCATTAAGAGTATTATCTACATTGGCATCATTGGTTAGCTGCACCACTACCACCGAAAGGCTCTCATAAGAATGGGACTGTATCTTTTTGATATTCTCCAAAGAAGAAACCGCATCCTCTATTTTCTTGGTTACAGTACTCTCAATCTCGGAAGGTGAAGCCCCTGGGTATATCGTGGAGATGGTCACCACATTGACCTCGAACTTAGGAATAAGCTCATAGTTGAGAAGCTTATAGGAATAAAGCCCCCCTAATAGTAGGATGGAAAGCATCACTATAAGAACACTGGGACGCTTGATAGAAAGTTTGATAATATCCATTGTTATATTTTCTAAAACGGGGCAAAGGTAAGGTAAAAAAACTAAATAAACAAAAAAAGTTTCCAACTTTTTCGATATTCTTATTCTACCCTCTCTACAGTATATTATACATTGTTTATCAGCATGTTAATCATTACAAAAACGCGCTGCCATCTATTAAAAATGCTAAAATATTTTGTCTTTCAAAAGAAAAAACCTAATTTTACCATGCTAAAACAAAGATATTTTTTATCTTACCAAAGACTAATGACATGAAAAAAGTAACAATGTCTCCTCAAGAGCAAGCGCTCTATCCTTCTGAATGTACTACTATCATTGTAGGAAAGAAAATGACTCAGGATGGATCCATGATTGTAGCCCGTTCTGATGACTGGAATGCGGTCAATGCCAAAAAATTCAAAGTGCACCCTCCTCAAAAACAAGGCCCCGAAGAATTCGCCTCCTTCAACAATGGATTCCGCTGTAAGCTCCCCAAAGAAGCTTTAGGCTATATGGGAATGCCTCCCTACCAATATCCCGATCAATGGGAAAGTGCAGGGTTCAATACTGCTGGGGTAGGCCTGAGTGCCACTGAGAGTATTTTCAGTAGCAAAAAAGCGCTGGAGGCTGACCCTTTAGTTCCCTCTGGATTGGGAGAAATCTCCATTACCAGTATTGTACTCCCTTATATCCATACGGCAAGGGAAGGGGTAATACGCTTGGGAAAACTCATTGAAGAACACGGAGTCATGGAAGGATTCGGTGTGGGATTTGTAGATCAAAATGAGATATGGTACCTCGAAACCGCTTGTGGTCACCGATGGATGGCTGCCCGTATTCCCAGCAATACCTATTTTGTTACAGCCAACCAAAGTCGCCTTCGCGAATATAACCCCAAGGATGACCATCACTTCCTAGGCAGTGAAGACTTGATAGAATTTGCCATCGCCCACCAGCTATATGATCCTACACAAGGAGCTTTTGACTTCCACAAGGCTTATATACGTGATGAGAAATTGGATACCACCTACAATTATCCTCGTGTATGGGCGCTACAAGCTTTCTTCAGTCCTGAAATAGAGAACGATGTCACCAAAAATGAATTTCCTGTATTCGTAAGAGCAGAAAAGCTAATCTCCTTGGCAGATGTACGCCGTGCCTACTACCACCATTACCAAGGTACCGAACATGATCCTTACTTCCACAAAAACCCCAAAGAAGTATACCGCCCTGTGGCTATTTTTCGTGCTACCAACACCCACATCCTACAGGTAAGACCAGAGCTACCAAAGGCTATAGGTGAAATCAACTATGTGGCTTTGGGTATGGCTGCCTTGGGTATCTTTATCCCTCTCTACCAAGGGGTTACCTCTTATCCTGAAGCGTATAGCAAGGGCGATCATCATTGTAGTGAGGATTCCGCTTACTGGATCCTAAGAAAGGTACAATCCTTGGGAATGGTCAATTATAACAAATATGCTCCTGTGATCCGCGATGTATATGACCGTTTCGAAGAAGAGATGCACCAGCGACAAGAGGAAATGGAAAAGGACTACTTAGCCCTCTACCCTACACACCCTATAGCAGCTCAAGAGCTCTTACAAAACTTCTCCGATAAGCTCTTGGAGGATGTCCTACAAGTGAGTCGAGACCTGCTCAATAACCTATTCACCCGCCTTACCATCGATGTACAAGCAGAATACCGTTTTGCAGGTGCATAATAAATAAAGAATACTAAAAAAAGCTGTCCTTTCGGACAGCTTTTTATTATACAATGCTTTTATTTACTTAGACTTATGAAGAAATTTCTATCCTTAACACTCGTCAGTTGATAATAATAACTATCAAAAGAGTCTGAAATTTCATAAGGAGCATTATTAACAACTTCTTCCAAAATAGGCGATAAATATGGGAAATACTGCCACCATCCATTCGCAAGATTAGGATCTTTTAGAAAGATCTGTAATTGGTTGGGGTGCCCAGGTACAGGCACAAAATCTGCCTCATAGTCTACTACATAATTAATCCTATTTCCTGTTCGAGGGTTTATATTGGCTACTGACAGCGTAATAGCAGTAGCGGTGGGCTGATCGTTTCCTTTTTGTATTACCCTAAATTGCAAATAATTATTAAGAGAATAATTTCTCCATTTTCCATTCTCTATTTGGTGCTTAAGCTGATTATAGATATCTATATATGTCTGTGAAGCATAATAGTCTTGAAGCATTACCCAGCGAGAATTTGTTCTGATCTCAATAGGAGAAGACACCAAACTGGTAGAAATCGCTCCATCAGGGGTTGCTAAAGCAGACTTATCTTCATTGAAATAGAGTTCCTCTATTTTTACCCCATTAATTTCAGCTGGCTCATAGAACTTAATCCCTTTTTCTGTAATAGTGAAAGGACGTTGTACCGTATTCCCTCCATAGCTAAAGACTAACTGGCGATAGCTTGGGAATAAAGTAAGATCCACTTGAGTACCTTGTACAGTAATAGGATTAAGTCCCTTACTATTAAGCGCTTGGGTATTCTCACGGAGCTTATTCAGAAGTGCTTCTCTGTCTCCTGTGAGCTTAGTAAGGGTCATCAGGTTATTGGAAGTACGTCCCCTAAGGGTAACAACCCCATTCTCTTCCTTAAGGAAGATAAACTCAATATCCCCGCCACGAGCATTGGTGAAGACTGCCGAAACAAAACGGAAGTGATCCAATATGCTATTATAGGTATCAAAGCTAATAGTAGGCCCCTCAGTGATAGAGTAGGTGTAGTAGGACTCCTCTTCTGCATTGGTATTGCTTATCTCCGAAGAGGCCGTAACCTTTCCATCCTTGAACTTCACCACAAAGGTATACCCTCCAAGGCTACGAGGTGCCGCAGGAAATCCTCCGAAACTGCGGGTTACCCCTGGATAATACGAAAGTACCCAATACCCATCATGCCCCTCTAAGATATTCTTATAGGATTCTATCACGGAGGTGGTACGGTTACTGGCTTTCTGCTCAAAGGTGTTGTCTTCCTTATAGCTACAGGAGGTAAGGAAGGAGAAAGCGATCAATAAAGTAATATATTTTTTCATCTCTTTTTAGTTATTAGTTAAGTCAGAAAAATCTTTCTGTGGTACGGCCTGCCCACTGAGGGTACGGCCTGCTACATAAGGGTAGCGCACACGGATCTTTTTGCGTAGGGCATCCAAGTCAATATTCCAATTCTCTGTAAGGTACTTGCGGATAACAGCCATTTTCTGTTGTAGTTTTTCCTTACCTGTATACTGTTCTGTAGGACGAATTTTTTCATCTGCCAAGGCCAACTGTTCTTCCCATACACGAGCCGATTCATAAGACGTTACTGAGGCTCCGTTATTGTAATTGGTAAAGCTACGCTTCCAAGCGGTATAGAGAGCATCATCAAACCCATCTCCATCAGTATCCAAAGTAGTATCTGTTGTAGCACAATCACAATCCTCTTTCGCATTGAAATAAACGATATAGCGAGAGATCATCTCTACAAAATCCTCATCGGAGTTGCTACTTCCATAGGCACTGATAAAGCCTGCTTTGAGATAGTCCGTACCTGCCCAAGCCGCTGACCAGCTATTACTCTTATAGTCGGTTCCTGAGATTCGCTTGTAATCGGTAGGATAGTCGATAGACTGATGCCAAGTATGTGCTGTCTCATGGTAGAGCGTATGTAAGGCATTGTCATTGAGGTAATAGATGTTGTTAGGTCTTATATTATTGATATTCATCATGTGAATCTTTACCCCATTGGTAGCCAACCCTCTCATTGGGATACGAGTGGCATGATAAGCATTTTCCCCTATGAGAATCAGTGTATTGAAGGAATGTTCCTTCATAAATTGCTTAGAGGTTGCCTCCACATAAGGCTCCATAAAGAGGTAGTTGAACATGGTAGCAAACTGTACCGCTTTTTCATACTTAGTAGGGGTAAGCACCCAGCTACGAGTAGTCTCACGCTCCAAGAAGCGATAGAGCATTCGGATATTATAGGGATTGGTAAAATGATTCTCTATATAAGTATCCAAGGCATTGGGCGGATTAAGGGTCTTTTCTTCCTGTGAAGGGGTGTTACCTCCTAAGATTACACTATCCGAGGAGAGATCATTATCGGCAGAACAGCTACCAAGAGCGGCTGCCAAGCATATGTATATGAGCTTTTTCATAGGTCTAAGTGTTTTTATCGTGGATTAGGTTGCATTCCCGCGCCTATAGCAGTTCCGGGAAGCTGTATGGCACGTCTTACATCGGTAGGAGCTAATACCCCCTGTATGGTGGAGATATTTCTCTCTTCTTTAGTATGCTGATAGCGGGCTACTTCTATACCATAGCGCTTAATATCTTGCCAGCGAAGTCCCTCATGTAGGGTGAGGATACGGCGACACTGGAGTACATAGTGGATCAGGGGTTCTTGCTCAGCTGAGAGTGTGAATGACGGATTCAGTCTTTTCTTCTGAGTGGCACCACTGGGGGTACTTTGGCTATAAGCAAGATTGTTATAGAAAGCTATAATCTGTGCTTTAGTAAAGGTATTCCCATTAGGATTGCTATTGACTGTCCCACGTACATACTTTGAGGTCCATATATTAAGGTCAGTCACCGCGCTATCCAACTGATTGAGCATGATTTTAGCTTCAGCTCGTACCAAAAGAGTTTCATCGGTAGTGAAAGGCACCAAGATAGTACGAGTATAGGAACCATCCTTGAAGGTAGGGAACTTAGATTGCAATACTATATCTCTAAGGTCAGCACGCGAGGTAAAGGGCATAAACCAGTAGAACTCATAGCCATTATTCTTTGATGCTGCATTGGCATCCCAAAGATTGGTTGTCGAGAGTGTTTCCTGTTCGGATACCCTATAGGCATGGGAAAAGCGCTGGTTGGTCTCTATAAAATAATTGGTAGAGAGTTGCGAATACACGGGCTGTAGCATGAGGTTTGCCACTTCACTTTCTCGAGCATAGGCCTGTGCATAGGCGGTTATAGAGCGGGTTCCTGTCTTCTGGGCATCCCTGAAGTCCAACCATTCACGGACAAGGTTCTTAGTGGTAGCATCATTGGTGGTAAGCACTACATTGGCTGCATCCAAGGCCTTTTGCCACTGTTGATAATAGAGATAAAAACGAGCCGCAAAAGCATAAGCTGCTTTCTTATTGAAGTGGTACTTAGGCATCTGGTAGTAGCTATCATCTATCAGTGGGAGCCCTTTTTCCAAATCGGCTGCAATTTGTTGGTATACTTCTGCCACAGTCCCTCTTTGGCGCTGTGGATTCATTTCCTCTTCAGGGCGTGTGATATAAGGAATTCCTAAGTCCGAACTACTCGTATTAGGATTGTAGGCCTGAGAGAAAAGATTGACCAAACAGAAGTGAGCATAAGCACGCGCTACCAAAGCCTCGCCCTTGGCGGGATTCAGAGAAGCATCATTGTGTAGGGTCGTTTCGATGGCGTCCAAGGCGGCATTGGCCTGACCTATGGCCTTGTAGTGATAGTCCCAGATATTCTGAAGACCATCTACATTGTTATACTCCAAGATAGGTTGCCAATAAGCCGTTTCCCTTGTCAGAAAGTTGGAGTAGATATTATCCGCCCCTATATCATCTATGTTGTCTGAAGAAAACTCATTGATAAGGGTGGTGGCTATCTGAGGATAGGCATTGGTTAAGGCCTGTTGCACCTTCTCTGGAGAATCGATAACCAATCGGTTATCAGGCATCCTATCCAGAAGGTCGTTACATGAGGTAAGCGACAGGGTCAAAGCGGTTAGGGTATAATATATTTTTCTCATTGTTTTCTTTGTTAAAGTCCGACACGTAAAGTAAATATCAATCGCTTGGGAGAGATAGGAGTGTATCCATTGGCCAAGTAATCAGGATCATCTCCATTGAGCCTTTTATCGGCATAGAGCAGAGCTACATTCGTTGCTTGTAACTTCAGACTAAGCTGGCGGATACGAGTCTCACGCAAGAAATCTTTGTCAAAAGTATAACCTAAAGAAATTTCTTTTAGGCGGATATTGTCTCCTTTAGCGATACGAATATCGGAATAATCATAGGTGTTGTAGGCCTGAGTGATTTCAGAATAGCCGTAGCTGTTCTGCATATAGGTAGTATATACCACAGGGATATTGGTCTTGTTCTCATCGCCTATATACTGCCAACGGTTGTTAAGCTCACGAGGGATATTACCATAATCGGTATAGATATTGCTAAGCTTTCTTAGGCGCACCACATTTCCATAAGAATAGGTAAAGACCACTCCAAAGGAAAGCCCTTTGTAATTAATCGTATTGCTAAGACTTCCTCTATCGGTAGGAATGAGGGTACCAGAGTACTTAAGGAAGTCTACATTGCGACTATCGAAACGGATTCCACTGATGGTAGAGGCGTTGTTTTCATCCAAAAAAGTAGGAAGTCCTTGGTCATTAAGCCCATTGAATGGTACCGAAAAGAGTGATTTTAGAGGATAGCCTGCACGGGAGAAGCCCCCTTGGGAAGTGGCACTGGTAGAGTAGCCTATCATATCACGAATGGTAGGAGTGGTAAGGAGCTTAGTAATCTCATTCTTTGCTCTTGAATAGATGAAAGAGGTCTTCCAAGAGAAATCCGGAGTTTTGATATTGGTTGTTTCCAGACCTACTTCTATCCCGCGAATGCGCATCTCGGCCATATTCCCTTTTTTAGTGGTGAAACCTCCTGTCCCTTGGGTTACGATATCCCCAATAAGGTCATAGCTTCTACGGTTGAACCATTCCACAGAGAGGTTGATCTTATCCTTAAGAAGTCCCAATTCTGTACCGAGGTTCAGCTCCTGATTCTTTTCATAAGTAAGATCATGGTTGGCTATATTCTGAATCTCAAGCCCTAATTCACGCTGAGAAGAGTTGCGCCAAGGATTATTAATGTATAGCTGAGCTAAGGAGTTGCTCACCGAAGGAGCCACTGCGGTCACCCCAAAAGAAGCCTTGAAGCTCAAGTGAGAAAGAGGCTTGAGGTGGCTAAAGAACGCTTCCTGAGTAACATCCCACTTCACCCCTGCATTCCAAGTAGGCATCCAGCGGATATAGCGAGAAGGCCCAAAAGCATTGGAAGCATCATAGCGCAAAGTACCATTGGCAGTATAGCGCCCTTTGTAGGTATAGGAAGCATTCCCGAAGAAAGCTTGGTTGTTGTTCTCTGTATCGGCAATAGTATAGTAGTTTCTGAACTCTTCCTGCAATTTTTTGAACATCAGATAAGAAAAAGAAGCATAATTACCTGAGTTATAGAGCACCCCATAGTTTCTATTCAAGTCATTGGTATTCTTAGCGTTGTCCATCTCGAATCCTCCGAACAAGGATATAGCATGTAAGCCATTATCGAAAGAATCATTATAGCGGAGTGTCGCTCTAAAGTTGTTCGCACTGGAGGTTCTATCCCTCTTCTCGCGAATCCCTCCCTTAGGAAGCACCACCACTGGTAGGGCAAAGGGATCATTAGGATCCTTGTAGAGGTTGGTATTGTTGTCTCTTACGGTAGAATTGGGCATCGCACGGTAGGAAAGTACCCAGTTGGCATTCTCCTTATACTCTGTCTTCTGAGTATTATTTTGGTAGCGAATAGCGCCCATTACTGCCGCTTCCACCTTAGGGGTAATCTTCCAAGAGAGCTGTGCTTGTAGGCGGAGCGTTGCTATATCTGTATCTGTATAAGCGTTGTCCTTCTCATTGAAAATATTATAAGGCGCATAGTTCATTGTATAATACTGCTTAGCATCTAGGACACGAGAGCGAGTAAGTGCATAATTATACATATCCTGAATAGGAGTAGTCTGGTCTCGGTAGGAAAGGTCTGTGATGACATTCAGGCGCACCTTGGAAGAAAGGTTATAGTTGGCATTGAGGTTTCCTGAATACTGATTAAGAGAGTTTCCCTTCTGCCAACCTGGGTCAGTGAGTACACTTAGGGAAGCATAGTAGGTAGACTTTTGGCTTCCTGAAGAGAAAGAAAGTGTATGATTCTGCATGACACTGGTTTGGAAAAGCTCCTTAAACCAATTGGTATTTCTTCTCTCAGCGGCCTGTAGGTAAGCACGACGACCTGCCTCGGTATTGAGTACCTGAGAGTTACCATTTTGATCAAGCTCATAGAAGAGTTCGTACATCTTCCCTACCACTCCTTTGTTCTTCTGAGTAACTACTGTCTGAAATTCATAGTGACCGCCCTGCATAAGCTCTTGTATGACGGACATTTGGTCTTGAGAGTTCATGATGTTGTACTGTCCATAGGTAGGGATAAAGCGGAAAGTGGACTCATTGGTATAAGTAATAGAGCTGCTTCCTGCAGTACCTTTTTTAGTAGTTACCACCACGACCCCTGCGATAGCACGAGGTCCATAGAGCGCTGTTGCAGAAGCATCCTTCAGTACCCTAAAGCTATCAATACTTTCGGCAGTAAGCCCTGGTATGGCAGCCGCAATAAGCATTTTAGCATCGTCAGAGACGAGATCTTCTGGCTTGAGATCTATCTCATCCTGAAGGATCACTCCATTGAGTACCCAGAGCGGCTTGGTCTCTCCAGAGATAGAGGTCTGCCCACGGGTATTGGTGTTCATGGGAGTAGCCGACTCTTTCTTAGCATTTTTGTCTTCCTGAGGAAGGAGCACCACATCCACCGTAGCGGAAGTAGGCATAAGCTCTTGTGTCTGTAATCCCTGTAGGGAGAAGACCAAGGTCTGTCCTTTGGTAAGAGTGAGGGTATACATTCCCTCAAAATCAGTGTGTGTACTAGAGGAAGTGCCCTTGACACTTACCAGTACCCCTGCCAGTGGCTTTGACTTTGCGTCCTTGACCACCCCAGAGACTTTCAGCTCCTCTTGAGCGAAGGAGGTGTAACACACCCCTAAGAAGAGCATTAGCATGCATAGCGTTTTCAATCTCAGTGTATTCATGTTCTTATTATATTTCTGTACTTTTTATAGAAAAACCCACTCTTTCTCAATGATAGTAAGTTTTCCCAAAAACGGACACAAAAATACAAAAAAAATCGGAATTATAATACATTTTAACACTCACAAATCTTTGAAATAAAAAAATACAGATGTTCCCACAACCAACTGATTACAAAGGTTTTAAAAGAAAAATTTCTATAAAAAGAAAACAACAAAAAGAGAGACCGCTTTTAAGCGACCTCTCTTTGTTTTTAATTAAGGAAACTTTGATTATTTACTAAGGAGAAACCACAAATTAGGATCCTTGGTACTAGTAAGTAAATAATAAGTATTGTACTGAGTAGCATCCACTGCATAAGGACCTTTTTCAGCTATTCTTCTATAAAGTCTCACTAATGGAGAGAAATATTGTATATTGTTTTGGTAATCTCCTTGACTATAAGCGACATTATTAGAAGGACCTTTTAGAACCATTTGCACTTGGTCTGAATGCTGAGGAACTCCCTGAAAATCCACTTCATAGAATGTCCATACCCCTCCATCATAAGGTGATACATAGGAGATATATTTAGCGAATCCTGCAGTTGATTCACTATCACTTCCTTTTATATTCTTCACATAGAGATATGAATCCCTTAGCAAGTCATACCAAGTCTGTTGGCGGGCAATTTCCGCTTTTGCTTCCTCATACATAGCAAAGATACCATCAGAGACATAACCATATTCTTTATTAAAATATATTTCCTTCGTATTATCATTAATCTCTATAGGAGAAGATACAAAGTTTGCCGCAATAGCTCCATCAGGAGTGGTAAGAGCTGTCTTAGTATCATTGATATAGAATTCATCTATAGAAACCCCTCCTATAACGACAGGTTCATAGAGCTTAATCCCTTTTTCTGTATAGATATAGGCTCGCTGTACTTTCTGATCATCATATGAAAAAAGCAATTGTCGATAGCCTGGAGAAAGATTTAGATTCACCGTTTTCCCTCCTATTGTGATAGGATTAAGTGCCTTTCCTACAAATAGCTGTATATGTTCACGTATCTTGTTCAGATAAGCTTCTCGGTTACCTGAGAATCGGCTCAGAGTCATAAGGTTTCTCGAAGTTCTTCCCTGTAGAGTATAGGTATCCCCTTCCTTTTTTATGATATCATAGAAAATATCTCCTCCACGTGCATTGGGATGTTGTGCTGAAGTTGTCCTAAAATGATGAAGTACCTCATTGTATGTATCAAAACTGATAGAAAGATTTTCAGCTAACTGATAAGAATAAAAAGACTGCTGTTCTTCATTGGTTGTCATAAATTCAGAGGAAGCAACGACCTTCCCATCATTGAGTTTTAGTAGAATATTATATCCACCTATCCCTCTGTGTACATAATCAGTTGTTTCCAAACCTTGTCTATATACCTCTGGATAACAAGACAACAACCAATATCCATCATATTCTAATACTTTTTTATTCTCGTTAAGCTTGTCGGCAGTACGTTCTGCTGGAGTCTTATCGAATACATCTTCTTGTCTATACTCACAAGAAGGCAATAAGAAAGCTCCCAAAAGAAATGTAATATATTTTTTCATATCTTATTAATTATTAGGTAAAACAGAGAAATCTTTTCTTAGCACTTGATCACCATCGAAATTTTTTCCTACTACAGAAGGATAACGACTACGTATTTCTGCTCTCAATTCATCCAAATTAATATTCCACTCATTGGTGAGGTAGCTTTTGATAATAGCTATTTTTTGTTCTATCTTCTGCTTTCCTGTATAAGCCTCTGTAGAACGGATCTTAGCATCAGCCGCTTTAAGCTCTTCTTCCCATACTTTGGTAGAGAAATAGTTTCGATAGGTATTGGGGTTTTGTAGTGCCCCATAATTGACAAATTTGGCTTTCCAAGCCTGATACAATGTATCATTAAAGCCATCAGAATCACTATCCGTTCCTGGATGAGAGGCTATATCGCAACCACAATCCAAAGAAGCATTGTAATACACTATATAGCGTGCAATCATTTCTACAAAATCTTCATCCTTGTCAAAGGAAGAATAAGCTGTGATAAATCCTGCCTTAAGGTAATCATCTCCTGCCCATACAGACCAGTTATCCCTCTTGTAATCTGAAGCTGAAACTCGCTCATAGTCCGATGTAAAGAGCTTAGACTGATGCCATGTATGTGCATTCTCGTGATAGAGTGTTGCCAGTACATTCTCATTAAGATAATAGATATTATCTGTCTTGATATGATTCATTTCCAGAAGATGAATCTTAACCCCTGCTACAGCGAATCCAACATATTTATTCCCATTAGGAGCAAAAGCAGGTTCTCCTATAAGAATTACTGTATTGAAAGAATGCTCCTTCATAAATTGTTTAGAGGTAATCTTAACATAGGGCTCTATAAAAAGATAATTGAAGACATTGGAGAATACAATGGCTTTTTCATACTTAGTAGGGGTAAAAGTATACCCTCTATTAATTTCACGCTCTAAGAAACGATAGATAATACGAATCCCATAAGGTTTTGCAAAATCTTTTTCTAAACGATCATCCAAGGGAGTATGTGTATCCATCACTTCTGTTCCTTCTTCTCCTCCAAGCTTGCTGTCAGAAGAGACTTTATCATTACTACAACCAAAAGTAAAAGGGAGTAAGAAAAGTATATATAATATTTTTTTCATAAGTACAAGGTATTATTATCTAGGATTGGGTTGCATTCCAGCTTTGATAGAAGAAGCTGGTAATTGAATAGCTCTGCGCTGGTCTGTTGCAGGAAGAGTTGCCTTGAGTTCATTCAAGTGTCGATCCACATTATCTGTCTGAAAACGAGGCACTTCTATATTGTATCGCTTAACATCTTGCCAGCGCAATCCTTCTCCAAGAGTTAGGATACGACGGCACTGTAGAAGGTAGTGTAAAAGAGGTTCCTGTACACCATCATTAACGATAGTAAAGGAAGGATTCAGATGTTTCTTTTGAGTAAGACCATCCTGCGTGTTTTGTGAGTAAGCCATGGCATTATAGAATTCTTTCACTTGATCCAAAGTTACTTCATTGCGAGAAGAATATCCTAAAATGGTCTTCTGTTGAATAAACTTAGAGGTCCAAAGATTCAAATCCTTTAAGGCGGCTTGGTAATCCCCTAAATGTATTTCAGCCTCTGCACGTACCAGAAGAGTCTCATCGGTAGTGAATGGAACAATCACTGTTCGAGAGCTACTTCCTGTAGAAAAGATAGGGAATTTATCAAAAAAGACAGTACTATTACGACCATTATCCACTTTAATTGGAGTAAACCAATAAAATTCATAACCATAATTATTCTTTCCAGACAATCCATTAGGATCCCATACATTCTTTGCCTCAATTGTTTGCGTCTCAGCGATAAATACATTATGAGTATAACGCCTTTCTGACCCTTGTGTATAATAGGCTGTAGGTAGTTGTGACTGAATAGGAAGAAGCAATAGATTAGCCACTATATCCTCACGTGTATAGTACAAGGCTCTACTTCCTTGATTGGTACTTCCTGCCTTATTGACATCGCGGAAATCCTCCCAATTCCTGAGCAAAGATTTAGTGGTAACATCATTGGTAGTTAGCACTACATTGGCAGCATCCAAAGCCTTTTGCCATTGTTGGTAATATAGGTAGAAACGAGCCGCAAAAGCATAAGCAGCCTTTTTGTTGAAGTGGTACTTAGGCATTTGATAGTAACTATCATCTATCAAAGGAAGACCTGCTTCTATATCTGCAGCTATATTCTGATATACTTGAGCTACAGTACTTCTACCATATTGGGGATTAAGTTTTGTCTCTGAAGTGAGGGCATAGGGAATCCCTAAATCTGTACTACTTGTAGTAGGATTATATGCCTTACAGAAAGTATTTACTAATTCAAAATGACCATAAGCTCTGGCCAATAACGCTTCTCCCTTAGCGGGGTTCAGACTACTCTCATTCCCCAATTTAGCGATCGCTTCTAAGGCTTCATTTGCATGACTGATGGCACTATAATTATATGCCCATACGTATTCTAACCCTTCGTAGTTACCATATTCATTGATAGTCTTCCAATAAGCTACCTCATCGGTAAGATAGTTGAAATTGGTTACAATAGTTCCATTATCAGCTATATTGTCACTGGAATACTCATCGAGCATCATAGCACTTGCTCCAGGATATGCATTGACCAATACGCGTTTTATTCGTTCAGGAGAATTAACAGGAACTTGGCTATCAGGAAGTTCATCTAACAAATCATTACAAGAAGTCAGTAAGGAAACTCCTATTATAAAGTATATTATTTTTTTCATTATTGTCTAATTTTGATGATAATTAAAGTCCAACACGTAAAGTAAAGATAAGTCGCTTAGGAGGTATAGGAGCGTATCCATTAGCCAAATAATCAGGGTCATCTCCGTTGAGCTTTTTATCTGCATAGAGCAAGGCTATATTGGTAGCTTGTAGCTTGAGACTAAGCTGACGAATACGGGTCTCACGCAAGAAATCCTTATCAAAGGTATATCCTAAAGAGATTTCTTTGAGTCGAATATTATCTCCTTTAGCGATACGGACATCGGAATAATCATAAGTAAGATAAGCTTGATTCATTTCCTTCCATCCATTGAAAAGTCTTTGATACATATAAGTGGTATAGAGTACTGGAACATCTGTCTTATTCTCATCTCCTGCATATTGCCAACGATTATTAAGTTCTCGTGGTACTGCTGAATAGTCATTATATACATTTCTCATACCTCTGAGTCGTACTACATTTCCATAAGAATAGGTTAGCACCACTCCCAAAGAAATCCCTTTATAATGGAATGTATTGCTAAGACTACCCTTGTCAGTAGGAATAAGTGTTCCTGAATATTTTAAGAAATCTACATTCTGACTATCAAAACGTATTCCATTGATAGTTGTTTCTCCATTTTGATCTCTGAAAGTAGGAAGTCCTGATCCATTCAATCCATTGAAAGGAACTGAGAAAAGAGACTTAAGAGGATAGCCTTCTTTGGCAAAACCTCCTTGCGAAGTAGCATTTTGAGAATTATAGCCCACCATATCCTGAATAGTAGGATTCGTAAGAAGCTTAGTAACTTCATTAGTGGCGCGAGAATATACAAAAGAAGTCCTCCAAGAGAAATCAGCTGTTTTGATATTTGTGGTTTCCAGTCCTATTTCCAACCCACGAATACGCATCTCAGCCATATTTCCTTTCTTAATGATAGTACCACTAACCCCTTGTGTGGTAATTCCTCCTATAAGATCATAACTCTTACGATTGAACCATGCTACTGATAGGTTAATACGATCATTAAAGAGCCCGAATTCTGTGGCAAGGTTCAACTCTTGATTCTTCTCATAAGTAAGATCATGGTTGGCTGTATTGGAAATGCTTAGCCCCAATTCTCTCTGAGAAGAGTTTCGCCAAGGATCGTTAGTATATATTTGTGACAATGAATTACTTACAGAAGGAGCCACTGCTGTCACCCCAAAAGAAGCACTAAAGCTTAAGTGAGAAAGAGGCTTGAGGTGTTCGAAGAATTTCTCCTGAGTTACATTCCAGCTAAGCCCTGTATTCCAAGTAGGCATCCAACGAATATAGGGTGATGGACCAAACTGATTAGAAGCATCATAACGCAAAGTACCATTAAAAGTATAGCGATTCTTGAATGTATAAGTAGCGTTGCCAAAGAAAGCTTGGTAGTTGGTAATAGTATTACCTATACTATAATAAGTATAGCCCTGTTCCTGCCAAAACTGGAACCATTTGTAGGAATAAGTACCATAATTTCCAGAATTATACAATACTCCGAAATGGTCTGTCACATCATTAGTATACTTAGCATTATCCATCTCAAAGCCTCCAAAAAGAGCTAATGTATGAAGGCCATTAGCAAAGGAATCATTATAATTAATTGTGGCTCTGAAAGTATTGGCTGTAGTAGTACTCTCTGTCTTTCTACGAATACCTCCTTCTGGGAGAACAGATATAGGTAAAGCGAAAGGATCATTAGGGTCTTTGTAAAGATACTTATTATATGTTCTTATCAAAGCATTTGGCATATATCTGAATGAGTTTGCATAGTTCGAATTCTCATTCTGTTCTCTATTGGCTATATTGGATTGGTAACGAATAGCCCCCATTAGAGTTGCCTTTATTTTAGGTGTAATCTTGTATGTGAGCTGAGCTTGGAGGCGCAATGTTGCTACATTGGTATCTGTATAAGAATTGTTCATTTCCTCCAAGGCATTAAAAGGAGTATATCGGTACTTATAGTGTTCCTTAGGATCCAAAAAGCGAGGACGAGTAAGAGCATAATTATAAAGAGTTGTTCCCGCTATAGTTGGTGTAGATTGTGAACGATAAGAAAGGTCTGTGATTACGTTCAAAGCAAACTTGGAAGAGAGGTTATAGTTTGCATTGAGATTTCCTGAATATTGAGAATAGGTAGTATTCTTTTGCCATCCTGGGTCAGAGAGTAAGCTCAAAGAAGCGTAATAAGAGGATTTCTGGCTTCCTGAAGAGAAAGAAAGTGTATGGTTCTGCATAATGCTTGTCTGGAAAAGTTCCTTGAACCAGTTGGTATTTCTCTTTTCTGCAGCTTGCATATAGGCTAGGCGTCCTTCAGGAGTATTGGGCACTGTGAAATTCCCATTATTATCCAATACATTATGTAGTTCATACATTCTTGCTATCAATCCTTTTCGTTCCCAGATAGAAGTAAAGTCTGGAGTAAGATGCCCTCCTCGTATAAGCTCTTGTATGACGGACATTTGGTCTTGAGAGTTCATAATGTTGTATTCGCCATAAGTAGGGATAAAGCGGAAAGTAGATTCGTTAGTATAGGTAATGCTACTGGAACCGGCTGTACCTTTCTTGGTTACTACCTCCACAACCCCTGCAATAGCACGAGGCCCATAGACAGCTGTGGCTGAAGCATCTTTCAGTACTTTAAAGCTCTCAATACTCTCAGCAGTAAGACCTGGAATGGCTGAAGCAATAAGCATCTTAGCATCGTCAGAGACGAGTTCTTCTGGTTTTAGATCTATATTATCTTGGAGAATTACCCCATTGAGCACCCAGAGAGGTTTTGCCTCCTTAGCGATAGAGGTTTGTCCACGAGTATTGGTATTCATAGGAGTACCTGCTTCTTTTTTAGCATTTTGGTCTGCCAAAGAGAGAAGAATAACATCTACTGTGGTAGAAGTAGGTGTAAGCTCCTGGGTCTGCATCCCTTGTAGGGAGAAAACCAAAGTTTGTCCCTTAGTAATAGTCAAGGTATATAACCCTTCAAAATCGGTGTGTGTGCTTTGCGAAGTGCCTTTGACACTTACCAGCACCCCTGCGAGTGGCTTGGACTTGGTATCCTTGACTACTCCAGAGATTTTCAGCTCCTCTTGCCCAAAGGAAGTATAACATACCCCACAGAAGAGCAGTAGCATAAATAACATTTTCAGTCTCAGTGTATTCATATGTGTTTTTTTGTATTTCCAACTGTAAAAAGGATTTTTCCTTAAAAAATTTTAAGAAAAAAACAAAAAAAGTAAATCCTTTCAAAAAGCAGACAAAAGTACGAAAAAAAACGGGAATATTGCACATTTTAACACACAAAAAACCTTACAACAAAGGACTTTTAGGTATTTTTTAAAATCATTGATTTAGAAAATATTATAAAAAAGACCTCTCTATAAGAGAGATCTTTTCTCAAGGTTTATTATATTTTTCTTTATTTTTTTACTAAGAACCACACATTAGCATCACCAACCGAAATAAGGCGGTAATATTCACTCGAATGATTTTCAACTGTATAAGGTGCACTCCTTACAAGAATTTCTGCAAGCCATATAGCTGGATCCTTAAAGAAGTATAAATAATTCTCTTTAGAATCCTGAGGACCCTTACTCAAGAATTTGACTTGAGTAGGAGCACCTGCTACTCCTACGAAATCTACCAGATAATAACCAGACCAACCGCTGCCATCTTCTGTTGTTTCTACTATTTCTATTCCTGTAGCATTTTCTCCCTCATTCCCTGTCATAGGGACAAGTTTCACTTTTTTCGACAGAGTTCCCCAACTAAAGATATTTTCTGCCCAACTCTTAGCTGCTTCATATTTTTCTATAAGATAAGGAGAAGCCTTAGAATCCTCAAAACTTATAACTGTAGAATTAGTTATAGTCAAGGGAGAAGCCACTAAGGCTGATGAGAAATTTCCATCTGGAGATACTAAGGCTGTTTTATCTTCATTGAAATAAAGTTCAGAGAGGGTAACATTATTAATACTTACTGGCTCATAGAACTTAATCCCTTTTTCTGTAACGATAAAGGCTTGTTGCTGATACTTAGTATCATTTTCATAGAGAAAAGCTATCTGACGTGTAGTTGGGAAGAGTTCCAGTTTTACTTGAGTTCCTCCTATACTAATAGGAGAAAGTCCCTTACCCAAGAGTTTGTCACGATTTTCTCGAATCTTATTTAGGAAAGTCTCTCTATCGGTAGTGAGTTTTGAAAGGGTCATGATATTTCCATTCCTTTTTCCTCTAAGGGTAAAAGTCTCCTTTTCCACCTTATCAATAAAGAAGTCTACTTCTCCTCCTCTAGCATCATGATAATTGGTTGTAGAACTAAAGAAGTGGTGAATGATATCTCCTTTGGTATTGAAACTTAAAATAGGGAATTCAGATATGGTATAAGAATAATAAGTTGTTTCCTCTCTATTGGTAGGTACTACTTCTGAGGAAGCCGTTACTTTACCTTCAGAGAACTTCAAGATAAAATTATATCCTCCTAAGGAGCGGTGATACTTAGGAAAATTAATTGTTGAAGGGAAGAGGGTATTCAGATAAGGATATACCCAAAAACCTTCTTGATACTCTTCAGGATAGTAAGTAAGCAACCAATAACCATCATGTCCTTCTAATAATTTTCTAGTATTTTGAAGGCTAGAGAGTATGCGCTCTTTGGGATTTTGGTCAAAGACAGGATCTTCCTTATATTCACAAGCTGTAAGGAAGAGCAAAGCAAGAGATGCTATTATATATTTTTTCATATTACAATCAATTATTATTAAGACGTGTAAAATCTTTTTTAGGGACTTCATTTCCTTCAAAATCTTTACCTACTACATATTTGTATCGGCTACGGATTTCAGCACGGAGAGCATCAAGGTCAATATTCCAAGTAGTAGAGAGATAATTCTTCATAATTGCTATTTTTTGTTCTATCTTCTCTTTTCCTGTATATTGTTCTGTATCACGGATTTTTTCATCGGCGGTTTTTAACACTTCTTGCCATATCTTTGCTGATTCATTATTAATTTCATTCCATTTTTCACTATCCACATAATTATAACGCTTATTCCTCCAGTCATAATAATCAACAGCATCATAACCATCGGGTAAGTTTTGTAAATCAGGATTTGTGGAGTTCTTACCCCACTTAGTTTCATCTGTAGTTTTGCAGTTACAACCGTCCAAATCAGCATTAAAGTATACAATATAGCGAGCCAAAAGCTCTACAAAGTCCTCATCCTTATTAAAACTTGAATAAGTTGTAATAAAGCCTGCCTTAAGGTAATCTGTTGTTCCATAGCTTCCCCAAGCAGATACCCAGTTTCCTCCTTTGTAGTCATTGGCTGAGACTTGTTCGTAAGCAGGAGAAAAGCGGATAGCTTGGTGCCATGTATGTGCATTTTCATGATAAAGGGTCACTAAGAAGTTGTCATTTAACCAATAGATACTATTGGGCTGTATATTATCAATCTCAGTAAGGTGGATCTTTACCCCTGCCGACGCTAATCCCACATTCTTAGAGCCATCGGCATTGAAAGCAGGATCTCCCAATAACAACAAGATATTAAAGGAATGCTCCTTAAGAAATCTCTTAGAGGTAACCTTGATATAAGGTTCTATAAATAGATAATTAAAAATATTGACAAACTCTATAGATTTATCATATTTTGCGGGGGTATAAGTATAGCTACGAAAGGTTTCCTCATCCGTAAAACGATAGAGAATACGGATATTATAAGGCTTCTCTATGTTTTCATAGAGATAATTATCCAATTCGCTCTGATGATTTATATTTTTATCATGCAGTACAGAAGGTGTAAGTGCACTTTCATCAGGAATTTTATCATCTGCAGTACAGCTTATGAGGCCTACTGCCAAAAGAGAATATAGTATTTTTTTCATAAGTTCAATATTTATCTTGGATTGGGTTCCATTCCTGCTCCTAATACCTCGTCAGGAAGTTGGAAAGTGTTTCTATTATCTCCAGAGGTAAGGATATCTGGGACTTGGTAAGCACCACTATTTCCATATTTTTGGTAACGAGGTACTTCTATATTATAGCGCCTAACATCCTGCCAACGAAGACCTTCGCCCAAGGTAAGGACACGACGACATTGTAATATATATTGTATCATAGCTTCCTGATCTGAGCCTTCTACAAGGGTGAAGGACGGATGCAAATGCTTTTTCTGAGTAACTCCCTCAGGAGTATTAGTAGCATAGTCTATAGAATCATAGAAGTCCTTTACATTTTGTATGGTGAAGCCTGTATTTATATGAGCGGTACGTACCCCATTTTGTTCCTTATAATCGGTAATATAAGCCTTCGTCCATAAGTTAAGATCATCCATTGCTCCTTGTAGGTCAGAAAGCATTACCTTGGCTTCAGCTCTCACTAAGAGGGTTTCATCGGTGGTGAAAGGTACAATAATCGTACCATAGTTGGAGCTTGATCTCCTAAAGCGTGGAAACTTACCTACATTGACTATATCAATATATTTTCCCCCTGTAGTATTCACAAAAGGGGTAAACCAATAAAGCGGATATCCATTATTTGCATTAAAGGCATCTTGATCCCAAAGATTCTTCGTTCCCAAAGTTTGGTTATTAGCCACAAAAGTATTGTGGGTAAAGCGAGCATCATACAATTCATCCAAGTAATAAGCCTCTAACATATTAGTAAAGGTAGGTTGTAGCATAAGGTTAGCCTCAATACTTTCCTTAGTATAATACATAGCAAAGTTATTCTTTGTAGAAGAACCTACATTGGCTCCATCTCTAAAAGCTTTCCAATTTCTAAGAAGTTCACTTACATCTCCAGTTAGCACTACATTGGCAGCATCTAAGGCTTTCTGCCATTTTTGATAATAGAGATAGAAACGTGCTGCAAAAGCATAAGCCGCTTTCTTATTGAAGTGATACTTAGGTAATTGGTAATAACGATCCTCAATAAGAGGAAGTCCTGTTTCCAAGTCACTTTCTATCTGTTGATATACCTGAGCGACAGTGCCACGGGGATATTTTACGATTAGGTTTTCTTCAATAGTCTTGGCATAAGGAATCCCTAAATCAGTATTACTGGTGTGAGGGTTATACATTTTAGAAAAGGTAGTTACCAAGCAAAAATGAGCATAAGCCCTTATAAGTAGAGCCTCCCCTTTGGCAGGTTGTAATTCCTGTGTATTTCCTAACTTTTCGATCGCTTGTAAGGCTTCATTGGCCAAGGAGACAGATTCATAATGATATTGCCAAAAATTATGAAGTCCATCAGTATCCCAATATTCCTTAATAGGTTTCCAATAAGCGGCTTCTATGGCAAAGAAAGGAATCCCAGGCACATTTGCTCCATTATCAGCTATATTATCGGAAGCCAACTCGGTGATATAAGTATTGGTAGTTTTAGGATAGGCACTAGTAAGTATATTTTTTATTTTTTCAGGAGTATCTATTTGTTCTACCCTATTATCAGAGAGTTCGTCTAATTTATTACAGGATGTCAAGCCTATGGCTATCATCCCTATGAGTAAAAGTATCTTTTTCATGTTGGAGTAATATTTTAATTATAAACCAAGACGCAAGGTGAAAATAATTCGCTTAGGGGCTACATAAATTCCTGTAGCACGAAAGTCAGGATCATCTCCATTGAGTCGCTTATCGGCATAGAGCAAGGCAACATTAGTTGCTTGTAACTTGACACTGAGTTGGCGAATACGTGTTTCCTGCAAGAAATTCTTATCAAAAGTGTATCCTACAGAGATTTCTTTCAAGCGTATATTATCTCCCTTGGCGATACGTACATCGGAATAATCGTACGCACGATAAGCATGTTCTGTAAGATTTTTATAATCATAATTGTATTCTTGAGCAGAGGTATAGATAGCAGGGATATTTGTTTTCTTCTCATCTCCTGCAAATTGCCAACGATTCTTTAGTTCATTAGGTAAGGTAGTAACGTCCGAATAAAGACCACTATAGATACTGCTTACATCCCTTAGGCGTACCACATTACCCCAAGAATAGGTAAATACTATCCCAAAAGAAAGTCCTTTATAGTTGAAGGTATTGGAAAAACTACCTTTGTCTGTAGGAATAAGAGTTCCTGAATATTTTAAGAAATCTACATTTCTTTCTTTCATATCTACCCCAAAATGAGTAGGATTTCCATCAGGCCCTATGAAGGTAGGTAACCCTTCACTATCCAAACCATTGAAGGGTACTGAGAAGAGTGAACCCTGAGGATACCCTTCGCGAGCAAAACCTCCTGAACCACTATACCCCACCATATCTCCTACAGTTGGAGCTGTATTCAGTTTGGTAATTTTATTGATTGCTCGAGAATACACTAAGGAAGTTTTCCAAGAGAAATCTTCGGTTTTTATATTGATAGTTTCTAATCCTGCTTCTAAACCTTGTGTCTGCATCTCGGCTATATTCCCATATTTGGAAATCTGTCCTCCTACTCCTTGAGTAATTACAGATCCTATCAAGTCATAACTCCTACGCTTGAACCATTCTAAAGATACATTCAAGCGATAATTCAGAAGACCAAACTGAGTTCCTACATTGATTTCTTGTGTCTTTTCATAGGTAAGATCACGATTTGCTAAATTAGAACGATAGATTCCTTTTTCTCTGACAGAAGAATTTCTCCAAGGGAGATCGTAATAAAGCTGAGTGTAAGAATTAGTAGCATAAGGCGAAACAGCGGTCAGCCCCAGAGAAGTATATATATTGAGATAGGAAAATACTGGAGTAAGATGCGTAAAGAATTTTTCCTGTGAGACATCCCAAGTAAGTCCTACATTCCAAGTAGGCATCCATCGGATCAGACGCGAGGGTGAAAACTGATTAGAGGCATCGTAACGTAAAGTACCATTGAGTGTATAACGGTTGCCATATGTATAGGAAGCATTCCCAAAGAAGGCTTGATTATTATTGACTGTATTAGAAATATTATAATAGCCCTCCGAACGTTCTTGTAAATATTTTAAGAACAAATAAGAATACGCTTCTAAGTGACCAGAATTAAAGAGTACCCCATAATTATGATTCGTATCGTTAGAGTTTTTAGCATTATCCATATCAAACCCTCCATAAAGATTCAATAGATGAAGGCCATCTGAGAAAGAGTCGTTATAGTTAAGAGTAGCACGGAGGTTATTCCCATTAAAAGTAGTAACCTGCTTAGTACGTTTTCCTCCTTGAGGCATTACTATCTCAGGGATTGCAAAAGGATTGTTAGGATCTTTGTAAAGATAATCATTATTTTCTCTTATACTTTCATTGATAGCACGATAACTCTGAGCTATATTAGAGTTTTCTGTTATATCTGTATTATAGACCCCTGACTCATAGCGGATAGCTCCCATGAGAGTAGCCTCTACCTTAGGAGAAATCTTATAACTGAGTTGCGCTTGTAAGCGCAAGGTTGCCAAATCAGTCGTCATAAAGTTATTTTCTCTTTCTCTATGAATATTGAAGGGGGCGTAGTAGTACGCATAATCATCCTTAGGATCCATAGTACGTGGTGTTCCTAAGGCATATTCATACATATTCTTACCATTACTTCTTTTTTCCTGATAAGAAATATCTGTAATCACATTGAGACTAAGTTTGGAAGAAAAATTATAAGTAGCATTAAGATTACCTGCATATTGGGTAAGTTCTTCTCCTTTTTGCCAACCTGGATCACTAAGCACACTCAAGGAGGTGTAATAAGCAGATTTTTCTCCTCCTGAAGAAAAAGACAGCGTATGGTTCTGCATTACACTGCTCTGGAAGAGCTCTTTGAACCAGTTGGTATTCCTATGTTCGGCTGCTCTCATATAAGCCAAGCGACCTTCTTCGGTATTGGCCACTCTTGGATTTCCATTGGCATCCAAAATATTATAGAGTTCATACATCCTCCCGACTGCTCCCTTGAGGGTATAGGTTTTATAGCTTTCGGTAGGCATCATCCCTTTTCTCATCATCTCTTGTACAAAAGACATCTGATCCTGAGAATTCATGATATTATACTGTTTGTAGGAAGGGATAAGTCGGTAAGTGGATTCGTTAGAATAAGTAAAACTACTGGAGCCTGCGGTACCTTTTTTGGTAACAATTTCCACGACTCCTGCAATAGCACGTGGTCCATAATAAGCAGTAGCAGAAGCATCATTGATCACTCTAAAGCTTCCAATACTCTCAGCTGTAAGTCCCGGAATAGCAGAAGCTATCAGTGACTTAGCATCGTCGGAGACCAAATCCTCTGGTTTGAGGTCTATATCTCCTTGAAGAATCACTCCATTGAGCACCCAAAGAGGCTTTACTGTTTGAACAATAGAAGTCTGTCCACGGGTATTGGTATTCATAGGAGTCCCCGCTTTTTTCTTAGTTCCCTCTTCTCCCTGAGCTAAAAGGGTAACATCCACTGTAGCGGAAGAAGGTGTAACTTCTTGTGATTGCATACCCTGTAGAGAGAAAACCAAGGTCTGTCCCTTGGTAAGAGTGATCGTATACAATCCTTCGAAATCGGTGTGTGTGCTCTGCGAAGTGCCTTTGACACTTACTTGCACCCCTGCCAGTGGCTTGGACTTGGTATCCTTAACCACTCCAGAGACAGCCAGCTCTTCTTGCGCAAAGGAAGTATAACATACCCCACAGAAAAGCAATAGCATAAACAATGTTTTCAGTCTCGATGTATTCATATGTTCTTCTGTATTTTTTCTTAATGAAACACTTATTTTCATCGTTTTACAAGTAAAACTATAAAAATAATTCTTCTTTAAAAAACAGACAAAAGTACAAAAAAAAACTACACTGCCTATACCTTTAATAAAAAATTAAACTTTTCACAAAGGACTCTACCATTTTGTTATATACATTTAACATATTTATAGCTTCAAATCAAATAATCTCAAGAAAACTGTCATACAAATTAAAAAAATACAATCATACCTTTTTTGGTGATTTGTATATTTTTTCGTATCTTGCACCCCCTATAGGGAATATCTGAGAAATATCCACTACAAAAAGCCAATGCTAACAAAAAATAGTCAAATGAAAATAATATTTTTATTTTTAAGCTCTTTATGTTTATTCCAATGCAACAATAACGTTCAGTATGATAATTTAAAGGTGAGCAATCATAGCGATATTCCTTTACCCCCTCCATTGCCTGATAGTCTTGTTCAAAAATACAAAGCTACTAAATTCTTTAACTTTCTTGTAAGCGAAAATACTGACTTACGAAATGAAATTAACTCATTATATAACTTGGTAGAAATTAACTACCAAGAAACACCTTTAGAACCTAATTTATGGCTATCTATCTTTACCTTAGGAGATACAGTATATGATTTTGTAGTGAGAGACAAATCAGTTATCTTTAAAGAAGTATCATCAATATATCACGCAAATAGAAACTTTAAATACAAAGATTGGAATCACGATGGCAATAAAGATATTGTTGCATACAACGAACAATGTGAATCAGGATGTTTCGCTTATCACGAATATATGGAGGTTTTCACTGTTGAGAAAGATACTGTTTTATTAACAGTGCAACTACCTTTAAAAGAACGAATTTGCTATTTTTCTTTAAAAAAGCTTTAGGGCAAGCATTGATCAAAGTAAACTTACTTGAAAAAGACCCTAACAGTATCAAAGGAGAGTCTTTCTATTTAGATTTACCTGCGCCTTACCCTTTTACAATTCTCTCTAAAACAATAACAGATAATAATGGATTGGATGATTTTATCAAAAATGAATTTGAACGTAAATATTCTACTATTTATGCGAATTATTTTAAATTGTATTTTCTTGATCTTGAATATAAGGAACCTAATACTGAAGGAGCAGGAGGTTATTTTGATTCAGTATCTAAATGTGTAATGTTATTTAAAGGGCACCAAAAGGAAACCATTGCACACGAGTGTTTACACGCTTTAGGATTGCCACATTCATTCTACTACCCATCAGAAATATATAAATCAAGGATGGAAGAAAAAATAAGAGATAAGAACTTTTTTGTATTCAAAGCAATGGAAACAAACAACATAATGGACTATTCACATCTGGGAGTAAACCCTGTTACAAAAAATCGAATAGACTCGCCAAAAGAGCGTTATCTTACGTGGCATTGGCAATGGTTAATAGTACGAGAAAGTACATTATTGGAATAAAAAATGATATTATGAGAATATTTATAAGCTTAATAATCATCACTCTATTTTTACAATGTAAAAATGCGCAGAGATATAGCATTGAAGTTAAAAACTCTTTAAAAGATACGATTATGTTTAAACGATTTGATTTTGAATTATACAAAAGAAACTATAAAGGTTATAAAGAAGACCCAACGCGTCCCCCATTTTATATATTAGCGGATGGAAGTGCCTTCGAATCATTTGTAGCAGGGGATTATATTTATTATTTTGTAATCCCCCCTAAACCATCTTATCATCACTATATGTATTTTTATTATCCTGGAGGAAGACTAAAAGAATATGGGGCTTTTGCGGGTTTGGACAGCGATGTAAGAATAGGCATTTGGAAACAATATGATACAATAGGAGATGAAACACAAGTAGATGAAGAAGCAAAATTTGAGAAATGGTCTTTTTATAAGGTTTTAGAGGTATTAGAAAAAGATGGAGTTATCAATTTGCGAACGGGAAAACATAGAGAAGCAAATGAATTAGACTTTGATTTTGATGAAAAAGAAAAAAAATGGACAGTGATAGTTGTTAAAGAAGTAATAGATGTTTTTATTGATGTTTATTATGAATATATCTTTGATTGTGTAGCTGGGACATATACTCGAGAAGAATATGAACGCTATAATAATAAAGCAATAGATCTTTCTGGGTTACCTCAATTAAAGAATAGTAAAGAGAATAAAGATAGAGCAATAAAAAAGTGAAATAATTTTTATTAGTTATGCCACAAATCATCACTGATACTGCAGAACTCAGTTGCAATCAAGGTACTGCAACAAGTAAACTCAATGTTACAAGTCAAGATTTTGTAACTATTGAGGGTAAACCCCTGCTGGCGCGAGCTTGTAGCTCGTGCCTACTATAATAAGAGCGTGTCGCTCATTCCTTATCAATTACTTCCTCCTTACTTGCGTAACCAATGTTTAAACTCACTTGTTAATTTTTTCTCTTTGAGCAAAGATATCATTTCAAATTGGGCTTTAACCTCATTTTGAACCAAAGCATCTTGAAATCCTTCCTTAGATAATATATCCTTATCTTCATCTTGTAGCATTATATCAATTACATTGATAATTGATTGAGAAATATTGTCTTCAAAACCTCTTACACCTGACTGACAATATCTTAAAATATCATCTAAAGAAACTATCAACTCATATATTTCCTCTTGTTGATAATCTGTTGCATCTAAATCTGTTTCATCTATGTCGTTAAGCCTTTCGTACAACGAATTAATTTTACTCATATCCATTTGTTCCTTTTCATCAACGAGATTCCACAAATAACTTATGATTTCATTTATCAATAAAACCTCTTCATCAGTCAAAAAAACTTGAATATGATTTTTACATCTTTGTAATAAACCCTCACAAAACCAACTACCCCAAAAAAGCAAATTATTTTCGGGTATCTCTGAGGTTTTTTCTTCTATTTCTTTTGAATATGAACTAAAATCTTCATATATTGACTCTGAAAAATTTTCTTTTATTTCCATACTTTTGTTGAACTTTTTTATTATACTTACCTATACTTCTGTGTTTTGAGTAATGTACTAAAACGCATTACTTACCAGAACAAACACAAACCCATACAAAAACAGAGCATCTACCAAAATAAAACTATTGTATTAAGGTTTATTTGTAAACTCTTTATCAAAAACCTCTTTTAAAGGTAATGATAGAATTATATCCAACTTTTTCTTATTAGGTTTAATAATCTCTCCTGTTTGTCCATTAACCCAATAAGTATTATTCAGAAAGTATTCACCTGTTTTATGATTATACAAAATTGTGCTTGCTGAAAATATATAATATCCATCATAGATGATATTCAAATTAACTTTGATCTTATTCTTTTCAGGATGTTTCTCAAAAAAGTATTTTGCAAAAAGATCTGCCGCCTCATCTGTATTTATCCTATTCTTTTTTTCTTCTTGTTTGTACTCTTCTGTTCCAAAGCAGAAAAAATCTTTGGATACTACTTTACAAGAAAATACACAGAAAAATGTAATTACAGCTATTATTCTAATCAATTTGTTCATAATGTTTTATGCAATATTATTTAACGTGAGTTCGACATAAGAAAGTTACTTT
>ERZ772979.205-NODE-205-length-48135-cov-29.154222_pt1 | contig 48135 bp, 43 predicted proteins | sample MGYA00511130_ERZ772979 | MGnify/ENA primary metagenome ERZ772979 (study PRJEB29015, sample SAMEA2738103) | human oral metagenome | biome: human oral; feature: human-associated habitat; material: saliva | place: China | collected 2186 ...
AGCCTCCTGTTTCTTGGACTTTAATTTTGTTGTCCAAGAAACGGGAGGCAGTTCAGACTCGCACCTGGGCGCCACTTATATAGGAAGGCAACGCCTCAGCATCTAGTGCTAAGACCCTAACTCTTAGCGTTAGGCTCCGAATCCGGCGAAGCCTCCGAACTCAACGACTCATCAATACGAGCACGAGCAGAGCCGTGCATGCTCTTCAGAGCCTGCGCGTCCTTAGCAGCCATCTCCGGAGTAATCACCGGAATCGCGCCAGTCGCCGCACGGGCAATATCAACAGACGGCTCAGTCTCCAGGGTCGTCGCCAGCGCATCCTCACGAATGAAGAACAGAAGCAACGTAGACACCAGAGCCGACGGCACCAGGTACAGGAACAGCGGAATCAGCGCATCGTTATACGCATTCACAATGATGCCGTGCACCGGCTCCGGCAAAGACGCCACCAACTCAGGAGTCAGCGACGAAGACGCGTGACCACCCGAAGACTGCAACGCCTGCTGCGGCATACGCTCAGAAATCAGCGAGGTCAGACGCGAGGTAAACAGACCACCCACCAGCGAGGCACCCACAGTAGCACCCACCTGACGGAAGAAGTTATTCGCAGCCGTCGCGGTACCAACCACGCTCACCGAGAACGCATTCTGAACAATCAGAGTCAAGAACTGTATAGACATACCCAGACCGGCACCCATCACCGCAAGGTACATACAGAACAGCCAGGTCGGGGTCTCAACATTCACGGTCGACAGCAGGAACAGGCCCAGCGCCGCAACCGCAGTACCGGTCGTCACATAACGCTTATAGCGACCGGTCTTCGACACCACGCGGCCCGTCACAATCGACACCACCAGCATGACACCCATCATCGGAATCATCAGCAGACCAGCCACCGTAGCGCTCACACCCAGCGCCATCTGCAGATAAGTCGGGATGTACTCCACCGCACCGAACATCGCCACACCCAGCGCCAGCGAAGCACACAGAGTCAGCAGGAAGTTACGGTTCTTGAACAGGTACATGGGCATAACCGGCTCAGCCGCACGGTTCTCCACCGGGATAAACACCAGCGCAGCAACCACCGAGAAGACCAGCAGGCCAATAATCTGCGGTGAGGTCCACTCGTACTGGTTGCCGCCCCAAATCGTGGCAAGCACAAGCGCGCTAGTACCCGCCATCAGAATCAGCGAACCAAGGTAGTCGATGCTGTGCTTCTCACGTTCACGGAACGGGCGGTGCGGCAGCAAGAAAATCACCGCAAGAATCGACAGAATAGTCAGCGGCAGGTTCAGCCAGAACGCCCAACGCCAGCCCGGGCCCTCAGTAATCCAGCCGCCAATCAGCGGACCAGCCACCGACGAGAACGCGAAAACGCCACCGATAATACCCATATAGCGGCCTCGATCGCGCGGAGGAATCACATCAGCAATCACAGCCTGCGACAGAATCATCAGGCCACCACCGCCCAGACCCTGCAGGGCACGAGCAAAAATCAGCCAATTCATGTCCTGAGCGAGCGCGCCAACAATCGAACCCGCCATGAAAGCAACAATCGCAAAAATCAGGAAGGGCTTGCGTCCGAACTGATCAGAAAGCTTGCCGTAGACCGGCATCGTAATCGTCGAAAGCAGGATGAAAATAGTAATCACCCAGCTCATGTGCTCCACGCCGTGAAGCTCACCCACAATCGTGGGCAGCGACGGCGCCAGAATCGTCTGGTTCAGCGAGGACATGAGCATCACAATGACCAGGCCCAGGAACATCGCGCGGATGCGGTTTTTACTTTCCTGCTTAGCCTCACCGACTGGCGGCTGAGGTAGCTTCTTTTCCTCTGTACTCATCGATAATCCTTAGTTACGTTCTATATATGTCTGTTGTGAGTGTCCGCCGGGCTCTGGATTCGGGCGCCTCAATTCGGGGCCTCGGATTCGGGACCTCCGATTTGGTTTCCGGCGGGCTTTTGTAGTTTGTAGCAGTGAACCGCCGCTAGATTGCCGGTCGGTTCTGCTCAAAAAGCAGGAACTGGAAGGTCTTCACCGTCTGGCGGATATGGCGGGCAATATCCTCTTTATCTTCCAGGTCGCGGGCGAACTCCAGCTGACGAAGTACCGCGGAGGCAAGCTGGACCTTTGCGCGCGACCGCTCCCGGAAGTGATCGGTCAGCGGATCAGCGGGGGTCCGGCGCGGGAAAGGGCCGCGGCGACCGGCAGCATCAAAAGCCACCCAGTCAATAGTGTTCAGGTACTCGGTGAGCACCTGTTCGCACTTCATGTAGTGCATTTTCATTCGTTTCGCGGACTCGGGGAACTCCTGAAAAGGAGCTCGGGGGTCCTTGCCATTGGCGTAGTGGAAGCTCTGGAAAATGACCTCCCAGAGAAGGTGGGTTACACGAATGATCGTGTTGTCATCCTCATGGGCGCGGTCTGTTTCGAGGATTTCCTCGCTGACCACCGGTTCGCGCAGACCCAGGACGGCGTCCTCTTTGGAGGGGAAGTAGTTGAAGAAGGTACGCGGGGAGACGCCCGCCTCCTGGGCGATTTCTTCAACGGTAGTTCCGCGCATCCCGTGGTCGCGGACGCGCTTGAGGGCTGCTTCGTGGATTGCCGTCCAGGTTTGTTCGCGGCGGCGTTCGCGAAGACTCTGTTCCTTTTTCTGCATAACTGCAATTATTTCACCACTGCACACAATGCTCAAGTGCATTTTTAGCGTTAAGGCTCACAGCATAGCCGGCTAAACTCCAGCCCCGCCGCTGGCACACAACACTCGCACACAATACCGGCACATCACATACGAAGCAGCAAACCCACTCCCCCAAACCCCACACGAAATACCGGCATAATAGACGGGTGAACTTGTTTGCCCCCACCTACCTCGACTTCCTGCCCGACTGGCTGCGCCTCGCACTCGGCATCGCCGATATCCTCATCCGACTCACAGCGCTCTTCTGGCTCCCCTACAACCGCAAACCCGTGGTTGCACTGGGCTGGCTCATGGCAATCTTCTTCATCCCCTTCGTAGGGTTCATCGCATTCCTCGTCTTCGGCTCCTCGCGCCTGCCCGCCTACCGCCGCGCACGCCAACACGCCATGAACGACATGATTCGCGATGTCAGCGAAAACAAACCCTTCCTCACCCGCACCGATGATCTCTCCGACCCGGCAAAGGTAGCCAGCCAACTCAACTACACCCTCGGCTCGCTCCCCCTGGTCGGCGGCAACCAATTCACCCTCCACACCGACAACCACGACGCGATGGTCGCCATGGCGGAAGAAGTCGACCGCGCCACCAAATACGTGCACTTCGAGTTCTACATCACCGCCTACGACGAGGCGAGCGCAGTCCTCTGGGACGCTCTCTTCGCCGCCCACAAACGCGGTGTACAGGTGCGCGTACTCATCGACCACATCGGCTCCCGCAAATACCCGTCCTATAAGAAGCTCGTGAAAATGCTCAACGACTCGGGTATGCAGTGGCGCCTCATGCTGCCGCTCAAACCGTGGAAGCTCAAGTGGCAGCGCCCCGACCTGCGTAACCACCGCAAGGTCCTCGTCGTGGACGGCCGCGTCGCGTTCTCCGGTTCGCAGAACGCTATTCACCGCTCCTACGATCTACCCGAAAACATTAAGAAGGGTCTGGAATGGAAGGACCTGACTTTCTCCTGCACCGGCCCCATCGTTGAAGAGCTCAACGCCATTTTCGTCTCCGACTGGTACTCCGAAACGAACCAGCTGATCCTGGCAGAAATTAATACCAACATCCCCTACTACGAGGATGGGATGCGCGCCCAGGTTGTTCCCTCCGGCCCCGGTTTTGAAACCGAAAACAACCTGCGCCTCATCAACTATTTGATCTACAATGCCGAGCGGCGTATCACCATCTGCTCGCCCTACTTCGTACCCGAAGAGACCCTGCTGCAGGCACTCACGAATGCCGCATACTCCGGTATTGAAACCACCGTGATTGTGTGCGAGAAGGGCGACCAGTTCCTGCCGAACATGGCGCAGCGTTCCTACTACGAGCAGCTGTTGCAGGCGGGTGTGCGTATTCTGCAGTACCCCAGCCCAACCGTGCTGCACTCCAAGTTCATGATGGTCGACGACGAAATCGCGTTCATTGGCTCGTCCAATATGGACCCGCGTTCCTTCTCACTGAACATGGAAGTGTCAACGTTCGTCATTGACCACAAAATGGTGGCGATGCTGGATGAAGTATGCGCCGAATACGAGCAGGTCTGCACCGAGCTGCTGTACACCCAGTGGGCGGAGCGCCCGCGCCGCATCAAGATGGCGGAGAACCTCTGCCGACTGTGGTCATCGCTCCTCTAAATAAAACTGCCCACCCGGATAACCCAGGGTGGGCAGTTTTATTGTATGAGGCGCTATCGCAGGATGCGCCGGAATGATAACAATGAGGAACGCCAGCACCAGCAAAATCTGGTTCTCTGCCACAATCGCCGTTATGCCCAGGCTTGTACCCAGCAACCCCACGGTCGCAATCAGAAGCCAGCCGACAAACACGCACAGAAAAAGGGCAAAAAGAAACACGCGACACCTCCGACATCGCATACCTTCATATGCGGCGAATGCATCGCGCGTTCATTTCTACCCTGGACTAGTTTAGCGCCATAAACGGTTTCCCGTGTGGATTGAAGAAGGTTTAATCTGCAACCACTCCGGCGCAAGCAGGCGAACAGCCTTCGCACAACCCGACAAAGCAGTAATAATCGACTCGCAACGCTGATTAAACTCGCTCTGATGACGCTTATCCACAATCTGCCCCGGAAAATGGCGATGCATCTTCGACACAGAGTCGCTACTCTCCTGCAAACCGTGGCCCGTATGACCCGGAACATGCTTCACCAGCACACGCTTCTCGCGGATCGCCTCCGTCAAAGCACGCATCTGAGCCACCACGCGCTCATCCTGAATACCCTCAGAAACCCACGCCTCAAAAGCCCAACGGCTATGCGCCAAACGCAACACAAACGTCAACGCGCCCAAAGAATCCGTATGAATAATCAGGCGGCGCGAACCGCTATGGAACACCGTATAAGCCGCCAACATCGCAGACAGCTCACCGGTCATAATGTTCACGCCATCATAGTGGGCATGAAAATAGAAGCCGTCCTCACTCACGCCGGCGATGCCCATACGGCCGCCACGCTGATACTTCTTATTGTGAGTCGAACGGAACGAACAATCCGTGAAAACGCTATAGTCCTGCAGCTGATCCAGCGGACGAGGGGTCAGCGCCTCCTCCACCATCTCATCCACAGCGGTACGCGCCGCGCACACCTCAGCCTGCATCCGCTCATACGCGGGCGTGCCAGCAAGCTTCACATGCACTTCACCCAAAGAATGGTTATCGTACGGGTCCAGCACCTTCTCAAAGGCGCGGTACTCCATAATCCCCTTCAATTGGTCGCAATCACGGAAAAGATGCTTCAAATTCTTACGGTCAGCAGCAATCGTCACAAGGTTCTGACGGTACTGCCCAGGAACCACATCCCAAGCAGAAAGCACGGCACGACCCAGCAGACGCGGATGCACCTCATCACAGCACTCCATCAGGGAATGAACGTGAGTGAAAAGCATCGGCTCCTCATTCACCACAGTGCGGGTGCCGTCCTGCTTAGAAATAAAAACCACCGTCGACAAGGCTGAATAGCAAAAACCCTGCGCCTTACGATGCTCCTGAGCCACCGCAATCACAGCAACGCCCTGATCCGTGTACCCGGCAGGGTACGAGGCGCTATAGTCGGGCGCCTCCCAGGTCAGGGTGCATCGTTTGATGTGCGCCGGTGAAAATCCCATGAGTGTCACCCCCCATGCGTGCCATACCGCTTCTCCTTCCATTTATGCGGTGTATCGTCCTCATTCTTTTATAGGTCGAAAAGAAAGGGGCACGCAAATATAAAACACCTTTTTTACAGTTAGCGAATGGATCACCCGCAACTCCTCTCACGCACCGGCACAACACAAAACCCAGCACACAACACAGCACGAGAAACCCCCGCGCATACCTCCCCGCGGCGGGGGTGAAGGTGTACGGTAAAAGAGTCATATACGACGCGGCAACTGCCGCACCACCCCACAAGGAGAGCCCCATGATTGGTGTCTACGCCGGAGTATCCGTCAAGCCCGAGCACGTTGAAGAATTCCTCAAGACCATCGAACCGCTCGTGACCGCAAGCCGCCAGGACGAAGGCAACGTCAGCTACGACTTCGGTGCCGTCTCCGACACCGACTTCGCATTCATCGAGCGCTGGGAGTCCCAGGCACTGCTCGAAAAGCACATGGGCACCGAACACTTCCAGAAGGCTGTCGCCGCATGGGAGCCGCTGCTCTCCTCCGAGCTGGACGTTCGTATCGTCAACTTCCGCTAAACGACGTTAAATACCGAAGGTGCTCGGCACCCCCTAAGTGAGGGGTGCCGGGCACCTTCGTATGTCAGCTATGGAGCAATGCCAGACTTGGAGGCGAGCGCGGCAACTCGCAGCGCGCCTCGCCTTCATTCTCGGTTTAGCGGCGCTCTCGGCTTATCGGCGCTCTAGGCCAACCTCCATCGAATCAAGTGTGAAACCGTTCGTCGCGCTCACGCAATGAACCTTACCGGTATTCACCGACTTGCAGGTGTAACCGTACGCAGTCACCACCTGACCAGCCGGCAGGGCGGTAATACCCTCGGTCTTCACCGGCTCCGGGGTGGCGCTCTGACCGACCAGGCTCGCCTCGGGAGCCTGACCCTGCACCATATGCACGCGCTGCTGCGCCTTACCGGAGGCGGCATCCCAACCCTCCAGGGTCACACCCACCAGCGCCTGGCAATCCACGCCCGACGGGGTCACCGAACACGCGACTTTAGAGTCCGGGCTGGTGAAACGCAGCGCCTCAACGGTCTTCGCCGAATCGCCCTGACCGAAAGTGCCGCCGCCGTAGACTTCAGCGAAAGTCAGCGTACCCGACAGCATGCGGGTCTGCGCCGGAATCAGCGCCAGGCGCGGCTTCTCAACACTACCACCCTGCGTGAAGCAGGCGCCCGTAATGTAGTCGCGGCCCTGCACCTTCGTAGCGCACTGGTACCACTCCACACTCGCCGAACCGTCCTGGTTCTTTCGGCTGTTGAACAGACGCACCGCCTCCTGAGCCTTCGCACAATCCGAACCGTCATACACGTAAATACCGGCGGAACCACCCAGCAGGCTCGTCACACCGCAGCGGGTGCCCGCATCAATAGTGGTCGCGGAGCCGCTCGCCGTGGCGTATGCCGCCTCGTACTCGGCATCGGTGCTCGGCTCATCCGTGGGGGTCGCTACCGAGTCGTACGTTGCCGGCGCATCCAGACCGGCAGAAATCTGCACAGTATTCGGCTTCCAGGAGCCATCCGCCGCGGTGAACAGGGTCTTTGCGTTAACGGGCGCAGAAGAAGTCGCCACCATCATCGGGGCGGTTTCAGAATCATCAGCCTGCGGCTGAGCGGAGCAAGAGCTCAAAGCGAGCGCACCGATGCAGGCAAGAGCCGTCAGGGCACGACGAGTAAAAGCACGCTGTGCGCGCGCGGGCAGGGTAACCATGGATGCGTCCTCGTGAGGGTTGCGAATTGCGTTGTGTTTGAGTGGTTGTGCTGAGTCGGTGAATCGGGTACCTAAAATACCTTCTTACACCCTACTGCAACACCACTGACAAGGCAATACGCCGCACCGGGTATCCCACGACGGTGGACAAAAATACGAACAAAGACGCGGACAAAGAACAGCGCCCCGCCCGCAGAAAAACCGAGGAACGGGGCGCCAGCCCATAGGGCAAGTATTAAATTCTCACACGATGCGTGAGGGGCTTATGCGTCCTCGGGCAGGATGCGCACGCCGCCCTTATCAGCCGAAGCAGCCAACATGCCGTACACCTTCAGAGCGTTCGAGACCTGACGCTCACGCGGCTTGGTCGGACGCCACGGTGCAGCGCCCTTCGCCTCGCGGCGAGCAGCAAGCTCCTCATCCGAAACGTTCACACGCAGGATACGGTTGTTCACGTCAATCTCAATCTCGTCGCCGGTATGCACCAGGCCGATAGCGCCGCCAGCAGCAGCCTCCGGGGAGACGTGACCGATAGAAATACCGGAAGTACCACCGGAGAAACGACCGTCAGTAATCAGCGCGCACTTCTTGCCGAGGCCCAGACCCTTCAGGTAGGAGGTCGGGTACAGCATTTCCTGCATGCCGGGGCCACCCTTCGGACCCTCGTACTGGATGACGACAATGTCGCCTTCCTTCACGTTCTTCGACAGGATCTCGTGCACAGCCTCGTCCTGCGACTCGACCACGAAGGCGCGGCCCTTGAAGTGGAACAGCTCCTCATCAATACCAGCGGACTTGATGATTGCACCGTTCTGGGCAATGTTGCCGTACAGGACCGCCAGGCCGCCGTCCTTGGTGTACGCGTGCTCCACGGAGCGGATGCAGCCGTTCTCAGCGTCGGTCTCGTGGGACTCGTACTTGTTCGCGGTGGAGAACGCCTGAGTGGTGCGCACGCCGCCGGGAGCTGCGAGGAACAGTTCCTTCGCCTTCTCGCTCGCCTTGCCGCTGCGGATATCCCACTCGTCCAGCCACTCGTCCAGCGAGTCAGCGTGAACAGAATGAACGTTCTTGTGCAGCAGGCCGGCACGGTTCAGCTCACCCAGCAGGGCAGGAATACCGCCGGCACGGTGCACGTGCTCAATGTGGTACTTAGTGGAGTTCGGGGCAACCTTCGCCAGGCAGGGAACCTGACGCGAAATGCGGTCAATATCCTTCAGGGTGAAGTCAGCACCCGCCTCGTGCGCAATCGCCAGGGTGTGCAGCACGGTGTTGGTCGAACCGCCCATCGCCACATCCAGCGCCATAGCGTTCTCGAACGCCTCCTTGGTCGCAATGGAGCGCGGCAGAACCGACTCGTCATCCTGCTCGTAGTAGCGCTTGGACAGCTCAACGATGCGGCGGCCAGCATCCAGGAACAGCTCCTTACGAGCAACCTGAGTAGCCAGGGTGGTGCCGTTACCGGGCAGCGCCAGACCAATCGCCTCATTCAGGCAGTTCATGGAGTTCGCGGTGAACATACCCGCACACGAACCGCAGGTCGGGCACGCATTCTTCTCAACCTGAGCGAGCGCAGCGTCACTGACGCTATCGTCAACAGCCATCACCATGGCGTCAATCAGGTCGAGGCGGTGCTCAACAATACCCTCAATGCCCTCGCCGGACTCCATGGGGCCGCCAGAGACAAAGATGGTGGGGATGTTCAGGCGCATAGCCGCCAGAAGCATACCGGGGGTGATCTTGTCACAGTTAGAGATGCAGACCAGCGCGTCGGCACGGTGCGCATTGACCATGTACTCGACCGAGTCAGCAATCAGATCGCGGGAAGGCAGCGAGTAGAGCATACCGTCGTGACCCATCGCGATACCGTCATCAACAGCGATGGTGTTAAATTCCTTGGCGACGCCGCCAGCCTCACGGATCGCGCCGGCGACCAGTTCACCCATGTCCTTCAGGTGCACGTGGCCGGGCACGAACTGGGTGAAGGAGTTCGCGATAGCAATAATGGGCTTGCCGAAGTCGTCATCGCCCATGCCGGTGGCACGCCACAGGGCGCGGGCACCAGCCATGTTACGGCCGTGAGTTGAAGTACGTGAACGCAGTTCTGGCATTGTTTTACCTTCCGTAGTGATGCAAGTACTGATTTTACGCGCGGCGTCCAACGCTCTTCAGCTCAGGGTCACTTTGGTTTCATGCATCGAAACGCGCACGAGCCTGCAACCGCCTATCGGTGGGAGTGTTGAGGCCACGGGGGTTGTGCCGGATCTGCGGCAGAATTGCCCCCTTTGGGGTAGATGGGGGACATCACCCCATTATGCCCCCTAATCTGGAATGAGCCCAGGTTGCGGACACCGATATTCAGTCGGCGAACGCACCGGAAGGCGGCGGGCTGCCGTGCCTGCCGTGTCCGGGCCTCGCTGCGCATACGTAGCACCGGCGCGGTTCGTTTCCAACACACTGATTTATACACGCTTTTATACACCCTGAACCCTGCATACATTTCAGAAGGTTTCCATGACACAGGCACCCACCGCATCGCTCACCCTCACGCCGGCAACCAGCCCGGCAGGCAGCAAGGATTTCGCGTCCTCCGTCATCTACCAGGTGTACCCCAAGTCCTTCTACTCCTCGGCGGGTGGCGCCTACGGCGACCTGCGCGGCGTCATCGAGAAGGTGCCCTACATTGCCTCCCTGGGTGTGGACATGGTGTGGTTCAACCCGTTCTTCGCCTCCCCTCAGAACGACAACGGCTACGACATCTCCGACTACTACGCCATCAACCCCGACCTGGGCACCATGGAGGACGTCGAAGAGATGATTGCCGCCCTCGCCGAGCACGGTGTGGGCGTCATGTTCGACATGGTCCTCAACCATGTTTCGACCGAGCACGAGTGGTTCCAGCGTGCGCTCGCCGGTGAGCGCGAGTACTGGGATTACTTCTACATTCGCCCCGGCAAATACGCCGAGGATGGTCAGCTGCGCGAACCGACCAACTGGGAGTCGAAGTTTGGCGGCTCCTGCTGGTCCCGCTTTGGCGAGTACACGGATGAGCACGGCACTCCCCTGTTCTATATGCACCTGTACGACCGCACCCAGGCGGACGTGAACTGGTACAACCCGACTGTGCGCGACGAACTGTTTAAGGTCGTGAACTTCTGGTACGAGAAAGGTGTGCGCGGTTTCCGCTTCGACGTCATTAACGTCATCGGTAAGGGTGAAGAGCTGCTCGACGCCCCCGAAGGCACCGTGGACAAGGCACAATACACCGACACCCCGATTGTGCACACCCGCATTCAGCAACTGAACCGCGCCTCGTTCGGTCAGCATGACGACACCGTGACCGTAGGCGAAATGTCCTCGACCAGCATCGAAAACTGCGTGGGCTACTCCAACCCGGCAAACCACGAGCTGGACATGGTGTTCAGCTTCCACCACCTGAAGGTGGATTACGAGAACGGCGAGAAGTGGTCGAAGGTGCCGTTCCGTTTTGCCGAGTTGAAGCAAATCCTGAACGATTGGGCACTGGGTATGCAGGCCGGCGGCGGCTGGAACGCGCTGTTCTGGAATAACCACGATCAGCCGCGCGCACTGAACCGTTTTGGTGACGTTGAGCGTTACCGTGCCGAGTCGGCAACCATGTTGGCGACCGTGATTCACCTGCTGCGCGGCACCCCGTACGTGTACCAGGGCGAGGAAATCGGCATGATTGACCCGGTCTACTCCTCGATCGAGCAGTACGTGGATGTGGAGGCGCACAACGCCTACGCGATGCTGCGTGAGCGTGGTCTGAGCGAGCAGCAGGCACTGGAGATTGTGGCGTCGAAGGCTCGCGATAATTCGCGTGTGCCGATGCAGTGGACCGCGGATCCAGCGACTGCCGGTTTTGGTTCCACGTCGCCGTGGCTGGCTCCCGCCCCGGTGCGTGATGCGGCGACCGGTGTCGGTATTTCGGTGGAGGACGAGGAACGCGACGGCGTGATTCTGCCCTACTACCGCAACCTGATTGCCCTGCGTAAGCAGTACCCGGTCATCTCTGTGGGTTCGTACGCGCCCTACGCGTTGGATCACGAGCGGGTGTTTGCGTACCTGCGTGAGCTGCCCGCTGAGGCTAATGCTGAGAACGGTAGCCCGGCGCAGCGCCTGCTGGTGCTGACGAACTTCTACGGTGAGCCGACCGAGGTTGAGGTTCCGGCTGAGTTTGTTCGTTCCGGTCGCGTGCTGGTATGTAATTACAAGAATTCTGCTGTCGATTCTGCTGAATCTGATTCGGCTGAGACGGTAACGCTGAGCCTGCGCCCCTACGAGGCTCTGGCGTTGCTGATTGAGGGCTAAAAGCTACTATATGCCCCTCCCCTAACGTGTGGGATAAGGCAAAGCGCTAGATTCTCTGGGGTGCGCCCCGTAGCCCCTCCCCTAACGTGTGGGATAAGGGCAATATAAACCGACCTGGCAATATTCTATTTCTAGAATATTCCCAGGTCGGTTTTGTTTATAGACATTCCTATAGAGGAATTAATATGGAATATCAGGAAGAATCTTAGAAGCCGTGCTCGTTCAGCCAGGTAGCCGCCGCCTGCGCGGGCTCCTGCTTAGAGGTGCCCGAAACACGGTCATTCAAAGTGCGCAAATCAGCGGTAGTGAGCTTCGCCGAGACACGATTCAGAACCTCCGCCGCGGAGTCGGGAACTCGCGACGTATTGATAATGGGCAGCACCTGCTGAGCCAGAATCATGTTCTTCGGATCCTCCAGCACCACCAGCTGATTCTGCTCAATTGCGGGAGTGGTCGAGTAGAGGTCAACCACCTGCACGGTGTCATCCAGCAGGGCCTTGACGGTCAGCGCGCCGCCGCCATCCGAGAGGGGCACAAACTCGGCGGGGACGCATCCGTACTTCTCTTTCAGACCCGGGATGCCGTAGGCGCGTTCGGCAAACTCCGGGGCGGCGCCAAGCTTCAGATTCGTACAGCGGGAGGCGAGGTCCTCAAGGCTTCGCAGACCGTACTTCTGGGCGGTCTGCTCGGTAACGACGAGCGAGTCCTTATCCTCCGCCTCGGAGGCGTTCAGGGCGCGGATTTCAGCCCCGGAGCCACCCGTGGTGAGGGTGCCGAGGGCGGCGGGTAGCGCCTGCAGAATCTCCTGCGCAGTGTTAGCTGTAGCCTTCGGGTCCAGGTAGAGCAGTAGGTTTCCGGAGTAGTCCGGGATAACGTCCACCGCACCGGAGGCGAGTGCCCCCAGGTACGCCTCGCGGGCGCCGATGCTCAGCTGGGTGCGGGCATTGAATCCCGCCCGGGCGAGGGCTCCGGCGTAGATTTCGGCGAGGATTTGGGATTCGGCGAAGGCTGCTGAGCCGACGATGATTCCTTCGTGTTCGCCGCTGAAGACTTTGTCGCCGCTGAGCCCGCAGGCGCTGAGAATACCCGCCATGCCGAACGCTCCGGCGGCGGTGAGGGCAGTGCGACGAGATACGGTACGGCGTGCGAAGGTTTGAGGCGTCTGATTCATCGGGTTCATGCCTTCTTCCGGTTGATGGTGAGCCCCGCGGGGGTGAGCGCACGCTGCACAAGGCCCATGAGCGCATCCACCGCGAAGGCGAGAAGCGCCACGAGCAGGGTTGCGACGAGCATACGCGGGTAATCGCGCACGGCGAGCCCGTCGAAAAGATACCTGCCGAGGGTTCCGCCGCTCAGGTAGGCGACGATGGTCGCGGTTGCGATGACCTGCACGAGTGCGGAGCGGAGCCCGCCGAGCATCATGTTGGCGGCGAGCGGGATTTCGAGGCGGGTCAGAATCTGCCATTCGGTCAGGCCTTGGGCGCGGGCTGCGTCCACGAGGTCTTCCGGCACGGCGGCGAGGCCTTCAAGAACTCCGGCGAGCAGGGGTGCCGCCGCAATAATAATGAGCACGATGAGGGCGGGCAGGGTTGAGACGCCCAGCCAGAGCGCCAGGATGGTGAGCAGACCGAGCGCGGGTAGCGCGCGGGTGGCGGCTACAGCGCTCATGAGCAGGTTGCTGCGGCGGCGATTAGCGCCGTCGGAGGGTCGGTGGTGGCCAGCCCAGAGGCCGAGGGGCACGACGATGAGTGCCGCGCAGGCAGTGGCGAGGGCGGTGACGCTCAGGTGTTCGAGCAGGCGCACGAGGATTCCGCCGTTTCCCTGCCAGTTGGCGCCGTCCATGAGGTAGGCGAAGGTTCGTTCTATGATGTTCACGGGTTATGCCTTCCTTTCGGGGCTGCGGCGGTTCGCAACCGTAGCCGCCTGCCAGGGCGTAAGTGCCCTTGTCAGAAGGATAAGGAGCAGGTCGAGGACCAGTGCCAGCAGCAGGCTAAGGATCACGCCAGCCAGGATCTCCGAAGGGATATTGCGCGCGAGGCCGTCGGTGAAGAGCGTACCGAGCGAGGGCACACCGATGAGGGCACCCACGGACACCATCGCAATATTCGCCACGGTTGCCACGCGGATTCCCGCCATAATGACGGGCGTAGCGAGGGGCAGGTAGAGCTCCATCAGCGCCTGTCGGGGCGTGTATCCGAGGGCGCGTGCAGATTCGTGCACGCTATCGGGTACGGAGTCGAAGGCATCCACGCCGGAGCGCACCATGAGCGAGAAGGAGTAGACGCTCAGGGCGACGAGCACGTTCAGCGGGGAAATAATGGAGGTTCCCAGAATGAGCGGCATCAGCACGAACAGTGCGATCGAGGGGATGGTGTACAGCAGCGAGGAGAGGTGCATGAGGGTTCGCGCACCGATGCGGCGTTCGGAACCGCGGTCACGGCGACGGCTCGCGTAGTAGGCGACCGGCAGCGCGATGAGAGCACCAATCACGACGGGCACGACGCCCTGGTAGAGGTGGCTGAGGGTCAGCTCTAGGATGCGCTGACTATTGGTGGCTACCCATTCCCAGTGCATGTCGCTTACTGCGAGGGGTGATACCACTAGGGGCTGCGCGGCGAGAGGTGGTGCCGCGAGCACAATATTTTCTAGAAGACTCATTCGCTTTTCTCGCCTTCTGCCGTACCATTCTGCGCTTCTCGGGAGGCGGCAAGTCGGCGTGCGCGCGCCTGGCGCACCGTCTGCTCATCCAGCAGACCGGCAACGGAGCGGCTCACGAAGGAGCGCACAAAATCATCGGCGGGGCTGTAGAGAATCTCTTCTGGAGTACCGAACTGTGCGAGGCGGCCGCCCTCCGCGAAGACGGCGATTGTATCGCCGAGCAGAAGCGCCTCATCAATGTCGTGGGTGACGAACACGATCGTCTTGGCGAGTTGCCCCTGTAGGCGCAGCAGCTCTTTCTGCAGGTCGGTGCGCACTACCGGATCCACCGCGGAGAACGGCTCGTCCATCAGCAGGACGGGCGCATCGGCGGCGAGAGCACGCGCCACACCAACGCGCTGCACCTGACCGCCCGAAAGCTGGGAGGGGTACCGCTTGGCGTACGAAGAATCCAGACCGACCACGTCGAGCAGTTCGAGGGCGCGCGCCTGTGCCTCCTTGCGGGAGGCGCCGAGCAGGCGCGGTACGGTGGCAATATTCTGCGCGACGGTGCGGTGCGGCATGAGCCCGCCCTGCTGCATCACGTAGCCAATGCCGCGGCGCAGCTCGTAGGGGTTCTTCTCGTGCACGTTCACGCCGTCAATGGTGATGGTGCCGCTATTGGGCTCCACCATGCGGTTAATCATGCGTAGACTAGTGGTTTTACCGCAGCCGGAGGGGCCGACGAACACGGTAATCTGCCCGGCGGGAATATGCAGGTTCAGGTTCTGCAGCACCGTGGTGGGTTCACCGGTTCGGCTCGGGTAGCTTTTGGTGATGTTCTCGAAGCGGATTCCGCCCGCCTGCGCGCTACCAGTGGCAGTATTTTTTGCCCAGGGAATCTGAGGTGAGTCCTCTAGGTGTTGGTGAGTTGAATTTTGGGCGGCTGAATTTTGGGCGGCTGAATTTTGGGCAGTCATGGGTGCGTTGGTGCTTTCTGCAGTGGCTATAGGGCAGGTGACTCTGTATACAATCTATATACAAAAAGGCGGCATCTCAGGGTTTTATTCCCAAGATGCCGCCTTTTCGACGGTTTTGCAGTATCTGCAACCGCAAAGTTTTTTAAAAACAAAACCCGCCCCACTGTAGAAGCCTGGAGGCGGATTTCGTGGCTCCGACCGGCGTCGATCCGGTGACCTTACGATTTTCAGTCGTACGCTCTACCAACTGAGCTACAGAGCCTTGCGTATTTACTTTTAGATACGCAATGACCGCGTCTTCGGATGAATAATCATCTGAACTTACGCGGCCAGAGCGACCCCGACGGGACTTGAACCCGCGACCTCCGCCGTGACAGGGCGGCGCGCTAACCAACTGCGCTACGGGGCCTTGTTGGAATCAACAGAAGTAAATTCTATATCATCTAACTTGGCTTTGCAAATCGATATGATTTGCAAGTACCCCCAACGGGATTTGAACCCGTGCTACCGCCGTGAAAGGGCGGCGTCCTAGGCCGCTAGACGATGGGGGCCTAGTCGATCGAACAGGTTCCGTTTTCTTCATCCCGTCGTTCGAACCTCCACTAGTCTATGACAGGTTTGCGGAGGCGCGCAAACCGTTTTGTTCGATTCTGCCCGATTTTGACCCCCATTTTCGACCATTTATAGCCTGGCACATATGTGTTTAAGCTTGTCAATGAGGATTCAGGAAAACTTCAAAAAATTTTAAAATTTCTTCACAACACCCCATATCAGGGGCTTTTGGAGGGGTTTTAGCAACTTTTGGGTGCCTGCAGAGGCCTCGAAGAAGCCCTATTTCCCGCTCTGATTTCTACAGATTTTCTTCAGAATCTTTCAAAATTTTGTTCCGGAGACGCTCCAAAGAGAGTCAAAACTTTTGAACGGCCCTTCACCAGAGTTCCGAAAATCCGTTTTCCGCTCCCTCACCCACCTCACGGCAGCTCTAAAAGCTCCACAATCTCTCCAAAAAATTTTCAGTACTTTCTGGCACCTCTATATAAGGGGCACAAATATAAGGTGCGCAAGCAAGCACAGACCGGGCCACAAAACCACAAGAGAGTGCACGGTGAATCATGCTGTGGACCCTGCAGTGGATCCCGCGGTGGATTCCGCGATACGTCTTTGGCAGATTCTGTGGTGCATCATTCAGCGGGGCTCACCCCAGCCCCCCCAGGAAGCCCCAAAAATCTGCCACGCAAAGCAACTACAGACCAGAATGCACATAGATGCAAATATTCACTCTTAGGAATACAATAAACCGGCTTGTCAGACGCTTATTTTTCTCTCAGTGCAGATATTTATGGAATTATGACGACACAGAAATATAAAGATTTGATAAACCTCTAGCGATTGACAAGGACAGATGAAAGCCAGCTGAAAATACCCCCTGAAATGGCTTGAAGCCCCCTCTTTGAGCACCGTACTATAGAGGGCGTGAGGTCACTTCCGGACCTTGTACGGGGCCACTTCCGGAGCCCCAGACGTAAAGTCACCGCACATTACAGCACCGATAAACCGCATAGAGATCCGAAGGGGGATCCAGTGTCCGCAACGATGAATCGCCGCACGGCATTCCGTGCACTCGGCGTAGGCACCGCAACCATCGCTCTCGGTTGTGCAGCTGCACCTGCAGCGCAGGCACAGCAGATGGCGCATCCGCAGAAGGCAATGACTGCCGACCAGCAGCTCAAGCTGATTCTGCGCCGCCTAGAGCAGGTACCTGCCCGCTTGAAGTATGCGAAGCCTGGATCCTCCAACCGCGTTAATAGCGGCATTGAGAGCGCACTGGGCAACCTGACCACCGTCCAGGGCACTGACGCAGGCCGTCAGATTGCAAGCGCTAAGGCCGCTGTTCGTAAGTCTGATGGACGCGCCCACGCAGCTCTCTCCCCCGTTGGTGTTATTGCCTGCGTTGTCAGTATTGCAAAGTTTGTCATTCAGCTGGGCATCGCCATTTACAAGCTTATTAAGGCACTCGTTAACGCCTTCAAGCAGTGGAAGACCTTCAAGAACATCGTGAAGGCCGTCATTTCTGGTGAAGCCCGCAAGAAGCTGGGCACTGAAACTGAAACCGTACTCAAGGCCATTTTGGGCATTGAAGACGTCCTCAAAAAGTGTGCATAGTCTACACACCGTACGGCTATGCGCTTGTTTAGAGAGCTAATCTTGGTGTTTCTTTAGCTTTCTAGACCCCGTTAAGGGATGCGCCGCACGTGGAGTCACTGCATGGGCTCGCTGCGCGTCCGGGTAGCCGGAGGGTATGTCCTCGAGTGTCTTCGGCACCTACCCAACCCACCCCGCATGACCTCATGGCGCGGGGTGGGTTTCTTTAACCGCTCTTTCGATAACTCTTCCGGGCGAGCGCTTCTTGAGCTTCCTCCCCCGCTACTCCCCTACTTCTTATTACCTCCTTATATATAGACAAAAATCGACCCCGCACCGGTTCACGGTACGGGGTCGATTTCTATGCTCTACGTACTCAACGTAAGGATTACTCGCCGCGGGAGATGTTGATCATCTCGTCGCGGTCCACAACCTTCACGCGGGCGCGGGGCTCACCGGCTGCGTCCTTGGATGCGGCGCCCAGTGCCTTCTCGTGGTCGTCCAGGCGGTGCCAGCCTTCCCAGGTGGTGTACTTGATGCCCTTGGAGTCCAGGTAGGCGCTGAATGCCTCTGCCTCCGGCTCGGGTGCGGTGTAGAGGTTCTCGCGGTCCTCGAGCAGGTGGGTGATGGTCTCGAGCGCGTCAGACTTGGTGGAGCCAATCAGGCCGACGGGGCCACGCTTAATCCAACCGGATGCGTACAGGCCGGGAACGACCTCGCCGTTCTCGTCCACGACGCGACCCTCAACGTTGGTGATGACGCCGCGCTTATCGTCGTAACCGATTTCGGGCAGCTCGGAACCAAAGTAGCCGATTGCGCGGTAGACAGCCTGTACGGGGTAGTCCACGTACTCGCCGGTGCCGATGATGCCGCCGTTGCCGTCGAGCTTGTTACGCTCCATGCGCAGGCCCACGACCTTGCCGTCTTCGCCGAGGATCTCGTGCGGGGACTGCAGGAAGTGCAGGTGCAGGCGGCGGGATGCGGTCTGCTCGTTGGTCTTCTGGTCTTCCAGCCAGCCGCGCAGGGTCTTCATCATGACCTTGGTCTGGGCGTTCTTCTCCATTGCTTCTTCGGAAGCAGCGTCGAACTGGAAGTCCTCTTCGTACAGGACGATGTCCACGTCGCGGGAGTGTGCGAGTTCGCGCAGCTCGAGCGGGGTGAACTTCATCTGTGCGGGGCCGCGGCGACCGAAGACGTGCACGTCGGTCACGGGGGAAGCCTTCAGACCCTCGTAGACGTTGTCGGGGATTTCGGTGACGAGCAGGTCGTCAGCGTGCTTGGAGAGGATGCGGGAGACGTCCAGAGCGACGTTGCCGTTACCGAGCACTGCAACCTGCTCAGCTTCGAGCGGCCAGGTGCGGGGGTAGTCGGGGTGGCCGTCGTACCAGGAGACGAAGTCTGCTGCGCCGTAGGAGCCGTCCAGGTCGATGCCCTTAATGTTCAGGGGTGCATCAAAAATCGCGCCGGTTGCGAAGATGATGGCGTCGTAGTGTTCGCGCAGGTCGGCGAGGGTCAGGTCCTTGCCGTATTCAACGTTGCCGAAGAAACGGATGTCGCCGCGGTCCAGGACCTTGTGCAGCGCGGTGATGATGCCCTTGATGCGGGGGTGATCCGGTGCCACACCGTAGCGGATCAGGCCGAAGGGGGCGGGGTAGCGATCGAAGATGTCGATGGCGACCTCGACGGCGCAGGTGCGGACCTCTTCAGACTTGGTGAGGATATCGGCGGTGTAAATACCGGCGGGACCTGCACCAATAACGGCGACGCGCAGGGGGCGTGCTGCTTCAGACACGAAAATCTTCCTTTCGAAGTTCACCGTCCGGCGCCCGGTGCGGCGCGAACAGGCGGTGAGCTTAGTGTTCACTTCTTGCCTATTTTACCGGGGATTGACGGGTGTTCGGGGGCTTATATGTCTTCGCCCACTAAATAGGACAATTTTCTGTCACCTAATCCGGGCGGGGTCACCTAATCCGGGCAGCGCGGCGCGTTCGACCCCGGGCGCCTCCGCACGCAGTGGGCATAGAACTGCCCCGCCCTCCGAGGTGCAGGAGGGCGGGGCAGGGTAACGAAGACTAGGGGGTCGGTTGCTAGGCGGCGGGTACCGCTTCAAAGGTCACGACCAGTTCGTCACGCTCACCGAAGCGGACCAGGTGGCGATCCAACACATCCGCCAGACCAGCAGCCAACTCGTCGCTTTCGGCGCGCACCTCCATGACGAGTGCACCGTCAGCTTCGCGCAGGTCACCGTAGCCGCGGAAAATACCGTCGCGGTTGAAGGTGAGGCGCAGACCGTCGGGCAGTTCTGCGGTGCCGAGCTTGCGGCCCATGTGCGAGCCGAGCTGCTTGATGTATCGGGCGGGGCGGTCGGTTGCTACGACGGCGCGCTGGCGTACCGGCAGGGATTCCGCGGCGGGATAGTTCTCAGCGGTGTTTTCTTGGGGAGTTTCAGTCACGGTGGGTTCCTTCTCATCTATGCCGAATTCTCATCTATGCCGAAAAAGGCTCACCACACGGAACCCTGCATCCGGCGACGCATGTTTCACCTCGAATATAGCAGAAACTTAGGGTCTACTAACCTAACAAACTATCATTGTTCGCGCAGAGGCGAGAGATAGTTACCGCTAATACGCCTCCCACAAGAAATCTCTGAACGAAAGCTGGGAATTTCCTGGATTAACGCTTAGAGAAACTTTAACCGTAGAATATTTCGGTAACAACAGTGTCACCTCCCCAACACACCGGGAAGTGGCACTTTTTTATGCGGGATCGGAACCCCGAACCCCGCCCCGACTATGAGTATCTACGGATTTTCACGAATGTCTTCTGAGAACACCGCGGCTCCCCAGAGCCCCAAGGCAGAGGCCAAGGGCGCACTGGACCGTTACTTCAAGATCACTGAGCGAGGCTCCACCATCGCCGCAGAATTCCGCGGCGGCCTCGCCACCTTCTTCGCGATGAGCTACATTGTCGTGCTGAACCCCCTCATCATCGGCCTCGGCAAGGACGCATCCGGCAACGCCCTCGGCGTACCGCAGGTCGCAGCAATGACCGCACTGGTCGCAGGCGTCATGACCATCCTCATGGGCGTCATCGCCAAGCAGCCCTTCGCCATGGCGGCAGGCCTCGGCGTGAACGCACTGCTGGCAACCACCATCGCCTCCACCCCCGGACTGACCTGGCCCGCCATCATGGGCCTCGTCGTATGGGCTGGTGTGCTGATGACCATCCTCGTGCTGACCGGCTTCCGCACCGCAGTGTTCAACGCGGTCCCCGAATCGCTCAAGGTCGCAATCGTCGTCGGTATCGGCTTCTTCATCGCCTTCATCGGCCTCGTCAACGCAGGTATCATCCGCCGCATGCCCGACGCAGCAGGCACCACCGTGCCCGTCTCCTTCGGCGTCAGCGGCCACCTGCTCGGCTGGCCCACCCTCGTCTTCCTCTTCGGCCTGTTCCTCACCATTGCGCTGTTCATCCGCAACGTGAAGGGTGCAATCCTCTACGGCGTGCTCGCCTCCACCGCCCTCTCCATCATCCTGGAGAAGGTCGTGCCCTCCGGCAGCTCGCTTCAGTCCCCGACCGGCTGGTCCCTGAACGTCCCCGTCTGGGACTCCAACACCAGCAAGCTGCCCGACTTCTCCCTGTTTGGCTCCGCTGACCTGTTCGGTGCCTTCGGCACCCTCGGCGGCATGGCAGCCGTTCTGCTGATCTTCACCATCCTCATCTCCGCGTTCTTCGACGCAATGGGCACCTCCGTCGGTCTCGCAACCGAAGCAGGCACCATCAAGGACGGCCAGATCGAGAACGTCGACAAGGTCCTGCTCGTGGACGCCCTCGGCTCCGTAGTCGGTGGTGGCACTTCCTCCTCCTCCAGCCAGATCTTCGTGGAGTCCGCAACCGGTATCGGCGCGGGCGCACGCACCGGCTTCGCGAACGTCGTCACCGGCGCGCTTTTCCTCGTCGCGATCTTCCTGTCCCCGCTGGTCACCATCGTGCCCTTCGAAGCTGTTGCACCCGCAATGGTGTTCGTTGGCTTCCTGATGATCCGCCAGGCAGTGAACATCGACTGGAACGACTGGGGCCTGGGTATCCCCGCGTTCATGACCATCATCTTCATGCCGCTGGCATACTCCATCGCGGACGGTATCGGCGCAGGCTTCCTGTCCTACGTCTTCATCCGCCTGGTGCAGGGTCGCGGCAAGGAAGTTCACTGGCTCATGTACGTGGTTTCCGCAGTGTTCCTCATCTTCTTCGCTAACGGCCTGATTACCGGCTGGATGCACTAAATACATCGGGTGCCTCACCCTCCACATGTGGAGGCACGGGCACCATCAGGGCGGGGTATCGGCACCTTTGGGGGTGCCGGTACCCCGCCCTGCGCTATTCTTCCCTCTACCCCAACTACCCAATTCTGGTTGCAGGGAGTCGGGGAAACACCACATCACCGACTGAACCGCCGCACACAACGCGTTTCAGCGGCACAAGCTAGGAGGCGGCGCCTACAATGGTTGAACCATCGTGGCGCCCAACCCGGGATTTACCCGCGAGCTTCACCCGCGAAACCGGCGGCGCAACAGTACACACCGAACAACATCAACGGATCCTCACATGTCTGAACCCCAGAAGGCGGCAGCGCCCACCAGCGCACTCGACCGCTACTTCAAAATTTCCGAACGCGGCTCCTCCATCGCCGCAGAATTCCGCGGCGGCCTCGCCGCATTCTTCGCCATGAGCTACATCGTGGTGCTGAACCCCCTCGTCATCGGCCTCGGCAAGGACGCATCCGAACGCACCCTCGGTATCGCACCCGTCGCAGCTGTGACCGCGCTGGTTGCCGGCGTGATGACCATCCTCATGGGTGTTATCGCCAAGCAGCCCTTCGCCATGGCGGCTGGCCTGGGCGTGAATGCGCTGCTCGCCTCCACCATTGCCACCACCCCGAACCTGACCTGGGCAGACATCATGGGCCTGGTCGTTCTTGCCGGTCTGATCATGACCGTTCTGGTGCTCACCGGCTTCCGTACCGCGGTGTTTGAGGCGGTCCCCGAGTCGCTCAAGACCGCGATTGTGGTCGGTATCGGCTTCTTCATTTCCTTTATCGGTCTGGTCGACTCCGGCATTATCCGCCGCATGCCTGACGCAGCTGGCACCACCGTTCCGGTGAGCCTCGGCGCGGGCGGTCACCTGCTCGGCTGGCCCACCCTCGTCTTCCTCTTCGGCCTGTTCTTCACCATCGCCCTGTTTATCCGTAACGTGAAGGGCGCGATCCTGTGGGGCGTGCTCGCCTCCACCGCGCTGTCCCTGATTCTGGAGGCGGTTGTCCCCTCCGGTTCCGTGAAGGAGTCGGCGACCGGCTGGTCCCTGAACGTGCCTTCCCTGGCGGACATGAAGTTCACCACCCCGAACTTCTCCCTCATCGGTTCCGCTGACCTGTTCGGCGCATTCACCCACATCGGTCCGCTGGCTGCTTCGCTGCTGGTGTTCACCATTCTGCTGTCCGTGTTCTTCGACGCGATGGGCGTTTCGGTGGGTCTTGCCGCCGAGGCTGGCACCATGAAGGACGGCAAGGTTGAGGACATTGACAAGGTCCTGCTCGTGGACGCTTTCGGTTCCGTTGTCGGTGGTGGCGCGTCCGGTTCCGCGAACCAGATTTTCGTTGAGTCCGCTACCGGTATTGGTGCGGGTGCACGCACCGGCTTTGCGAACATTGTGACCGGTGTGCTGTTCCTGCTGGCGATTTTCATTTCGCCGCTGGTCACCATCGTTCCTTTCGAGGCGGTTGCTCCGGCGCTGGTCGTGGTCGGCTTCCTGATGATTCGCCAGGCCGTGAATATTGACTGGACCGACTGGGGTCTGGGTATTCCGGCGTTCCTGACCATTATTTTCATGCCGCTGTCGTACTCGATTGCAAACGGTATTGGTGCCGGCTTCGTGGCGTACACTTTCATTCGCCTGGTGCAGGGCCGCGGTAAGGACGTGCACTGGCTGATGTACCTGGTGTCCGCGGTGTTCGTGATTTACTTCGGTATGGGCATCATTAACGGCTGGACTAGCTAAGTCCGACAGTCTACATATTTGCTGAAGGCAGGTTCCTGATGCGGCTGAGAATGTAAGTTTTCAAGCTGCCGAGGGGCCTGCCTTTGGCGTATCTGGTTCGCTCTTGCATGTTCCTTATCGCTCTCCGGTACGAGAAAATCATGGCAGAATCATTCCGTTTTCGGTATGATTCTGCCATGATGTCCGTTCAAGAGTATGCTCAAGAAGCTAAGGTTTCAGAGCGAAGCGTGCGCGCCCGCTTAGAACGCGGAATGCTCCAAGGTCGTAAATTGGGAAGCCGCTGGGTTGTCGACGCTCTTCCCGCTGCGCACCGCAGTAATGCTGGCCGTCCTATTTCCTTCGATGCATTCAACGCTTTGGCGCGTTACTGCGATGGTCAGTCATCTGTTCTATCTGCTGAGGAACGCCGCAGGGCAAAAGAACGCGCCTCAGCAATTCAGGTGCAAGGACCTGCGTCTGTTGAGCGATACCGAGCTCGCCGCGGTTTGAAAGTGCATCATCTGCAGGCTCCTCCCGCTGAAATTCCTGCAATTTTGGAAGACCCTGCATTGTCGCTTACCGGCATTAGTAGCGATATTTCTCAGGTGTACGGCTCAATGGTTGATGCATATGTTTCAAGCCAGGATTTAGAGAACATCATTTTTCTGTACAACCTGCTTCCGGCGTCTGTAGATTCGGCGAACATTATCTTGCGTGAATGCGATGAGCCGCCCCATATTCTGCCCTTGCATGTGGCGGTAGATCTTCTAGATTTGGGGGATCCGAGAAGCTCCGCTGAGGCAGAGCGCATTCTTCAAGATTCTGTTTTGAAGAAAGCCTCTTAGTCATGACCGCATCCCCTATTTTGATTCCTGCTATTGGGGCAGAGCGTGCCTCTTGGCTTGGTCTGGCTGATATCTCAGGCTAACTTTGAAAATCTTCTAAAAGACAGAAGCTAACTAAAACAAGGAATGGCAGAATCGTTCCGGTTTCGGAATGATTCTGCCATTTCTTCTATGCCCGCACTCAGCATGTACGAGAGGCAGGGGAAGTGACGAGATTTAGCGGACGTCTCCATCCACGTAGAACCAGGCGCCGCCCACCTTCTCAAAGCGCGACAGCTCATGCATACTGCCCTTCACCCGCTCCTCCGCAGGAACGCCCGGCACCGAACGGTAATACGCAACGAACTCCACCGTACCGGACGCATCAAACGGGCCACCCGAAGTACCCAGAATATCCAGACGATACCAGCGGATATCATCCTCCAACTCCAGCGTCGCCGGGCGAGTACTCGGATGCCAACTCGCCAGCAGATACGCCGCATCGCCAATCGCAAAGGCGGTAAAACGCGAGCGCATCAGTTGCTCCGGCGCGGGAGCAGTCAGCGTGCCGGAGGCGGCAAACTCGCCCAGGAACCTGCCGCAGCAGGCGCCGTACACCTCGCCGCTCGAGCAGGGGCAGCGATCATCGTGGTTAAGTTCAACCTGGTTCAGTTCAGTCATGCCACCCAGTATAAAGAAACGCCCGCTCTGCCGGGGATACAAGTCCTCCAGCAGAACGGGCGTTCTTGTTTTCAATCGTTAAGTTTGAGCGCACCTACACGGTTCGCATCAGCGGCAACGCTTATTCAGCGATTGCGCGAGCCGGGGTGTCAGCAGCCGAAGGCTTACCCACGTATGCGCCGCGGTACTTAGCGGCCGGGTGGGAGTCAGCAACCTTGGTGTGGCCCTTACCGAAGATGTTCTCACGCAGGGTGTTGCCCTCGTACTCGGTGCGGTAGCGGCCGCGCTTCTGCAGCTCGGGCACAACGTACTCGATGAAGTCCTCGAAGGAGCCCGGGGAGACGTGGTATGCCAGGTTGATGCCGTCCAGGCCACCCTCGTCGATCCAGCGCTCCAGCTCGTCAGCAACCTGAACCGGGTCACCAACAATGACATCGCCCATGCCGCCGAGGGTGGTGTGCTCAGCGATGGCCTTGCGGGTCCACTTCTTGTCCTTCGCCTGCAGGGTGAAGGGGGTCAGGAAGGACTGAATCGACTCGGTCTGCACGTAGTTCAGGACCTCGTCCTCGTCGAACTGGGACAGGTCAACGCCGGACCAGCCGCCGATGATAGCCTGTGCAGAGTCGAGGTTGATGTACTTCTTGTACTCCTCGTACTTTGCCTTTGCCTTCTCTTCGGTCTCATCCACGATGACGGAGAGCATTGCGAGGATCTTGACGTCGTCGCGGCTACGGCCCTGCTCCTCGGCAGCGGCGCGAATACGGTCGGTCACAACGCGGGTCAGGTCCGGGCGCAGGGCGCTGATGAACACAGCCTCAGCGTGCTTACCGGAGAACTTCTGACCGCGGCTGGATGCGCCAGCCTGGAAAATCACGGGGGTGCGCTGCGGGCTCGGCTCGGTCAGGGAGATGCCGGGCACGGAGAAGTACTTGCCCTTGTGGCCAATCGGGTGGACCTTGGAGGGGTCAGCGTAGACGCCGCGCTCGCGGTCCTTGATGACTGCGCCGTCTTCCCAGGAGCCTTCCCACAGCTTGTAGCAGACGTCCAGGAACTCGTCAGCGATATCGTAGCGCTCATCGTGCGGAATCTGGGTGGGCAGGCCCTGGTTCTCAGCAGCCGACGGCAGGTAAGAAGTCACCACGTTGAAGCCGACGCGGCCCTCGGTGAGGTGGTCGAGGGAGGCGTAGCGGCGAGCCAGGGTGTAGGGCTGCTCGAAAGTAGCGGCAGCAGTCACACCGAAGCCGAGGTGCTCGGTCACTGCAGCCATTGCAGAAATCTGGGTTGCGGGGTCATTCACGGGAACCTGAGCGGCACCTTCAATGGCGGGAGCGGCAGAGTTCTTGTACACGTCGTAGATACCAACAACGTCAGCGATGAACACGGCGTCAAACAGGCCGCGCTCAAGGGTCTTAGCCAGGTCAGTCCAGTACTTGATGGTGTTGTACTCGGTTGCGCGGGAGCGCGGGTGACGCCAGAGGTCGAAGCTCTGGTGACCGATGCAGGTCATTTCGAATGCGTTAACTACGATGCGCTTCTTCTGCTCAGCCATCGATTTTCCTTTCGCGAATGATCGGGGGGACGATCGGGTTTGTACCCTGCACCCCGCGCGCCGCCTCCTTCTTGCCTTCTGCGTTCGGTGGTGGCCTTCGTGCAGGTGGCGCGTTCGCGCCGTACTTGCCTCTTTTCATTGAGGCCAGATCATCATCTGGGGCACCCCGCTACGGGAGAGGGTTGCCGCCCGGCTAGCCAGAGCTTAGCGCCGGGACTCATGATCTCGTGGTTTGAGTGTACGGGGCGCGCGGGAGGGAGGTCACGTTTGTGACGAAAAAATCTTTTTGTGACGTGGAACCGAAATATTTCGTGATAAATGCGAAATATACGGTCATAGAAATTCATACGCGCCCGCCGGGTTGATTGAGGCACGCCACAGCCCATAGGGTGGGAGAAGCAAACCATCCAGAGCGACCGAGAGACCTGGCTCCACGACGTCGCAGCAACCGGCACGGATTCTTCCGCCCCCGGTGCTAACGCCAGGAACGATGGAAGTGACATGACACTCAACAGTGCAGTAACTGACGTACCCACCAGTGAAAAGAACGGCCGCCGTGCCGTATCCACCGCCGCCGTCCCCCTGAGCTTTGAAGACGTCGGACAATCTTTCCCCGTGCCCGGCGGAACCCACGAAGTTCTTCGCGGAGTCTCCTTCACCGCAGCCCCCGGCGAGATTATCTCCGTCATCGGCTCCTCCGGATGCGGCAAATCCACCCTCCTGCGTGCAGCAGCAGGCCTGAACCGCATCACCGCAGGTACCGTACGTATCGGCGAGAAGGCAGTGACCGGCCTCGACCCCCGCGTAGCTATCGGCTTTCAGGAACCGCGCCTGCTCCCCTGGCGCACCGTCGCCGACAACGTGGCGCTCGGACTGCCGCAGGGCACCAAAAAATCTGAAGGCGCAGCATCCGTAGCGCGCCTGCTCGACTTGGTCGGCCTGGGCGAATACGCAACCCACCGTCCCAAGGAAATTTCAGGCGGTATGGCTCAGCGCGTGTCCCTGGCGCGAGCGCTCGCACGCAACCCCGGCGTGCTGCTGCTCGACGAGCCCTTCGGTGCTCTGGACGCGCTGACCCGCATCAACATGCAGGATTTGCTGTTGGACGTGCACCGTCAAGACCCGACCACGATTCTGCTGGTCACCCACGATGTGGAAGAGGCGCTGTACCTCTCTGACCGGGTGATCGTCCTCGGTAAGGACACCCCGGAGGCGCCCGCCACCATCCAGCGCATTGTGACCGTTGACCGTTCTCACCCGCGTGACCGCGCCGATGCAGAGATTACGGCGCTGCGTAGCGAACTGCTGGCTGAGCTCGGCGTGGAAGATAACGCCTAAAGCCGCCACGAAACGCATTTCTTACACATCACATCATCATCTTCAGAAGCGAAAAGATTTCATCATGACTTACTCCCCGTCTCGCCGTACCGCCCTCAAGTCCCTTGCCGCAGCCGCCGCTTTTGCTACTCTGCTCAGCGCCTGCGCTGGCGAAGGTTCCGGTTCCGCTAACGCCTCCGGTGCCGCCGGTGGTGGCGATCAGAACACCGTGACCATTGACTACGCGACCTACAACCCGCTGTCCCTGATTATCCGCAAGAAGGGTTGGCTTGAGACCGCCCTCGCCGCCGAGGGTAAGAAGGTTGAGTGGGTCAAGTCGGCCGGCTCGAACAAGGCGAATGAGGCGCTGCGTAGCGGCAATATTGATGTTGGCTCGACCGCCGGTTCGGCGGCGCTGCTGGCACGCGCTAATGGCTCCCCCATCAAGGTCATTAGCCTCTACTCGCAGCCGGAATGGTCGGCACTGGTGACCCGCAAGGATTCGGGCATCACCAAGGTTGCGGATCTGAAGGGTAAGACCGTTGCCGTGACCAAGGGTACCGACCCGTACTTCCTGCTGCTGCAGGCACTCAAGCAGGAGGGTATTTCTGCTTCGGACCTGACCATTCAGAACCTGCAGCACGCCGACGGCCGCACCGCCCTGGATAACGGTCAGGTCAACGCGTGGAGCGGCCTGGACCCGATTATGGCTGCCGCCGAGGTGGAAAGCGGCGACGTGCTCTTCTACCGCAACCTGAACTTCAACACCTACGGCTTCCTGAACGCGACCGAGAAGTTCATTCAGTCCAACCCGACCGCCGCACAGACCATCGTGGACGTGTACGAGTACGCTCGCGCCTGGGCTAAGAAGAACCCCGAAGAGGCTGTGAAGATTGTCGAGGAGGAGTCCGGCATTAAGCACGAGACCGCCCAGGTCGTCATGGAGCGCACCCACCTGGATATCGACCCGGTTCCGGGCGCTAAGCAGGTTGAGGTTCTCAAGGGTGTCGGCCCGATCCTGGTGGAGTCCGGCGACGTTCCTTCCCAGTCCGACGTGGACAAGGCACTGAACAGCATTGTGGACGACCAGTTCGCAAAGAAGGCTGACAGCGCAGCCGTCGAGAAGATCGCAAAGGTGGTTGAGAAGTAATGACCGCCGCAACGATTACCGCCGCCTCCAGCGCTCGCGCTGAGCGTGCCGAGAAGCGTGTCTCTTCCGTGAAGCTGCCGTCGAACCCGTTCGCCGGTAAGCAGTACCTGGGCCTGATTCTTCCCCTGGCGCTGATTGCCCTCTGGTACATTCTGAGCACGAACGGCGTGTTCACCCAGGTTCAGCTGCCCTCCCCCGACCGTGTGGTCAGCGCCGGTGTTGAACTGGCACAGCGCGGTGAGTTGGGCCGCCACGTGGCGATTTCTACTCAGCGTGTGCTGATTGGTTTCGGTATTGGTGCCGTGCTCGGCCTGGTGCTGGGTGCGCTGATTGGCTTGTCTGCGCCGGTGCGTCTGATTGCCGCGCCGACCATTGGTGCGCTGCGTGCCGTGCCGTCCCTGGCGTGGGTTCCGCTGCTTCTGCTGTGGATCGGTATCGGCGAGAATTCCAAGGTGACCCTGGTTGCTATTGGTGCGTTCTTCCCGGTGTACACCACGGTTTCTGCGGCTCTGGCGCACGTTGACCCCAAGCTTGTGGAGGCGGCACGCGCCTTCGGTCTGAAGGGTCTGCGCCTGTTCACCACGGTTCAGCTTCCCGCGGTTCTGCCGTCGGTTGTTTCGGGTCTGCGTCTGGCGCTGGCTCAGGCGTGGCTGTTCCTGGTCGCCGCTGAGTTGCTGGGTGCGTCCATGGGTCTGGGTTATCTGCTGACCGACTCGCAGAACAACGGCCGCACCGACCGCCTGCTGCTGGCTATTGTGGCGCTGGCGGTGCTCGGTAAGATTACCGACGCGCTGGTGGGCGTTTTCGAGCGCTGGGTGAAGGCGAAGTACCCCAGCAACTAATAGAGAAGGCTCGGCGTTCGCGCTGAGTTTTAGGAGAGATGTCCGCCGCGTGGCTGCTCCCCGAAGGTGAGCTAATCATCGCTACGCGCCGGAGAAAGAAGTCGGCGGGGAAACCTGTCGCCTACTGAATGATGATGATGAATCCCGCCCCGCGCCCCACAGCAGTGAGCGCGGGGCGGGGTCTTTAAATATTTCGGAATATTACGAACCGATACACAGCATGCCGAATATGACGGGCTCCTTTGCTTCCTGGCCCGGAGCGCGCTTTACTAAGAAGGCAAACCATCCAGAGCGACCGAGAGACCTGGCTCCGTGACGTCGCAGCAACCCCCTCGCCAACGCACACACAGACCCCACGGTCACACAGACAGCGGCACGGCGAGCAAGGGTGCTAATGCCAGCAACCGATGGGAGAATAATGGGACTGCCCACCCCCTACTCGTTCACCGACCCACTGAACCCTACCCCGAACCCCGCCCTCGAATCTGACGAGGCGCGCGTCGCGTTCTGGGAGAAGCAGGCGCAGCGCCTCACCTGGGCTGAGCCCTGGCACACCGCGCACCGCTTCGAGAAGCCGAAGTCCCTCGGCTTCGACGAGGACGGCATCGAACAGTTCAGCATCCCCGAAATTAAGTGGTTCGAGGGCGGCAAGCTGAACGTCGCCTACAACTGCGTGGACCGCCACGTGGAGGCGGGCCGCGGCGACAAGGTCGCCCTCTACTTCGAGGGTGAGCCCGGCGACCGCGAAGCCATCACCTACTCCGAATTGCAGCGCCGCATCGCGAAGGCAGCAAACGGTCTGCTGTCCCTGGGCGTGCGCAAGGGTGACCGTGTGGTCATCTACCTGCCTGTCATCCCCGAAACCATTATTTTCACCCTCGCCTGCGCGCGTATTGGCGCGATCCACTCCCTCGTCTTCGGTGGTTTCTCCGCCGAGGCGCTGAAGTTCCGTGTGGAAGACACCGGCGCGAAGGTTCTCATCACCACCGACGGCCAGAACCGCCGCGGCAAGGTCGTTCCCGTGAAGGTCAACGCCGACGAGGCATGCTCCGGTGAGAACAATATTGAGCACGTTATCGTGGTGGACCGCACCAGCGCCTCCGACCCGGTAGCGCACGCCGCTGTGCCGTGGACTGAGGGCCGCGACGTCTGGTACCACGATCTGGTGGACGACCAGCCGGATACTCACGCCTACGAACTACACGACGCAGAAGACCCGCTGTTCATCATTTACACCTCCGGCACGACCGGTAAGCCCAAGGGTCTGGTGCACACCATGGCTGGATACCTGGTGCAGACCGCGTACACCCACGCGCTGCTCTACGATCTGCTGCCGGATTACGTGGATGAGAACGGCGTGCTGCGCCCCGACGAGCTGTCGGCTGTTAACGACCCGGAAAAGGTTGAGTCCACCGTTCACTGGTGCACCGCCGACCTGGCGTGGGTTACCGCGCACACCTACGAAATCTACGGCCCGCTGGTTAACGGTGTCTCCGAGGTGATTTACGAGGGTACCCCGAATACCCCGCACTTCGGCCGCCACTTTGAGGTCATCGAACGCTACGGCGTGACCAACTACTACACCGCCCCGACCCTGATTCGTTCGCTCATGGGTGCGTTCCCGAACGGTCCGGAGCCCGGCAAGTACGACTTCTCGACCGTGCGTCTGCTCGGTTCGGTGGGTGAATCCATCAACCCGGAGGCGTGGCGCTGGCTGCGCGAGCACGTGGGCGGCGGCACCGCGGCGTTCATCGACACCTGGTGGCAGTCGGAGACCGGTTCGACCGTGTGCTCCCCGCGCCCGCACGACCCCGCATTCGCGCCCGAGGGCACCTACCCGGAGGGCACCCCGCACTGCACTCCCCTGCCCGGTTGCGCTACCCGCGCCGTTCCCGGCGTATCCACCCGCGTGGTGGATGAGCACGGCGACCCGGTCGAACCCGGTAAGCAGGGCTTCATCGTGGTCGATAAGATTGGCCCCTCGATGGCTCGTACCGTGTGGCAGAACCCGCAGCGTTTCCTGGATTCCTACTGGCGTCACTACGGCGAGCGCGGCTGGTTCCTCGCTGGCGACGGCGCGAAGGAAGACGAAGAGGGTAACGTGTACATCCTCGGCCGTATTGATGACGTGATTAACATTTCGGGTCACCGCCTGTCCACGATTGAGATTGAGTCGGCTCTGGTGACTCACCCTGCCGTGGTGGAGGCTGGTGTCTGCCCTGTGGAGGATGAGCTGACCGGTCACCAGGCGGTCGCCTACGTAACGCTCACCGATGAGGGTAAGGACCTGACTGAGGATGAGCTGAAGGCAGCGCTGACCGCACACGTGCGTGAGCACATCGGCCCGATTGCTAAGCCGAAGGATGTTGTGGCGGTTGCCGATATCCCGAAGACCCGTTCGGGTAAGATTACTCGCCGCCTGCTCGGTGAGCTGTACCAGGGTCGTTCGCTGGGCGATGTTTCTTCGCTGCAGAATGAGGAGGCGCTGGGCCACATTGCGCAGGTGCTGGTGGATACCGGCCGCGTGAGCGAGGCTGTCTAGGCGCTGTTGCTGGCCTGAACGCTAGGCTGAGCTGAACGCTAAGCTGAGCTGGAAGCTGCATACAGTAAAGGTGCGGATACCGAATGATGATTCGGTATCCGCACCTTTACTGTTTTATAGAGCCAACAAGGCTCTTTATCGGCGTTGCGCCGCTTAAATCAGACCCAGCGAACGAGCGTGTTCAGCGGTAATGCCGCTCGGCTCAATGTGCTCGGGGCCCTTGTCCTTCTCGGGGTGCTCGGTCGCCTGGAAGCGGATCATCTTCACATCGTTTGCCGCACCCAGGTTCGTGATCATGCCGTCACCGTTCAGGTCCACGGACACCGGCTCGGTGTCGATCTTGCCGTTGCCGTTGAAGTCAATCGGCTGGTCGGCGGGCTTGCCCTTGTACAGGAAGCCAGCCGCGCGGGGACCGAAGCCGCGCGCCTCGTACAGCTTCGCCTCGTTGAGCATGCGGTACTCGGCGGTGGAGTAGCCGAAGTAGCGGCTACCATCAGCCATGGGCACGCCAGTGAGGGTGTACTGGTAGTTCATGACGCTGTAGTAGTTGGGCTTGTAGTTGATTTCGTCCCAGCCGCCGTGGCTCAGTGCGAGGTTGTGGCCGAGCTCGTGCACGAACACTGCCACACGGATGTTGCTGCTTGCCTTACCCCAGAAGTGCGGGCCGACGGTGACCATAAAGTTACGACCGCCAAAGTTAGCGATACCGGAGGAGTAGCTGTTGTCGTAGTAGTCGCCCCAGATCATGTAGTGGAAGGTGCCTTCGCGGGCGGGGTTGAACTTACCTTCGGTCGCCTTGATGCGGTGGAGCGCCTTGAATTCGCTGTCGAGTGCCTGGTAGCTGATTTCGTTGCCGCCGCCGAGGTTGTACTTGGCGCTGCGGGCGCTACCTGCGTCCAGGTGGATGTTCACGCCGGTGGTGCCGTCGGGGTTGCGCATGGGCAGGTCGGCGTAAATCTTGGTGATGCGGTCCAGCTCGTCTTCGCTGGGCAGCAGACCTGCCATGTAGTCCATCTCGACGAAGATGTCCTTGTGGTTGGGGTCTGCGCCCATTGCGGGGAAGTCGACGTCGATTTTGCCGTCGCCGTCCGCGTCGTAGCCCTTCATCTCCCAGGTGTTGGGGATGCCGTCGCCGTCGATGTCGGGGCTGTAGGCGTTTGCTGCGGGGGCTGCGATAGTGCCCAGGCAGAGCACTGCGAGGGAGGCAAGCGTGACGCGTGCGCTCTTCAGAAATGCCATGTTGTGTTCCTTAGTGTGTGGTGACCGGTGGTGTTTCGATGGAGTTTTCCGGGAGGGCGTTCTCCACGGTTTCCATGATGCTCCCGTTTCACGCGCTAGGTGAGCTGGGTGCCGTAATGTTCATACATTGAGGTAAAAGTTGAGATAATTTTGAAGATGAGCTGAATTACATTAGAGTATCAGTAATTCAAATCACATGCATCACCACATTCTTAATGACAAGAGAGATCCCATGACTTCTTCCTCTAACACCACTAACGGACTGAACCGCCGCGCCCTCATCAAGGGTGCCGCATGGAGCACCCCCGTCATCGCAACCGCTGCGGCGGTACCCACCTACGCGGCATCCACCGATGCGCAGGAAACCCCGACCATGAAGTTCGGTGTCTTCACCCAGGCGTTCAACTCGAACCCCGCCAACGACTTTGATACCCGCTACGGTCTGGACTCCTACACCGTGCAGGTACCCAACATCACCGCAACCTCCACCACCCCGCAGAGCCTCGGCGGCGGCACCTTCACCCCCGGCGGTAGTGTCGGTGCCGGCCTGTACGGTGGTGCGGGTCTGTGGATTTCCGCACCCATCAACTCCAAGGGCGAGTTCCAGGGTAGCTCCTGGCTGTACCCTCAGGCGCACCTGCAGGTGACCTTCGAGTTCACCTTCCCCACCGCCGAGGATGTCACCGACCCGCTGCTGTGGGACGTCGATAACGACGTTGAGATCCCGGCACTCGCCAAGAGCGAGGGCGGAGCGAAGACCAACAACCCCGCCGTGGCTGCGTTCAACGGCATCGCATACACCGCGAAGTTCTACGAGCCGGTCATCGAGGACAACGTCTGGACCGGCGTACTGGATATCCGCACCTCCGACTTCTTGGAAGCCACCGCGAAGGACGGCGTGAGCTACGCACAGGTGCTGGCGTCGCTGGTTCCGGTGTACTTCACCGAGGTGACCTCCAGCTACACTCTGACCACTACCGCTCAGATCACCAGCGGTAGCGTCGCAATGCAGCTGACCGAGGGTGGCGAGTACACCTTCCAGAATCTGGCTGGTTTGCGCGCTTCGGCAACCATTAGCCGCTAACGCCATAGCAAGCAGAGAGGGGCCACATAACAACACGTGTTGTTATGTGGCCCCTCTGTTTATGTCTAGGTTATTCGGTTTCGTCTGCTTCGACATCTGCAATGAAATCTTCAAAAGGCATCATATCGGCCTCCTCGTTCTCTGCTTCATCGACAAGCGCGTTGTAGTAATTGTCCTTTGCTTCTTCCACGAGGACAGCATCATCAATGGAGACGAGAGCGGCGATAGGCTTGCCGTTCTTGGTGATAATCATCGGTTCGTCGGTGTGAGAGACGCGGGAGATGGTGTCTCCAAGGCTGTTGCGCAGATGCAACAGAGAGATGGTGTCGAGGTGGCGCAGAGCGTCCTGGGAATTCATAGTCGGCTCTTCTCCTGTGAGTCATGGTTTTCTCGAGTTATCTTGTAACTCTTCTAAAAATGTACACTATTTAAAGAAAATTTGCTACAATAGACTCGTTGCCAAAGGTGAACACCGTGAATCGATTGGTCCATCGAAGCTATAATGCTTCGCCGAGAGAAGAAACGTTGCTCATCGATACTAAATCGCACAAATCTGCGTTACATTAGTCTTAGCAGAGACTATACACAGATTGTGTAGAGGCTACGCTTGCCTAAAGCGTCATTAACGCTTGGGTGCTTCGAATAGTTCAGTAGGTAACTCACTGAACTTTTTGAAGCTTCAAAAACCACTGAAAGGGAGACCATGCACTACGTAAATCATTTTGTAACCTAACGTAAGGAGAAACAGTGTTTCAGATCACTGTCCTTAACTCTAAAAACGATCTCAAGAAGATGCTGAAGAAGATTCGTCAGGGTTCCCCTGCCGATTATCAGCAGATTCGCGAGGCCATCGAAGAACTCAAGACTGACCCTCGCCCTGACGGTTGCCGGAAGATGCACCCGCGTCAGCTGGGACATTACCGTATCGCCTGTGGCGAATACCGGGTCGTCTACAGTATCGATGACCGAGCCGAGATTGTGTGCATCCTTAAAGTCGCCCACCGTAAAGACGTGTATAGGCACTAAACAGTAGGTGAGGGGAGAATCCCATTTTGGGTTTCCCCCCTCACCTCGTCTTTTAACGACCCTGTAGGAACTCATCAAAGCTAGGGTCAGTGGTGCGCTCATACACATCCGGCTCCTGATGCCCGGCCTTGCACTCAGCGAACTGCTCCTCCCACAGGCGGCGCACCACCGTGTGCAGCTTCTCGTGCCACCACAGGGCGGCATCCGAGAACCCGTCACCGTCATCTGTGGCACGGCAGGCGGCTTCCCACGCAGCCCACAGTGCCGTCAGCTCCTCCACCGCCGCCGGGTGACGGAACCAGCAGGGGCGAATCGACTCCCAGGAAGACGCGAAATAGCGGCCGTTTACCCAGTCCACCCACTCACGCAACCGGACCCACAGGCCACGTGCTTCAGATGCGCTGACGTGCTTCCAGCAGTACGGCACATACGCAGCAGTTGTTTCCTGCATCTGAGCATCACCACTGGGTACTGAGACCGGCACCGGCCCGGTGCTCTCCAGCTACACCCTGACCACCACCGCTCAGATCACCAGCGGTAACGTCGCAATGCAGCTGACCGAGGGTGGCGAGTACACCTTCCAGGATCTGGCTGGTTTGCGCGCTTCGGCAACCATCACCCGCTAAGGTACTGAGCCGCTAAAGGCACAAACATAAACATCGAGGGGCCCGGCATCCGTTATGGATACCGGGCCCCTCACTGCGTTTAAGGCTCAGCGTATCGGTCACCGCCGACAGCCATTAGAGGCTAGTCCTTCGCAGGAACCATACCCTTGGAACGAGCCAGGTCAGCGGTCATTTCATTGTGGTCAATCTCAGCCGAAAGGTGCTTCTCGGAACGGTACACGCCGCCCTGCGCCTCGGTACCCTCAGCCTGCAGCTTCAGGGTCGCCATATCGTTCGGGGCGGTCAGTTCGGTCAGCTGACCGTCACCGTTCAGGTCAACGGACACCGGCTCGTCATCAATCTTGCCGTTGCCGTTGAAGTCAATACCCTCCCAGGCGGGCTTACGGAAGTACAGCCAGCCGTAGGCGTTGCGACCGAAGCCAGCACGCTCGTCCAGCTTGTTCTCGTCCAGGGTCTTGTAGGCGCGGGTCGAGTAGCTGAACTTCAGCTCACCGCTGGCGCGGCGCACGCCGTAGATCTGGTACATGTAGTTCATGACGCTCAGGTAGTTCGGCTTGTCGTTCACGTCATCGGTGCCGCCGTGGCCCAGACCGAGGTTGTGGCCCAGCTCGTGGATGAAGGTGCCCACGCGCACGTCGGAGGTTGCGGACTTACCCCAGAAGCGCGGGCCGACGGTCACCACGAAGCCGCGGCCGCCCACGTAGCCCAGGCCGGAGGAACCGTACTCATCGTAGGCGTCACCCCAAATCATGTAGTGGAAGACGCTTTCACGGTTGGGGTCCATGTTCTTGGAACGGATTTCAGCCCATTTGGTCAGGGTGTTGTCGAGCTGTTCGTGCGCCACTTCGTTGCCGCCGCCGAGGTTGTACTTGGCGCTACGGGCGCTACCGGCGTCCAGGTGAATGTTGATGCCGGTGGTGCCGTTCGGATTGCGGAGGGGCAACTGCGCGAAGGATTCGGTGATGCGGTCGAGCTCTTCCTCGCTAGCGAGCAGGCCGGGCATGTAGTCCATCTCCACGAAGAGGTCCTTCTTCAGCGGGTTAGCGCCCATGCCGGGGTAGTCCACGTCTACCTTGCCGTCGCCGTCGGCGTCGTAGCCTTTCATTTCCCAGGTGTTGGGGATGCCGTCGCCGTCGATATCGGGGTTGTACGCCTGGGCTGCGGGGACAGCAACCGAGCTGAGCACAAGCAGTGCCGCCGAAGCGAGCGCGGTACGCACTACGCGAGTTGAGGTCAGAAAAGACATGGGATCTCTCTTCGTGTCTTGACCGCGCGTTAGATTGCTCCATCTGACGTTGCGTACAGTGCATCTCTGGTGAGTAGAAGTATCAAACGGTAGCCAAGCCACGCGGTGCGGTGGTCATATGTGTCGCTGTCGCCGGTGTGCAGCCGGTGTGCCGCAAGTGAGCACGGCGTTTAAAAGACAGCGGGTCACTGCCGAACCCTCCGGTGGAGGCAAGGGAACCATTCTTGGCTCCCCTTCTGTTCGACGGTGACCCGCTTCATCATACACAGCGTGCATCTAGTTTGTCCCAGTATTTGCACCGTATCTCAGGTTATGCACCGCTTATGCCTAAAAGCGCTCCGATAAGCCTTCTACTTAGTGGCCTCCACCTCAGCGTTCTGCGCGGCGCCCTTCGCCTCGGAGGTCTTCATGGAGGCATAGAACAGGCACACGACCGCACCCACTGCCGCAGCAACCAGGGGAAGCATCATGGAATCAGCCATTGCCGCCGCGTAGGGTTCACGCAGAATCTGCGGAAGTACGCCGCCTCCAGCACCGCGGTGAGAGCTACCGCCCGCCGCAGCGGCAGGACCCAACGCGGACAGCTGCGAGGTAATTGCAGAAGCCATAATCGTGGTAATCGCAGCCGAACCGAGCACCGACGCCATCTGGCGGGTCTCGTTGTACACGCCCGAACCGGCACCGGCACGCTGCGGCGGCAGGTTGCGGGTCGCCGACACCGACAGCGGACCCCAAATGCAGGCATTCGCCGCACCTAGAATAATCATCGGGCCAACCATCAGCCACAGGTTGCCTTCCGCAACCATCGTCGGGCGCAGCAGAGCAAAACCAATCACCAGCAGCGTAAATCCAATCACCGCAATCCACTTCGGGTCGTTACGGTTCAGACGCGCACCCACCACCGGCGCCAACGCGCCCGAGAACAACGCCATTGGGGCGGTCATCAGCGCAGCCTGGGTCGGGTCCAGGCCCTCCACCTGCTGCAGGTACAGGGTCAGCGGGAACGCCATACTGATAGCAACCACACCCATAGCGGAAATAGCCACATTCGACACGGAGAAGTTACGGTCACTGAAAAGGCTCAGCGGAACCAGCGGCTCACGCGGGTTAATCGCTTGCCACCCGATGAACAGGCCCAGCACCAGAATGCCGGCAATAATCAGGCCCCACACGCTCACCGGAACACCGGTGCCCATGAACGAGTCAGTGATGGTGCCCCAGTCGTAGGTGGCACCTTCCTGAATACCGAAAACTAGCAGGAACAGACCGACCGCCGAAAGCACCACGCCCAACCAGTCGAAGCTGTGCTTCTTCTGCTCGAACACCGGCACGTTACGCCACGCCAAGAACAGGCCGACCAGGCCAACCGGAATGTTGATGAAGAAGATCCAGCCCCAGCCGAGGGTGTCCACCAGCACGCCGCCCAGAATCGGGCCGACCAGCGAGGCGACACCCGCAGTCGCACCCCAAATGCTCATGGCGACACCGCGCGCATTCGGCGGGAACATCAGCGTAATCAGAGACATCGTCTGCGGGGTCATCAGCGATGCGCCTAGGCCCTGCACCACGCGGGCAGCGATGAGCGATTCAACGTCCGCCGCCAGACCACACCACAGGGAGGCGAGCGTAAAAATACCCATACCAATCATGTACAGGTTCTTCTGACCGAAGCGGTCACCCATACGACCGGTAATGAGCAGCGGCACCGCATACGCCAGCAGGTAGGCGCTCGTCACCCACATACCCTCCGAGAGGGACGCCTCCAAGTCCTGTAGCATGTGCGGCAGGGCGATGGTGACGATATTGCCATCCACCAGGATCATGAAGAATCCAACAACCAGGGACCAGAGAGCAGGCCAGGGCTTGTAGGGTGTCTTCGCCGGGTTACCGACGAGAGGCGCTTTTTTAGGGCGTGAGCTCAATGATCCTCCAGGGATGGGTTGTATGCGGGTAGATGTCCGTGTGTTCAGCATTGCCGCTGAGTGAATGCCCCTAATGTTACTCCTTTTCAGGGGGCGGCTTCGGTTGCTTTACCCTTATTCAACTCTTCACGGCGCGTACGCGCGGCAACCAGGCAACAGGCACCCCGCACCCTCTAGACTGAAGCTATAGAAGCTAATCCGGGCGCCACCACTGGCGCTCACCCCCATCAGACCACCCCCAATGAGACGACCCCGGGAGGACCCATGGGTTTCTTTGATTTCTTCACCGACCGCACCCCGGCAGAACCCGCCGAAATCCGCCTCGTCGCTTTCGTCAGCGGCAAAGTGCAGGGCGTGGGTTTCCGCTGGTGGTGCGCCGGAACCGCCAAGCCCATGGGCCTGACCGGCTACGCCGAAAACCTCGACGACGGGCGCGTGAAGGTCGTTGCGGAGGGTACCGCCGCCTCCTGCGCTCGCCTGGTGGATGTGCTGCGCAGTGACGACACCGCCGGGCGCGTGGACGAGGTACTCGTCGAGTGGGAGGAGCCGAGCAGCTCGTTCCGCGGCTTCGGCATCAGGTAGCTAGATAGCCTCCGAGCCTAGTTAACCCAGAGCGCCGCGAATTGCGCGCGGGTCATATCGGCGCGGCGTACCCGATGCTGCACCGGGTGACCGTTCTCGTCGGGGCGGCCGGAGTTCGGGTCAATATCGTCGTAGATGCCGGTGAAACCCGCTTTAACCGCCACTCGTTCGGATGCCTCGTTACCCGCCAGGGCGGTCCAGCGGACGGTATCAAGACCCAGTCCGAGCGGGTCGAAAGCGTAGCCGAGGATGGCTTGCAGCGCCTCGGTCATGTAGCCCTTGCCGCGCGCCTTCGGGGCGGCGTAATAGCCCAGTTCGGCGCGGGTTCCGGGGCTTTCGGGGGTGCCGTCAGGTAGGCGTAGCTCGATACTCCCCGCGAACACACCGGAGGCGTCAATCGCCCAGCGCTGGATCTGCCCGGCGGCAATCTGGCGGGCGGTGGTGAGCAGGTAGTCCTCGGCGTCGGCGCGCGTGTAGTTCAAGGGAATGCGGGTGTAGCGGAGGGTTTCTTCGTCGCGGCAGGATTCCACGATGTTGGGGATATCCGCCTCGCGCAGGTGGCGCAGGGTGAGGCGTTCGGTAATGAGTTCGGGCTGATTGGGCTCTGTATGTTCGCTGTGTTCTGAAAAGTCACTGTGTTCTGAGAAGTTACTGTGTTCGGGGGTCATGATTCGAGCTTAACCCCCTGGGGTTTGTATGTGGGATTTGCGCATGGATATTTGCACGGGGGAGATTTGCACGTGGAGAAGCTTTTTGAACACCTCGGGATGTTCGGTGATGCAAATCATAGTTAAACACTTCTGTTTTAATGCGTCACCACTTGATTATTATGAATTATTCATAATAAAATAGTTATCGAGCCCGCCCACTGGGCAGTAAGAATAAGCGCCGCGCAACGAATCCGCGCGGCACGAAGCAGAAAGAAGAACACTATGGCAGTTCTGACCATCGGCGACCAGTTCCCCGCATACGAGCTCACCGGCGTTGTCCCCGGTAAGCTGGCTGACATCGAAGCAACCAAGCCCGAAGACTACTTCACCACCGTCTCCTCCGAGGGTCTGGACGAAGACACCTGGCGCGTCGTCTTCTTCTGGCCGAAGGACTTCACCTTCGTTTGCCCCACCGAGATTGCTGCATTCGGCAAGCTCGCTGACGAGTTCGAGGCACGCGACACCCAGGTAATCGGTGTTTCCGTTGACAACGAGTACACCCACTACGCATGGCGCCGCTCCCACGAAGAGCTCGTGGACCTGCCCATCGTCATGGCATCCGACCTCAAGCGCGAACTGACCGCAGCACTGGGCATCCTGAACAAGGACGGCGTTGCAGACCGCGCAACCTTCATCATCGACCCCCACAACACCATCCAGTCGGTCTCCATTACCGCTGACTCCGTCGGCCGTAACACCGACGAGGTGCTCCGCCAGCTGGATGCACTGCAGTCCGACGAGCTGTGCGCATGCAACTGGAAGAAGGGTGCAGCAACCATCGACGCATTCAAGGAGATGAAGTAATCCATGAGCATCGATAACCTGCGTTCGGCTCTGCCTTCCTACGCGAAGGACATGAACCTCAACCTGTCCTCCCTGCCCCGCATCACCTCCCTGTCCGAGCAGCAGCTCTGGGGCGCAATCCTCGCAACCGCAGCAGCAACCAAGGTTGACTCTGTTGTTGTTGAGATTGCTGCAGAGGCTAAGGAGCACTTGAGCGACACCGCTTACGAGGCTGCTCTGGGTGCTGCATCTATCATGGGCATGAACAACATCTTCTACCGCACCCGTGGCTTCCTGAACGGTGCATACGATGACCAGCGCGCAAACCTGCGTATGCAGATCATCGGCAAGAACGGTGGCATTGAGAAGCTGGACTTCGAGATGTTCGCTCTGGCAGTGTCCGCAGTCAACGGCTGCTCCCACTGCGTTGAGGCTCACGAGCACACCCTGCGTGAAGAGGGCGCAACCAAGGAGCAGGTCAACGACCTGATCCGTATTGCTGCAACCCTCGGCGGCGTGGCACAGGGCATTCAGCTGGCTGAGGCACTGGGCTAAACCCACTAAGCGTTAGAGCTTGAAACGAAGCGGCGCATCCACCCCTTTACGGGTCGGATGCGCCGCTTCCTCTATGTCCTCAAGCCCACCAACGTGTTGGGTAGCAGTTTCTAAACTCCCCCGATTTGGCGCTATACAATGCCTGTATGCAGTACTGTATTTTGGACTCCGCCAGCCCCTATCCCAGCGTGGAAGAACTCGCTGAGCTTTACGATTCTGTCGGCTGGAGCGCCTATACAAAAACGCCTGAACGTCTCATCCCAATGCTGGAAGGGTCCCGGTATCTCTACACCGCACGAGAGGTGATGCAGGAAGGAACGGGACGGCTCGTCGGGCTAGTCCGCGCCGTCGGGGACGGACACTCTATCGCCTACATTCAGGACCTCCTAGTGCATCCGCACGCCCAACGACAGGGCATTGGTTCTACGCTTCTAAAGCGTGTCATTGAGGACTTTGACCGAGAAGACATTCGACAGCGACTCATTACTACCGACGTCGGTAATGAACACGCCGTTACGCTCTACAAACGCTACGGCTACGCCCCCGTAGAGGCGGCAGGATGCATCGCCCTTGCATGCTATCGATAAGGCAATATCGCATGCGGCTTGATACGGCTCGACTCGTTCGAGCTGGCTGAGGCACTGGGCTAAACCCACTAAGCGTTAGAGCTTACACAGAAGCGGCGCATCCACTCCTTTACGGGTCGGATGCGCCGCTCTGTTTTAGCTACTTTTTGCTGTCCGCAGAGACAGCGCGCAGGGCGGCATCCCAGCCGCTCGCCAAGCGCGTCGCCGCGGCCACCAGAGCCACCAGATCCTCGGCGTACACCGGGGTCGAGCGCACGCCCGCACACCAGTCAATCGTGCCCAAACCCAGCCATGGCTTACCCGGAAAGAACTCGCGGCGTAACGCCACGCGGCGCTTACCTAAGGCGCGGCGACCGGGCACGTAGCCGCCGCGGCTGATGAACAGCGTCTCGCGGCCCTCGGACTCCACCAGCGCCTCCAGGGCCCTCAGCGCAGGAACCCAGCTCGGCTCCCCCACGCTCGCCAGGTCGGCCAGTTCGGGATACTCGCTCTCGTGCTCCGCCACGCTCACACCCAGGATGTACTGGTAGCGCACCTGCCCGAGCTCCTGCGGCAGGCCGCGGTCGGCGGTCTGAATCGTACCGCACAGGTGCCGAACGACCGGCTCACCCTCGGCGTTCACGCCGGCCAGGGGCTCGCCGTCCCGGTAGATTGCGGGGCCGTCCAGGTAGAGCCCCACCGCGCCGGTACCCGTGATGTTGGGGCGCACCGACCAGCCGGGAAGCGCCTCCTCCAGGCGGGGCACCACGCCCCGCAGGATTTCGAAAACTTCGTCACGCGATACCGTCACGGCGGCTCCTTTCACCTTACGCAGATAACGATTTGCGATGTGGCCCGGTCTATCCAAACGACCGGGCCACCTGCCTCTAAGTATTCGTCTAGACCCAGCTTAGCGAGCGCTCCGCCTGCGCGAAGGCAACCACACCATGAGCGCTGACAATGCCGTGCCAGCAAACATCATGATCGCCATAGACTCCACCGCATTCAGGGGGCTCAATGCCAACAGTAGCGAAGAAATGATGCCGCTACCGTACTGGAAAGAACCCAGCACAAAAACAATCATGACAGAGCATTGGAGGTGGAGATTCACTCATTCTACGCCCATCTTTTAGCGCGCCCACAAGCTTCTCCGTTACGTCTCAGAGCTCGTCATGAGAACCTTTCAACTAGGAGCAAAGGCGGCGGCGGGTCTACAATAAATCGGTGCCATTTCAGGTACGCGCACAGGCAAACAGAGCCGGATGCGGTGATAACGTCGTCACCCGACCCCCCGTTGCGCGCACTTCCCCTACCGGCACCCACAGCACACGCATCACGTACGCAGGAGAACGCCCATGCACGAGCTCTTTGACCCGGATCAGGTATTCCGCATCGTCGACATTGCCGCCGTTGTCGCTAACGGTCTGCTCGGCGGTGCTGTGGCGCGCGCCTTCCGATTCGACATTGTGGGCTTCCTGCTGCTTGCGGTCGCTTGCGGCATGGGCGGCGGTATGATTCGTGACATCCTACTGAACTCCGGACTGCCCGTGGCACTCACTGACGGCGGCTACTGGGTGGGTGCTATCGTTTCTTCCATCCTTGCGTACAGCATCGATTTGAGTGCCCGCTGGGCGACCCGAACCATGCTCGTTGTCGACTTCGTTGGCATGGGCTGCTGGGCTGCAACCGGCACCATTAAGTCCCTGAATTTGGGCCTGCACTGGCTGCCCGCCATCGCCCTGGGCATCACCACCGCGGTCGGTGGCGGCGTTATCCGTGACATTATGGTCAACCGCATCCCGGCGATCTTTGGCGGCAACTCCCTGTACGCAACGGTCGCGTTTATGGGTGCTTCTGAAACCGCTCTGGTAACCGGCTTGTTCCACCGCCCTAACCTGGCGATGGCACTGTCTATTCTCTTGTGCCTGGTGTTTGGTGTGCTCTCCCATATGAAGAATTGGCAGCTGCCGACCACCCCGGGCGGCCTTCAGGTGCACCGCCCCCGCCTGCTCACCTTCTTCAACCGTGAAGAGAACTCGGTTCAGGATGAGGGCTGGTCGCCGGGTAATCCGCTCACCGACCAGCTACAGGTGGTCAGTCCTGAGCAGCTGGAGGAGTACCGCCGCTCGAAGAAGCTTTCAGAGTAGAACGAATATATGCTGAATATAGAATATGGGCTGGTTTCCGCACGTCAGATGATTATCTGACCGGCAGAAACCAGCCCATATTTACTATATGCAGTACGACTAAATCGTGTACTCGGTGCTGTCGTACACCGTCAAGAACTTACGGATACGCTCATCATCCGAAGCAAAGAAACCGGCCGGCTCACCGTTATAACGCAGGGTACCGTTCTCCAGGAACACGATACGATCCGCGACCTTCTTCGCAAACGCCATATTGTGCGTCACGATGACCAGGGAGCGGCCCTCCTTCGCCAGCTGCATCAGCACGCGGATAACCTCCGCCTCCAGCTCGGGATCCAGCGCACTCGTCGGCTCGTCGAAGAGCAGGTAGGAGGGTTCCAGCGCCAAGGCGCGGGCAATCGCCACACGCTGCTGCTGACCACCCGAGAGGGCGTCCGGGTAGGAATCCACCTTGTCGGCAAGACCCACCTTCGCCAGCAGCTCGCGGGCACGCTCCTGCGCCTGCTGAGCGCTCAGGGTGCCGTTGAGGGTCGGGGCGAGCGCCACGTTCTTCAACGCCGTGTAGTTCGGGAACAGGTTGAACTGCTGGAACACCATCGCCGAACGGGAACGAATATCACGCACCTGCGCGTCGGTGAGCTTCTGGCTGTAGTCCACCTGCGCGTCGTCGATGGTGAGCGTGCCGGACTGAGGGGTTTCCAGCAGGTTCAGGCAGCGCAGCAGAGTGGACTTACCGCTACCGGACGGGCCCAGAATGACGGTGGTTTCACCGTCGGGGATGTCCAGGCTGATGTTCTTGAGCACCTGCGTATCGCCGAAGCTCTTCGACAGGGAATCAACGCTAAGCATTGTTGCTCCTTACGTAACGGTTGCTGTACTTCTCCAGGGCCGACTGCGCAGCGGTCAGCAGAGTGAAAATCACCAGGTAAATGATGGCGACCTCGGAGTACATTGCCAGCGGCTCGAAAGTACGCGACGCGATCTGCTTACCGGTCTGGAACAGGTCAACCATCGAAATGACCGACACCAGCGAGGTGCCCTTAATCAGGTCAATGAAGTTGTTGCCCAGGTTCGGTAGCGCGATACGCACCGCCTGCGGAATGACCACGTGGCGCAGGGTCTGCATACGGGTGAAGTTCAGGGTTGCCGCCGCCTCAAACTGGCCGCGCGGAATAGCCGCCACCGCGGAACGGAAGGTCTCCGCCACGTACGCGCCGGTGTGCAGGCTCATCGTGATGATTGCGGCACTCCACACGTCCAGGGCAATACCGACCTTCGGCAAGCCGTAAAAGACGATGAACAGCTGCACCAGCAGCGGAGTGCCACGGAAGACCCAGATATACAGCCAGGCCAGCCAGTTCACCGGGGCGAAGCGGCTCGTGCGCGCGCCGGCGGAGATGATGCCCACCAGCAGCGCCAGCGCGAAGGAGATGAGCGATAGCGGAATGGTCACTGCCACCGTCGAGGTCAGCAGCTGCGGCAGTGATTCTGCCCAGAGGTTGAGGTAGCGTTCCATGCGCGGAACTCAGCTCCTTATGAGAGTGTTAGTTCTTCGGGGAGAGGTCTTCGCCCACGTACTTCTCGTAAATCGCCTTGATGTCACCGTTCTGCAGGTGCTTCTTCAGCGAATCATCGATAGCGTTACGCAGGGCGTCCTGGCCCTTAGGCAACAGGATGGAGGAGTTGCTGCCGGTGCCCAGGTCACCGGCGAGCAGGCGCAGGTTAGCGTCCGGGTGCTCCTTCAAGTACTCAGCGAAGGACACGGAGTCGTTCGCGGTCATCTCTGCACGGCCCGAGAGGACCTGCTCGATAGCCTCATCGAAACCGGAAACAACCACGATCGAGGCGCCCTTCGCCTCCACCATCTTGCGGAAGTTCGAGGTCTCAGACTGCGCCGAGGAGTGACCGGAAATCTCGCTCACGTTCTGCAGGGAGGAGTCCTTCTTCACGGCGACCTTCGGCTCGGAGTACAGGTAGGGTACGGAGAAGTCGTACTTCTGCTTACGCTCGTCGGTTGCAGAAACGTTGTTGATGACGATGTCGTAGCGGTCGGCGTCCACACCGGCGATCAGCGAATCCCAGGGGGTTTCGGTGAACTCTGCGGTCACGCCCAGGTCCTTAGCGACCAGGTCGATGATTTCCTTCTCGAAACCGACCAGGGTGCCGTTCGAGTCGTGGAAGGAGAAGGGGCGGTAGGTGCCCTCAAGGCCCACACGAATCTTGCCGGCAGACTTGATAGCCTCCAGCTTGTTGGTGCTGGATGCGGTGCTGCTGCTGGACGAACCGCACGCTGCGAGCAGTGCAGCCAGGCCGGTGAAGGCGGTGCCTGCGAGGACGGTGCGGCGGTTAATCATTGCGGACATAGTGTTCTTCTTTCGTGTGGTGGTTGATGCTCTTGTAGTTGCGGGTTGTCACCCTGCGCTAACCCGGGGGCATCATGCGGTGTGCCCCTCTCTGCGGGTGCAACGCTGGCTATCGTACAGCTATTCCCGGTGGGAAAGAATTCAACGTAACATTCCGTCATATTCTCTCATCGGTGCAGGATAAGCCACGGAGACATCAACCACGACGCAATTTCAGAAGTCCTGGCGGGTGAGCCCTTTCCGGGCCCCTTCCGAGCCTTTCACGAAAGCTTAGGAGGCGGGGCTCAAGTCCTCGCTCACATGCTTCTCGAAAATTGCTTTGAAGTCGCCGTTGCCCAGGTGCTTCTTGATGGAGGCGTCAATCGCATCCTTCAGCGCGGTCTGGTTCTTGGGCAGCAGAACGGCAACGTTGGTGCCGGGGCCGACCTCACCCTCCAGCAGGCGCAGGTTGGCGTCCGGGTGCTCCTTGAAGTACTCGGCGAAGGACACGGAGTCGTTGGCGGTCAGCTCAGCGCGGCCGGTGAGCACCTGCTCGATGGCCTCATCGAAGCCTGTGACCTCGATAATGGTGGCGCCGCGTTCCTCTACGAGCTTGCGGTAGTTGCTGGTGGCGCTCTGGGCGGCGGTGTGGCCGGAGATTTCGGAGGCGTTCTTCAGGCTCGAGTCCTTCTTCACGCCCACGCG